>Ga0351858_1009_pt1 | contig 38472 bp, 30 predicted proteins | sample BONcelFGM3001D10_FD_206797 | JGI IMG/M metagenome (GOLD analysis project Ga0351858, IMG submission 206797) | Enriched cells from coal bed in the Powder River Basin, Montana, United States - BONCAT cells FGM rep2 HSBNCT.FGM.300.1.D10 ... | reverse complement strand
CCTGGTTTTCATACGCGAAGGACACATGCGAAAGCGCCACGTCGTGCCGAGCGGGGGCGGGGGAGGCTTTTGCGGGCGAAGGTTCGGCAAGCTCAGGCAACGCAAGGTAGGTGCCCACGTCCCGCATGGCGTACTGGATTGCCTTTAAATCATTGAGAAAAACCGTAAAGGAGGTTAGCGGCGCGATGATGCCCATGGGCAAAATCAGGCACATGATGAAATCCGCCGCGGGGAGCGTGCCGTTCAGGTAGAGCCAAAGCCCGATGGGCAGCGAACCCAGCAGCGTGCTTGGCAAAATCGCGTTGCCAAGGTTCATTAGTTTCCACGTGCTTTGAAACCATGCCAGCGTGTAATCACGAAAGTGCACCACTGCGTCGCGGTACTTCTGGTAGGCCGTGCCGGACTGGCTGAAAGCCTTGACCACCTGCACGCCCTCCACATACTCCACCATCACGCTGTTGACATGGTTGGAAGCCTGCATGAACTGCTCGTAGCGGGGCGAATAATCCCGCATCATCACCGCATATACCGCCGCGCCCAGCGGGACGCACACCATCGCGGCCAGCGCCATGCGCCAGTCGATCACCACCAGATAGGCCGCTACGCCTAGCACCAGCAACAGGTTGGAAATGCCTTCCGGGATCAGGTGCGCCAACGGCAGCTCAATGGTTTCAACCCTGTCTACCATCACGTTTTTCAGCTTACCGACCGTTTGCGCCTGCACGATGCCCAGCGGCGCCTTCATCAGGCGGGTTGCCAGCGCAAGGCGGATGCTTTCCAGCACCGTGTAAGCGGAGCGGTGGGAAAGCGTGGTGGATATGCCGTAGAAAACCACCTTGAGCGCATAGCCCGCACCCGCGATGGCCGCGTAACGCAGGATGCCCACCGCAGACGGCGCGCCTATTAAAAACAGCCGGATGATTTGGTATACGCTCCAATAGGGCACCAGCCCGCCCAGTACGCTGCCGATGGCAAAGACCACCGAAGCGGTCAGTTTGCCCCGGCAACGCCCGGCATAGGTAAGCACGAGCGCAAGGGGTCCTTTTTGTTTCATGCGGGTTTCGCCTCCATATGAAAATGGTGGCCGTTTATCGGCCACCAAAAACGTACGCCATCGGATGATTTCGTGCTACTCTTAAAAGGTATCCCTGCTCCGTTCAGCCGCCAAGTCTGCGATATTGTGCGGGCGTAAGCTGCAAAATGGATTTGAACGCAGAGGCAAACTTACTGGCGTTGTCATACCCCATCCTCTGTGCAATGCGCGTAACACTGTGCGTGGTTTTACGCAGTTCAACAGCCGCCAGATTCATACGGAAATTTTTCATATACGCATAGATAGACGTACCATACACACCTTTAAAGCATGCCTTCATGGCCGTCAAAGGAAATTCAAATTGGGTGGATAACTCCGCCAGCGTATAGTGGCGCGTGGGGTTCGCTGTTATAAGCTCCATCATCGCTTTGACTTTCTCCACCTGCGATTTGTGAAAATAGGGGCGCTCCACCGTGTGTACCGGAACATTTACGGTACACAGGAACAACAGCAATTCCAGCACTTTGATGCGAAACATCGGCGCACGGATGGCTTCCGGAATGTTATAGAGCTCAGAAAACACATGCTCGATCTGCGCGCACGCCCGCATGATGAAACTGCGACCACCGCCGCAAAACTTGCTGCTCAATGCACGCAGATCCAACGGGAAACCATCCAGCAGCGCAAAAGGCTGCTCGCCAGCCTCGTCCAGCGCAAGGGCTACCGTTAGCCCATGGTAGTGCTTAAGCGGAAAGCGGTACAGTTTCGTAGGCTGTTCTCGCGCGTTAATCTGTATATCACCCGCCTCCATATACATATAGGTTGCCCGTTCTGTTTCCCACTCCAGCCTGCCTTCGCGGCAATGATCAATGCAAAACATCGCAACGCTGGGGTGAAACCCCGAAAAGCAATTTTCCATATGAAAGTCATGGTAAAGCACCCAAACACCGGGCATCACGGCATAACTGGTCATGATGCCTTCGCCGGACGCATCGCTTACTTTATACACCTCACAGGTAGCATCTTTACAAACAAGCGCAACGTTTTTGCTTGGCTCGGCATACTTCCATGTAGCCAAGGGTTCAGCTCCTTTCCGGTGACTATTGGGTGATGCTATGGCCGTTTCCTCTGCCATGCCACCGCCGAAACGGCACGTTTAATCTCCGGCGGATGGCGAGCGCACGAAACGGACGGGCACGTGCGCGAGCTACGCACCCATGCTGCCAAAAAACCCAAGCATGCGCGCGGTGCCCGCTTCATCCAGCGCAAACGGCGCCTCCGCGCGGCCGCCTTCCATCGTAATGGCGTGCGAGCAACAGGCAACGATCAACTCCGGGTCGTGCGTGATCACAATCAGCGTTTTCCCTTGTTCCGCCAAACGATTCAGCAACCCAGCCACTTGCATCATATGGCGATAGTCCAGCCCGCTGGTGGGTTCGTCCAGCACGATCAGTTCGCGCTGCGACGCAATAGCGGTAGCAACCGCGACGCGCTGCTTCTGTCCGCCGGAAAGGGACATGGGATGCGCGTCTTTTAACGGGAGTAAGTCCAGCGATGTCAGGATTTGCGCTGCTTCTTCGGGATTTTCGGTTTTCATGGAAAGCAGCACCTCCTCCAGCACGCTTTCGGTAAACAGTTGATGGTTAATATCCTGCATCACCATAAAGCAGGTTTGTGCGCGCTCAAGGCACCGCTGGCACATGCCTGCGTGGCACACGGTTCCCTTGCAGCGCTTCTCCAGCCCGCACAGGCAGCGCGCAAAGGTTGATTTCCCCGCGCCGTTGAGCCCAATGACCGCGACAATCGCGCCGGCAGGCAAGGGCAGGGCGGGAATATCCAGCGCTTGCGTGCTCTGCGGATACGCAAAGGCAAAATGCTCCAGCAGGTAGGGTTCGGCCGCAGCATCGCTTGGTCGCGCTACGGTTTGCCGGGCCAACGCGTCCACCGATAACGCGCGCAGCCCCATCGCTTCGCGCTCCGCCGGGGGGAGGGCAAAAAAGGCATCGGCTTGCATATCCAACGATACGCGGCCCTCGTGCAGGTAACACACCCGATCGACAACGCCGCGCAGGTAATGCAGCCGGTGCTCCGCGATTATCACGGTTTTCCCCTGCGCCTTCCAATGGAGTATCATGGCCCGCAAATCGCGAATCGCAGCAAAATCGAGGTTTGAGGAGGGCTCATCCAGCACATAGATTTGCGGCTCCAGCGTGGATACCGAGCCGCAGGCCAACTTCTGTTTCTGCCCTCCAGACAGCGCGAAGATATCGCGTCCAGCAGATCCTGCAAGTGTAGCGCCTTTGTGGCGTGCATAACCCGCGAGCGAATATCCGCACGTGCAAGCCCCATGTTTTCGCAGGCAAAGGCCAGTTCGCTTGTGGTATCGACATTGAAAAACTGACTGCGTGGGTTTTGGAAAACGGAGCCAACGCTTAACGCAATTTCATGAAGGGGAAGGTTGGTCACCGACTCCCCATGCAGGAGTACTTCGCCAACCAGCTTCCCCGCATAAAAGTGCGGGATGAGGCCGTTGATCAGCCTTGTCAATGTTGTTTTCCCGCAGCCTGATTCGCCGCAAAGCAAAACCGCTTGCCCATCGGGGATGCGCAACGACACCTCCGAAAGCCCGTTGACCGCGTCCGCGTTTTCATAAGCAAAGGAAACGTTCCGTAATTCGATCATTCTGTTTCTCCATTATAACAGCATCCAAAGCATAAAAGCACAGGACGCAAAAGCCATCAGCAGGTAATCCGTCGCCATCAGCCTGATTTCGCACAGGCTTGTGCGCTTTGCAGGGTTGCCCAGCCCACGCGTGAGCGCCGCGGTGGAAAGTTCATCCCCAATTTTGACCGTACACATCATCATGGGCACTAAGCGGTACTCCAGCAACGCGCCCGCTTTCGCGCCGCCCAACCGGATGCCACGCATGCGCATGGCGTCCCGTATAGCTGCGTTTTCCTCGATCACCGTGGGAAAGAAGCGCATCATCACCGCAAATGGTATCACAATCTGCTGCGGCAGGCGTATTTTCTCCAGCGCGGCGATGAGTTCGCTGATGCGCGTAGTGCTGATCAGATAATATCCCATGATTAGCCCTGGCACGAAGCGCGAGAATAGGCTGGCAATGATCATCAGGATTAGATTAAGCGCCCCCTGTGTACGGCTGATGAACAGGGTTTCCATTGCGAAAGATAGCAGGAAGAAAAGCATGTAGTAGAATCCCTGCCGATACTTACGCTCTGCAAGCAACAGGCCAAGCGGAGTAAGGGCAAGCGCGGCGCGCGGCCATGCGGAAGGCCCGCTGATGGTCCCCGCCATCATCACGATGCTGATGACCAGCGTGAGCAGTATCTTCGTTCTCGGATCAAGCCGGAAACGACTGTGTTTCTGGGTGGTAAAAGCGACAAACCCCATCAGGTGATCCCCGCACGCTTGAAGTGCTTTTTCAGCGCCGCCTTGCCCAGGTAAGCGCCGCCCAGCGCGCCCACAACAATCAGCGCAATCATCAAAACCAGCACCCACGGCGGCGTGAGCGCCATCAGCGTATCGGCGTATGCATCGCCGTAACCCGCGCGGATACCAGCAAAATAATGATCCCGCATGAAAAAGAAGGGGATGAACAACCCCGCCAACCATTCGCTGAACACCACATAGCCTAAACGAATGGAGCGCCAGCCCCGGTATTCACCGGCAAGCAGCACCAGATCGCCCAACACCGCCATTACAATGCCAACGGGGATCAGTTGCCACGGATGTCCCGTTAGCACCATCAGCAAGCTCAGGATCACACCCATGATGCTGACCATGCCAAAAGTGTGCACGCGAGTGAGGAACAGCATAAATGGGATGCCTGCTACCAGTGGGCACAATACCGGCATTGCAAGCATCATGATAGGAATGTAGCCCAGCATACCCGTTGCGAAAAACACCACGAAGTAAATGGCCGTAAACAAGCCGATGTTGATCAGGTCTTTTGCGTTGATGCCCTTTTTCATGAAAATCCTCCTGCGTTTGAAGTTAGTAATCACTAACCGCCGGGCATGGTAAAAGCGCCTGTCGTGGCGCTTCTATTGTCCCGCATTATAATACCCTATCAGGCGCACTAGTGCAACTCCATTCGGACACCATTACTCCTTTTGGTCAGCATTGAAAGTGTACTTGTGTGGCACAGGGAAGGTTTAGCGTGTGAATACCGGCGACCATCATCGCACGTATACAGAGCGCGACATCCCCCGAAAAGAGGATGGGGAACCATTACACGTTTGCGTAAGCCACCCAAAGCCTACAAGCGTGACAGGTATTGCCCGGCAAACGGGCGGGGATGCACGCCGCGTATGGTATCGGGAAAAGGTTGCAAGGATGGCGTACTTTTGCACCTGCCACCCGTTTCCCGTTAAAACGTGAAATCCGTTTCAGGCGATATGGCGTGAAAGAGCGGCAACCGACCAACCCTACCAACAGAAGTAATGATATCGCCGTGTTACCCATCTGCGCGTGGGGAAATGTAGGTGCAATCAACAGACCATCATGCGAAGGCACTTCGCGCGCATGTCAGATAGTTACGGATGATGATGAAACAGTTGAACGGTGGTTCCATGATAGAAGGTTATCTGGCAGCCTTTTTCGAACTGTTTTGACCGCCTGCATGCTGCTGCTGTGTTCAACCTTAATCCTAACATTTTAGCATTATTCCGTACGCAAGCGCTGCCCAAGCAGGCAGCAATCGTGGTTCCCTTGTCCGCCTTACGGTTAGCCCGTCATTTCAGGGCAAATGGATTCACATTTCGCTCCGATTCTGACTTACCGGCAAAGGGGCCGGGAAGGATTGCCGTTTCCCTGCGTACGCCAAAGTAATCCTCGTCAAATACGATCGCCGTAGCGTCCGGGTTCTCGAACTTTTGTTCCGGCTCGAACGCATAACCCAGCATATCGCTGTTCACAAGCTCAGTATGGAACCCTTCCAAAAGCGAATAGACATTCGTATTCAGATAGCACTCGCCTTCCATTTCCGTCAACGCCACTTTGGCCTCAACGTCCGCGCGAATCAAACCGTGCTGTTCGTGCTTACTGACGGACGCGCCGCCAAAATATGCGTTCCCCTTGATCCACACAGGCAGATGGCCGAAGTGATAAGTCGCCAGCGCGCCCATATCCGGCTCCCGATCCATCATGAAATGGGAAAGCCATTCATCATAGGGTGGGAATATATCCATGGATGCGGTGCCGACAACCTCGTAATCGCTGTCTTTGGGGTTTTTGTGCATGTCGGTCACCGGATAGTGCTGGATGAAGATATTGTTGTAGATGCGGATGTCACCATGCAGGATCGTCATGAAGCCCGCCACTTCCGTGCGATGGCGGATATGGTAGGGCGTATAGCGCGGTTCGCGCTGGCCGTTGACGATACTGTCCACACCGGCGTTAATCAGCGTAAACGAACCGAGCATCAGGTTATGCACGCACGCGATCCCCTCGCTGGGCATGACAACAGAAACCTTGGACAAAAGCAGGTTGTTGTCGATCAGTGTCGGCCCATGGCTTACCTCGATAAACACGTCGTTGCTGAACATCGCGCCCTGTGCGGGCTGCACCCCCTCCGGTCGGTGGTTGTCGTGCATCAGGTTGCGCGTGATTCTTGTGCCCTGCGCCTGCCAGTCGCACCACACGCCCATGATGCAGTTGTGAATATGATTGCGGCGGACAGTAACGTCAATCGCCGCGTGCAGTTTGATGCCCGCCGTCTCCGCGCCGCCGAGTTGCTGGGAGTTGCAGATGTGATGGATGTGACAGTCTTCAATGATGGAGAACACGCCGCCCATGCGCCCCACGATGCCCGTCTGCTCGCAGTGATGGATATTGCACCTGCGCACGATATGACCCCCGACATTCTCCTTGAGCCAGCCGTGGTATTGCCCACGGCATACCGCGTCGCGCTCCATCTGCGTGGGGCTTTTCACATGCTTTGTGTAAAAGTACATATCGTTTTCCGCGTCGCGGTACTTGCCCAGCGATATACCGCAGCACTTGCTGTTGCAGATTTCGCAATCCTGGATGATCCAACCCCGGCTCCAGTGCGGGCCCACCATACCGTCCTGATAGGCGGCGGGCGGCGCCCATGTGGTGGCGGCCTTGCGGATGTTGAAGCCGCTCAGCGTGATATAGCCGATGCCCGGCTTGTCCGGCAGGAAGCAGTTGCGGCGCACGCTGAATTCCACATTATCCCGATTGGGATCCTTCCCTTGAAAATTGGCATACAAAACGGTCTCATCCCCGTCCTGCGCTGTAAACCACTTGTAAGTTGATTTCTCGGGCGACCATGCGCAGGGGTCGGGTTGCCCTGCGATGCATTCCGCCAGCGTCACGGTTTCGTACAGCATCTGATCGCCCAGAAAGATCGCGCCGGTATGGCGCACGGTAGGCGCAAAGTACCAGTCCCCGCATACATAGGTGGTATAAGGGTTATAGGCGTCAAATACTGCGTTGCTCACCCGCGTGACCCATACGTTGCCCTCATACGGCTTCCAGCCCCCAAGAGGCTCCGCGCCGGTGATGATCGCCCCAAGCGGTTGCTCGGAACGATAGACGATTCGGTTTTCCTCCGTGCCCGCATTTTTCGGGTTGACATACTCCCGATAGATGCCGGGCATGACAACGACCTCGTCACCGGCGAGGGCGACTTGTGCCGCGTCATTGATACGTGCAAAGGGCTTTTCCTTGCTTCCATTTCCATGGTTGGCTGCGCTTGCGTTGACATAGTAAATCATATTGCACCCCTCATGAATGTTTTTGTTGTGCATGGGTTCCAATGTAGTTTGATACCTTGTTTTCTAAGGCGATGCTACCAACGTACGGCTATTACGCAATTGATTATCATGTATTCCCACCGACGATCAAAACGCACGAACCTAGACGGCCAAGCGTTTGCCGGATCATACGTGTTTGATGGCGTCGGCAGGATCGCCATCCCCTATGATGTGCAGCCGGGGAGGAGGCGTTCGGTCACAGGCGGGCATTTCCCGTCCTGATCAGGAGCGGGCTGAGGCGCACGCTGGCGGTACTTACCGATAGGCTTATCCGCGAGTGGAGCGTTTGGAACTGTTGTAGTGCCAGGATCTGCCGTGGTAGAAACCCCATCCGTTATTCACGCTCGCCTGGCGAAACATCGTCGACTCCTCCTTGATACTGAGCACCCCTCATTCCCATGGGTTAAACGCGCGGATTCTTCTCAAACCAGTATACCATAAAGTTGCTCCGGCGACGAACGCAATTTATGTACGACCGCAACAATCAGTCACCTGCGTCTGTTGGTTGCGTAGCGCTATGTATCGATCACGCAGAAACGATAAACACTTTGAACAGGTACGATTTCGTTCTGTCTGGTGTATTACAGAGATGGATTCTCGCCATCCTTTGTATCGGACTCTGAAGGCTTGACGCGTGCTGCCATCCTGCGTTTTTCTCTGTACAGAACGGGCGTTGTGCCAAACAGCACCTCATCTTCAACTGCTTTTCGCTCCATTGTGGTCAGTTCTTTCGCAATGGTTGTGATATTGCGTTGAAAATCTGGCGAATTGATGCCCTCTACGGTTTTCCCCACTGTTTTGCGATAATGCGCGTAGTTTTTCCAAAGACTGTTGGTGATGCGCTTTACGGTGGAAGGCTTGCGGAGCAGTTCAAGCGCCTCGGTTTTAAACGCTTGGATGTAGGCTGCCTCCGGCGCGCCATCCAGCGAGGCTAGTTCATGGCCCTTTGCACGCGCCCACGGCGTGTCCAGTTCCTGAAACAGAAACTTCAATTTGGACCATGCGTCATACAGTTCAGCCTTGCTATTGATATCCAGGTTCGTTAACCAATAAAAAGCCAGCAACCTCCGCCGCCAATCCCACCATTTGAGCGGGCTTTGCATATCGGCAGCAGGAATCAGGAAGAAGCCCTGCGAAAGCAATAGGGAGCCAAAGATGCCCGGCGGTGTGCCTCGCTTGGTTGCTTTGAGTGTTGTGCGGTACACGCCGCATGAGGGGCTGCCGTCCATGTAAACAAAGGCGGTGATTCCGGCGCGTTTGAGCGTTTCCAGGCAGGATAACGCGCCAAACTTCACATCCTCGGTCACCAACCGACCGTGCCGGTTTTTGACCGCCGCCTCGCCTGTCCATACCTTTGCGCCATCCCCGCCGGTCAGGTGGATTGGGTCCCGCGGTACGCCCAGCCCAGCCATGCACTCCGGGCAAACGGGGCACCATTGAAAGTCACTCCGCTCCCGCCCCATGGCTGCCAGTGTATCCAGGCCTTTGCCGTTGTAGCGTACGGGGCATCCCATGCAACAAGCGCTGATACCGATCGCGACCCGGTTGGAAATGACGATATTCTTTTTGTCCATGTTCATCCTTCTTCCTGACGACGTGCTGTTTGGGTGCCTGTGAAACCTAGGGCTTGGCGGCAAGCAGCTGGACCTTGTGAAGATACCCTTGCATATCGAACTTGCGTTCCAGTCCGGCGGCGTTCATATACCTGATGGTACCGAATATTTGCCTTTCCTGCCACGGCCTGTCGTGCTTGCCGAAACACCAGGCGATCCCGGCAAAGGCATTGGGATCCCTGCCGTCAAGGTTATACCGATTATTGAGGAATACCGCGGTCTGATAGGCTTCTTGCGGGGTTGCGCTCCATTCCAGTATCTTTTTACCCCAGTACATCCGCATATAGCCGTTCATCTTGCCAGCCAAAACCATCTCCAGCTGCGCGGCATTCCAATAACGGTCGTGGGTTCTTGCTTCTTCCAACTCACTACGCGTATATCGGTAGGGTCTGTCGTCATTGCGGTGTTTATCCAGTGTGGTTCTCGCCCATGCCGGGATCGAATCATACCCGTCGTAGTGATCGTTATAGTGGGCGAAGTTCATGCTTAGCTCTCTTCTGATAATCAGTTCTTCGAAAAACACGCTGCGTATGTCCTCAGGCACCTGCGCCAGGCACAGGTATATATATAATGGGGAAATCTGCCCAAAGTGCAGATAGGGGCTCAGGTTGGATTGATAATCAAGGCTTGGGTCATTCTTGAAACTGGCATAGTGCTGAAGCTTGTTTGCAATGAAATCATCAAGCAGAGCCTTTGCCTTGCTTGTGCCGCCCACAAAACTGTTCACACATTTCACCGTCCGGTCCACATTCAGGCGTGCCAGGGCAGTGCCGATATCATCGATGGCAAAGCCTTCCCATGGCATGCTGATGCCAATCGAGCTTTGATTTGGCGATTGTTCGACAAGCGGCAAGGTAAAAGCATGCAACAGTCGATGTATCTTCGGCCTGAGTGTCCGTGCGGCATATTCCTCATGCGGCGATGCGGTTTCAACGGGCACGATAACGTTTGTTTCCACCTGTATGACAGGGCATGTCGCACGCTCTGCCAGATAGGCACGCCAGGCACGCTCAATGCGCAGGTATCCGCGATCTACAACGAGCAGGGCAGCAACGTAGGATAACTCCAGCATGTCTTTTTCCGGCGAACCTTTGCGGATGAGCATCTGGATTCCACGTTTTGCAAGCGTGCCTTGGGTTTCCCGCAGCCCTTCCAGCATGAACCGATAATGCCTTTCGTTTGCTTCCGGAAAATCCTCCGTGATCATTGCTACGACAATCAGCGGCTTGTGCAGCGCATTGGCTTGGCGAACTGCATATTCAAGGGCATGGTTACACTCGGCCCGCTGCGCACTCTGCATCCAGTAGAGCACATAGGGTCGATTCGCCATGTCCATGTCATTCAGCCGTTTGATTCGTTCGCTTGGGATCATGTAAGCTTCCCTTGCCTTTGCAATGATGCTTTGTGTTGGTTGCTAACGAAAACGGGTGCGCAATACGGCATACAGATCAACACCCGAGGCAGGTCATTTCAGACGGTTGAGAATACGCAACCCAACGGCGTGCCGTGTTTGGCTTCGCCTGTTTTACGAGATGGCAGCAGCCGCACGACATGCCAGTCGCAAGTTTCTCCTTTGGCTTTCATGAAAGCCTTCCCTTCTGATCCGCCCACGACTCTTTTTGGAAACGCACGCTAATGCATGATATTTCGAGGCACATCACGCAAAACGTTGTTTGTTGGGGGGTACAATATGTGCTGTATGCGATGACATTACTATCGGTGCGCCAGAACCTGTGGGAAATGCAGGCTTGGTCAGCCGACTTGCGAGGCCTGGGCAGAAAACCGCCCGGCAGATACCGCTTAATAAGAGTCGGGCTCGTACTATCCATCGTGCGGTGTTTGGGTTCTTTTACGATTGTTTCTGCATCAAGTATAGCCACACCCACATCATCTGTCAACGGGCCGGATTATGCTTCGTCATGCACATCCGTTACGGTTGATCCAATCGGCATGGCATCATTCTTTAAAGAAACGCAATGTGTTTACGGGGGTGTTTGACTGGGCGTACGGGGCGATGGTCATATGTGTGTGCCTATCGATCACTTTCCGGCTTCGATGCGGTATTTGACCATTCCTCAGTAAGATCAATAACAGAACACTTGACAGGCAATATGCAGGCCGATGTTCTTTCAATCGAATCATCGGGTTTACGGTGATCAGATGCTGAGGAGGCGATACTGTCGACGCACAAGCCGGATTGATCCATTGAACGCCGCATGTCGCAATGATGCGCTGCATGATTGATATGCCTTTTCTACATATGGATGCTTTCCCTCCCACACAAAGTGGCGTTCAACGCGCCAAGGAACCTGCGCATTTCTTTGCAGGCCAAGCCGAAAGGGTTGCCGCTGGGCGTGATTCAGGAAAAGGATGTCAGCGCTATCAAGAAAACGTTCATGGATGCATTGAAACATCTGAACCGCCGCTGGCGCACGCAATACTAGCAGGGGTGTCCAGCGTCACCGTTTTTCAAATGCACTTTCAAAACACTTCGAATCGGTTTCAATCTGCAACGGGCTTCCTGCTCTCTACTGACAAGCGTATGGATGTAGGCGCGCAGTTACGCAAGATGTCCATCAAATCACCGGCCCTTGTGGGTTGTTGCTGTTTAGCACGTAATTTCATGATAGGGTCCGCTATTAATCAACTACCACTCATATTCATGAATGAATAAAAATATGTGAAAAGAGTTGACAATAAATGAAATGCGTGCTATCATGATGTCACGCAAGGGAGGTTTGTGCATTGAAGTTTGCAACACGCATCAATTCCTTTCTCAAGAGGGACGGCCAGACGATCGCGAGCGCTTTAGCGGCGATCGGGCATATCGAAGAGCTGACCCATGTAGATTTCAATTACCCTGAACACTTTGAGCAAACCGGCGAGCCTGAACTGAAAGCGTTGCTGGAGCGCAACGGCTTGCGTCTCAACGGCATTGCGCTCCGCTTCCCAGACATATTTCAGGATGGTGAGTTCACTAACGGCGATCCGGCGTTGGCGCAATATGCGGAGCAGCTCTGCATGGAAGCGATCGCGCTTTGCCGGAGAATGAAGGGGGAAGTTGTCACCGTCTGGCAGGCATTTGACGGCTTTGATTATCCTTTCCAGATCAACTATGAAAATGCGTGGAATAGCATGAAAGAGGCATTTGCACGAATCGCGGATGCCGCGGCGCCCGATGTGCAGATCAGCATCGAATATAAACCCTTTCAGCCCAGGTCTTTCAGCCTTGTTCCCAATATGGCAACCGCGCTGCTTTTGGTGGAGGAAATCGGTCGAAGCAATGTTGGCTTAACTCTGGATTTCTGCCACATGCTCATGGCTGGGGAGAACCCGGCAACCGCGCTTGCGATTGCCGCCTCGCATGGCCGCCTGCGCGGCGTACACCTCAACGACGGTTATCGCATGAACGATGACGGTTTGATGGTCGGCTCCGTTCATCCGGTTCATACGCTGGAGTTCTTGTACTACGCCAAAAAGCATGGTTACCATCAGGCGCTTTACTTCGATACGTTCCCCGTGCGTGAAGATCCGTCCGGGGAGTGTATCCAGAATATCCAAACTGTCCGCAAGATGTTGTCGTTCATTGACCGGCAGGGCCTGCCGTATTTCGAGGAGCTGATCCGGCGGCAAAGCGGTTTTTCTTCTTCGATCATCCTTGGCGAATGGATGATGTGAGCGATCCGCCGCCCCAGATTCCCGATACGGGATTCGCGTTGTATTCTACCGCAGATGCGGTATAATAGTAGGAGGGAAGAACATGATCCGGAAAATGCTGTCTCTACTTGTGGTGCTGGCAATGGTATTCGCCATCAGCGCCGCCGCCTTCGCCGAGGATGAAGGCTTCAACCCCGACAACGAAGCTGGCATGAACTTTCAGGACATGCGCGCCACGTTTGGCGCCATCCCCGCCCTGCAGGGCGAAGTGAAGCTGGGCGCAGTCGCCAAAGCGTTTGAGAACGAATATTGGCGTACGCTCAAGGAGGGCTACGAGGCGTTCGCCCTGAAGATGCAGGCGGTTGGCCAGAACGTGACCATCGACGTGCGCTCCGCGCAGGGCGAAGGCGACGAGCAGGGCCAGCTCTCCATCGTGAAGGACATGGTCAACAAGAAGTACACCGCGCTGCTGCTCTCTCCCATTTCCGACAGCAACCTTACCCCGGGCGTGGAAGATGCCCTGCAAGCCGGTATCCCCGTTGTGAACGTGAACGACGGCCTGATTGAGCTGGCGCCGAACTTCGTTGGCCCCCGCGCCGTAGAAAACGGCGAGCGCGCTGCGGCATGGATCGCCGAGAAGCTCAACTACGAGGGCAAGGTGGCCGTCGTGATCGGAATGCCGAAGGCTTTCGCCGCCAGGCAGCGCACGCTGGGTTTTGTGAATTGGATGGCGCAGAACGCGCCGAAGATCGAAGTGGTCGAACAGCAGAACGCCGACTGGGATCGTTCCAAAGCGAAAGACCTCGCGCAGACCTGGATGATGAAGCACCCCGACCTCAAAGCCATCTTCTGCAACAATGACACCATGGCGCTGGGCGTCGTGGAGGCTGTGGACGCCGCCAGCTCGGATATTCTGGTTGTCGGTGTAGACGGCATCGGCGAGGCCTACGATTCGATCCGCGCCGGTGGCATGGATGCGACTGTTGACTCCTTCCCGTTCTACAAATCCCAGATCGCCGCGGAAGCCTGCCTCCGCCTTTTGGGTGGGCAACAGCTGCCGCGCGTAATCTGGACGCCGCAGGCGCTGATTGACAGCACCAACGTCGATACGGCGGCTGCCGATATCATCGGTTGGACGGAAGCGGAGTTTGCCGCGAAGTAACCGTAGCGTAAGAGGCTGCACCGATTGTATCTCCGGCGCTTGGCGTAGTTGCTTGTAGCCAACCAAGCTCTGCCAAGCGCCATTTTTCTTGATTTGGGAAGAAGCGCGCCCCGTTTGGCCTCTTCCGCTTGGGAGGAATGACCGTGGCATCTCCGGCAATTGCATTTGAGAACGTTACCAAGACGTTTCCGGGCGTTAAGGCGCTGGAAGACGTATCCTTCACCGTCAATCAGGGAGAAGTGCACGCGCTGCTGGGCGAGAACGGCGCCGGCAAGTCCACGCTGCTAAACATCCTTCATGGCGTATATGCGCAGTATCAGGGCTCTGTGGCGATTGGCGGGCGCAAGGTCGCCTTTCAGTCGCCCAGTCAGGCGATCGGCGCCGGTGTGGCGAAGGTGCATCAGGAAATCAACTTGGTGCCCGAACTGACGGTGGCGCAGAATATTGCGATGGGTTATGAGCCCCGCAGGCACGGGCTGATCAATTTTGAAAAACTGAACGGGGATGCGCGGGAGATTCTTGCGAAGTTAGGGTGCCATTTTGCGCCCACGGTTCAGGTCAAAACGCTGAGCACAGGCGAAATGCAGATGATCGGCATCGCGAAAGCCCTGTACCACAACGCCTCCATCATTTCCTTTGACGAGCCCACAACCGCGCTGACCAACAATGAAACCGAGCATTTATTTCGAATTATCAGCGAGTTGAAGCAAAAAGGCTTCACCATCATCTATGTGAGCCACAAACTGGATGAGATTTTCCGGATCGCAGACCGTGCCACCGTGCTGCGCGATGGCCGCTACATCGGCACCTATCAGCTTGCGGATATCAACAAGGAGCAACTGATCCGCTCAATGGTTGGCCGCGATGTGAGCAGCTATGCCGTTCGCCTTGCCCCGCCTTGCGTTCGGGAGGAGGAATTGCTGCGCGTCGAAGCACTTTGCGCATCCGCGTTCAGCGATATCAGCTTTTCGCTGCGCCGGGGGGAGATTCTCGGTTTTGCGGGGTTGGTCGGCTCCGGTCGTACGGATGTCATGCGCGCGATTTTCGGCGCGGACCCTGTGCACTCCGGCAAGATCTATCTGCATGGAAAGCCCGTGCATATCAAGCGTCCTGAGCAGGCATTGCAACAGGGCATCGGCCTTTTGCCGGAGAACCGGAAAACCCAGGGCTTTGTTCGCCTCATGAGCAATGCGGACAACATGGGGCTTGCCAGCCTGAAACAGTTCACGCGGTGGCTGATGGTCAATCATGCAAAGAAAAGGGCAAACTGCCTCCACTATATGGATGAAATCGGTCTGACGCCAAGGGATCCGGATTATCTCGTCAGCGACCTGTCGGGCGGGAACCAGCAAAAAGTGGTACTCGCAAAATGGCTGTCGACCGGCGCCGATATCCTGATTTTTGACGAACCCACCAAGGGGATCGACGTGGGCGCAAAGGCGGAAATTTACCGACTGATGGAAGCGCTTGTCGCGCAGGGTAAAGGGATCATCATGGTCTCGTCAGAGCTTCCCGAGGTGATAGGCATGAGCGACCGTGTGGTCGTCATGCACGAAGGCCGTATCGCGGCCGTGCTGTCCAAGCAGGAGCTCAGCGAAGAGCGAATTCTCAACTATGCGATGGGGGAATAATCCATGAAAAGCATTCACGTGAGCCGGCTGTTTAGAAATCGTTCTTCAAGCCTTGTCGTTGTTCTGCTGATCCTTGTGATGGTGTTTTCCATCATCAACCCCATCTATCTGAGCCTGTACAACCTCGTGGATATCATCGAGCAGGCGACGATCAACGGCCTTTTGGCCATTGGCATCACGTTTGCAATCATCACCGGCGGCATCGACCTATCCATCGGCTCTACCATGGCCGTTGTGATTGTTTCGACCGGGCTTATGCTTGTCAACGGCGTTAATCTGTGGCTTTGCCTGCTTGCCGGTATCGCGATGGGCTTTGCCATGGGGGCCATCAACGGCTTCATGGTCACGAAAATGATGCTTCAGCCCTTCATCGCCACGCTGGGCACCATGAGCATATTCCGCGGCGTCGCCTATATCATGACCGGGGGCTGGCCGGTGCTGAAAATCCCCAAAGCGTTCCGCACGCTGGTGGACGGTGATATCCTGGCCAACATCCCCTCCTCCGTGTTTCTTTTGTTCGCTTTTGCGCTGATTTGCCATGTGATTCTCAGGCACACCCGGCAGGGCACCTATTTTCTGGCCGCCGGCGGCAATGAGGAAGCCACGCGGCTATCCGGCGTTAATACAGATCGAAGCCGCCTTTATGCTTACGGCCTTTGTGGGGTAGGCGCCGCGCTTGCGGGGCTTGTCATGCTGGCGCGCCTTGGCACCGGTGAGCCGACGGCCGGTTTGGGGTATGAGACCAATGCCATCGCTGCCGCGGCCATTGGCGGTACCAGCATGGCGGGCGGCCGCGGCAGCATGGTGGGCACAGTGCTGGGCGCGCTGACGCTGTCCGCGCTGAAGGTGGGGCTCGTTGTGCTGGGCGTGGATTCGTTCTGGCAGTACATCGCCATGGGTGCAATCATCGTCGTGGCCGCCTACTTTGAGGTGATTCAGGCAAAGCTGGAAAGGCGCATGAGCCGCCTTGGCCGCAAAGGATAGCCGCGCGCGGCAGGAAAGCGGGGCGGAAACGATGGCGAGGCATAGTATCCTGGTAATCGGCAGCATGAATTTCGACAGTTTCTACACCCTTCCCCACCCCATGCGCCTTGGTGAAAACCTTCATGCCACAGATTACCAGACAGCGTGCGGCGGTAAAGGGGCAAACCAGGCGGTGCAGTGCGCAAAGCTGGGCATCAAGACGTACATGCTGGGCTGCCTCGGCAGCGACGCGCAGGGCGACCGCATCCACGCCGAGATGACCCGCTACTGCGTTGACATGTCACTGGTCAGGCGCGCGGACACCCCGACCGGCAACGCGTCGGTGTGGGTCTACCCGGCAGGCGACGTGCAGGCGGCGCTGTACGGCGGCGCAAACATGTGTGTGACCAAGGCGGATATTGACAGGGCGCTGCCCATGTTGGCACAAACCGCCATTGTCATTGTGCAAAATGAGATTCCCATGGAAGTGGTGGCATATGCGATTGACGCGGCAAAGGCCGCGGGGTGTGTCCTGCTGTACAATGCGGCACCGGCGCTGTCCGTATCCGACGTTACGCTGCGCATGGTCGATTACCTGATCGTCAACGAGGCCGAAGCATCGTTCTACAGCGGCATATCGGTTGAAGATGAAGCGACCGCGCGTCAGGCGGCGCAGGCGCTGCTGCCACAATTGCGGGGCAAACTGATCGTCACCTTGGGTGCAAAGGGTAGCCTGATTGCCGGCCAGGCCTGTGCGGATACGATACCCGCCCTGAGCGTGAACGCGGTTGAAACGACTGGCGCGGGGGATTCCTTCGTCGGCGGGCTTGCCTATGGCCTGCTTGAGGGCTGTACGCTTGCTCAAGCGGCGGCGCTCGCCACGCGGGCCGCCGCGATCACCGTGTCGGCGGTTGGCGCACAGCCATCCATGCCCACGTTGGCCATGCTGCTGAAGTCGCCTATTTAGGCGCACCCGCTTGCTATATTTGACAAGGCTTGCTATAATAATGCCATTCTTGCAAGGTCTTTGCGGCGGTGTTTGCCGTCCATTGCGCAGATTTGGAGGAAGCATTGTGCCAGTATCGGAAGGAACGATGATTCCCTATCTTCGCAGAAAGAAGATCCTTGCCCTTCTGTGCGAAAATGAAATCATGACACTGGACGACCTGCAAAAGCAGCTTTCGCCCTCCTCGATGAGCACGATACGCCGCGATATACTGGCCATGCAGCAGGACAGCCAAGTGCAAATGCTCCGCGGTGGCTCGGTCAAGCTGTCGACCGCAGAGGACGTGGAGCTCCCCGTCGCCGAAAAGGCACGCATGAACATTGACATCAAAGAGCGCATCGCACGATGTGCGGCAGAATATGTGCATGACGGTGAAACCATCTATATCGACAGCGGCACCACAACCTCGCTGATGACGCATTACCTTCGCGAGAAGGACATCACGATCGTCACCAGCAACACTTATATCCTCAACGACGCAAACAAGCTGCATGGCACGCTGATCCTCCTCGGCGGCGAGCTGAACAAAGCCATAGCGTCCATCAGCGGGCCCACGACGGACAGGCAGTTGGGGGAGATGCTTTTTGACCGCGCGTTTATCGGTGCCAGCGGCATATCGCTGCATGGCGGCGTAAGCACCTTCGATATGCGCGAAGCCAGCAAAAAACGCATCGTCAAGGCGAACGCCCAGACGACCTACGTGCTGGCAGACTCGAGCAAGGTGGGGCGCAATACGCTATGCAAGGCGTTCCCCATCAGTGAATGCATACTGATCACGGATCAGGAAAACGACCTGACGGCACAGATCAGTGCTGTGATAGCGCGTTAGGGCGTATGTGGTGCTCACCCGCAAGCGACGCTGCGGCGTCGTGTTATTCTTCGAATGGCATATTCATGATGGTGGTCTTCATTTCATAGACAGCCTGTACCGGCTGGATGTTGTCTTTCATGCATCACACTGGCGCTGACCAGTCAGAAAACTTGCGCTATGTCCTTGTTTGCTTCATCAAACTTGGCATCGACCACAACGCTTGATATACGCACAGCAACAAACGTACGGCAGGCACCTGCCAAGGGCAGAGCCTGCCCCGCGCAATGGGTGTTGGAGATGAAAGAGTGGCGGAAGCTATATGCGGCACACTGCGTCGCATTCTCCGTGGCAGTTGGGCGCCCAGTTCACCCGTTAATGCAAGAAAACGGACGCTGGAACAGGCGTCCGTTTGGCGGGATAAGTCAAAGCGCGTAACATCCTGATGAGCGGCCTTCGTTGCGGCTTGCCTTGCGCGCTTCGGCAGTTTGGCACAGTATCACTGCCCGTCCAGCCACAGCAGGCCGCAACATTCCAGCTGTGGAATGGTTACAGCAGCCTCTACGCCCAGCGGGGTCTGCGTGCAAACGCAGGGGAGCGCCACGGCCTCGCCAAGGTTACTGTCCGGCGTGGCATACCATGCGGTTTGCACGGGGTGCAACAAAAGCATGCGAAGGGTGATATGCGCCTGCGGGGTCGGCGGCTCTTTGCCGGTGTTCCAGCGGTCGTCACCCACACCGTGCAGGTTGATGAGCCCCACCAGCTTGCGCGTTGCGTTCTCGCGGAAGGTAAGCCACAGCATGTCCGGCTCGCCCTCAACGGAGCAGGGCTGATCGCACCTGTATTCCTGATTGTCCCACCCGAAGTGGGTCATGGAAACATCGGTTAGCGTACGGTCAAACAGCAGCTCCTGATAGCGTACGAAGAAATCCTGATAAGCCTTGACGCGTTCCGCCTGCCATGGCATCAGCGCGGTGTAATCCGCATAATACCCCTGCGTAGTGACCGCATCCCGTTCGCCTAAAAACAGCTGCGTCGCCCCGGCCAGCGCGATGGCAAACGATGTAATGCACTGCCCGACCAGCGCACGCTCCGGCGTGTCGGTGCGGAAGGGGGCGGGGTAGGCGGCCAACACCACGGGTTTGCCGACCTCGGCGGCAACACGCGCGGCTTGCCGCAGGTGGCGCAGGTGTTCCATCGGCGGCCACAGCTCCATATACACCGCGGCCTGTGGGATGTAACGGGTCGCTTCCACCGGCCACGCGCCTACGTTGTTGAAGATCAGCCGTGGCGAAAGGCCGCGCTTTCGCAAAGCCGCGTCCGCGTCATGGATGAGCGCGGGCAGCGCCGCGCCCAAGTCGCGGGGGGTGCCGTCATACCCCAGCGCGCGCTTGGGCTCGCCGTAGGTGTCCATGTGGATACCGTCGAAACCCACGCGCGCCATGGCCTGCGCATACTGGTCAAACAGGCGTTCCCGCCACGCGCTTTCGATGTCCATGTAGTAAAAGGTGTCGATAAACACCAGCGGCCTTTCGCCACCCGCGTAGAGGCCCTGCTGCGGATGCGCGTCGCGGTAGGCGCGGCTGGCGGCATACACCGCGCCGTAGGCCATGCAGCGCATCCCGCGCGCGTGGCAAGCATCTATCTTGGCGCGGATGGCGGGCAGGCTGGCGCGCTTGCCCATCATATCGGCATATTCGTCGGTATCGGCCACCAGCGTGTCGTGCCGGTAACTCCAGTCATAAAACTGCACATGGTCGATGTGGTACTTGGCCAGCGCGGCCACGTCTTCGTCGCCCTCGGGCAGAAAATCGCTCAGGAACCCGTAGCGCAGCACCGCGCCGCCCACGTTCACGGCGGTGGAGGCACGCCCCGCCGCCTGGCCGCCATTCGTGAGCAGCACCGTTACGCCAAAGCAAGCGCCGCCTTCCGCAACAGGCGGCAGGCAGAAGGGCGTTTCATCACCCGTGAGCGACAGGGGAAAGCGGTACAGCTGGTGTTGAAGACGGGTCACAACCACCTCCGCGCGGTCTGCGGCCGTACCGTCCAGCGACAGGCGCAGCGCGATGGGCTCGCCCGTTTCGTAACGGCCCTTTTCCGTAACAAGCGAGCTCATCCCTTCACCGCCCCTTCCGTAAGCCCCTCGATAAACTGCCGCTGAAACAGCAGGAAGATGATGACCACCGGCACGATGGCGATGACCGCCGTGGCGCTCATTAAGTGCCACTTGGCCCCGCCAAACTGCTGAAAAAACACCGACAGCGCCTGCGGGATGTTCTGCTTGGCGCGCGATTGCAGGAAGAACACCGCCTGCGCGTAGTTGTTCCACACGCCAAAGCCGTTTAAAATCACGAAACTCGCGGTGGCGGGCTTCAAAATGGGGAAGATGATGCGAAAGTAGACGCGCGCGCCGGTGCAGCCGTCCACCTCGGCGGCCTCGTCCAGTTCGCGCGGCAGCGAGCGGATGAACGTGGTATAGATGAACACGCCTGATGGCAGGCACAGCGTGCTGCACACCAGCACCATGCCCCACAGGGTGTTGATGGCGTCGATGCGCCGCATGAGCGTGTACAGCGGCACTGTGTTGATGATGCCGGGTATCATCATGCAGCCGATGAGCAGCGAGAAAACAGCCTTATTATACAGGGTTGCGCGCCGCGCGATGGCGTAGCCCGCCATGCCGCCCAGCAGCACCGTAAGCCCCAGCGTGCCAAAGGTGATCACCGCGGAGTTGACCATGGCCGTGCCCACGCGGCTGCGCGTCCACGCCTCGGCATAGTTGCTCCATGCAAAGGTCGGCACAAACAGGTTGCCCTCATAAAACACGCGGCTGGGGGCGTTAAGCGAGAGCACCAGCAGCACATAGAAGGGAATCAGGCACATCAGGCAGATGAGCAGAAGCGCTGTGACGCGCAGGGGTTTCATCAGGTGTTTCATATTCATGCGCCTCCTAATCGCTCGCGCGCGTCAGGCGCATGGAGATGAGCACGGGCATCAGAATGATGAAGAACAGGATCATCGCCACCGCTGTGGAATAGCCCGTGCGGCTGCCGTAGCACATGCGCATGATGTAGATGCTCAGGCTCTCGGTGGCATAACCCGGCCCGCCCTCGGTCAGGGACATGATTATGTCGAACACCGAAAGCGAGCCGATGATGTTGGTAACCACGTTGATGCGGATAGCGGGCATAAGCAGCGGCAGCGTAACGCGCGTGAACAGCTGCCAAGGCCCCGCGCCGTCAATCACGGCGGCTTCGCGCAGGTCTGCGGATATATTGTTGAGCCCCGCGAGGTAGATGATCATCGTCATGCCCGCGTACTGCCAAACATTCACAAGGATCAATACAGTCATGGTGGTGGCATAATCGCCCATCCAGTTGCCAAGCGGTATCTGGAAGCGCGCCAGCGCATAATAAAGGAAGCCGCGCCCGGGCTGGAGCAGAAAGTACCAGATGTAGCCCATGATCAACGGACTGATGATCGCGGGCAGGTAAATGACCACCCGCGCCGTGCTACGCCCCCGGAAGGGCCTTTCCATCAGCAGCGCATACACAAGCCCCATGAGGTTTAACAGGATCGCGCTGCCCGCCGCGAAAATCAGCGTGGTGCGGATATCGCCCATCGCGCGCGCATCCTGAAAAAAGCGCTTGAAGTTGTCCAGACCGACGAACGTCGCAGTGCCCATGCCGTCCCAGTCGGTCAGGCTCATGCCGATGCCCGAGAGCAGCGGGTAGATAAAAAACAGGCTGAACAGGAGCAGCGCGGGCAGCGACATGAACTGCGTCCTGTCGCGCCGCAGGGAAAGCCTTGGCGCGCGAGCCGCGGCGGCTTTGCTTTGCATACGTCAATCACCCTTTGTGCGTTTGTGCCCGCGCGATGCGGGCGTGAGGGATGGGAAAAGGCGCCCGCGTGGCAGACGCCTTTTCCTCCCACAGGAACTTGGTGGTTTAGAAGCCTTCGTTCCAGGCCTTTTCATAGGCGGTGGCGAAGCTCTGCGCGTCGTAGGTGCCTGCCAGCAGATCCTGCACCATGCGGCCCGCGTCGTCGCCGCTGAAGCCGGCGGGCTTCTCGTTGGTGAAGCCGATATTCACGGCGCTGGCCAGCACGGCTTTGACTTCGGCGGCAAAGGCGGCCGGGGCCCACGCTGCGTCTACATCGGTGAAGGCGCTGGGGGAACCGAGGGCTTCGCTGTACTTCTTCTGGTTATCAGCGCTGAACAGGAAGGTGAGGAACGCCTTGGCCGCGTCCACATTGGCGCTGGTGGCGCTGATGGAATAGCCGCTGTCCTCAGCGCTGAGCACCACAGGCTTGCTGCCGGGCATATAGGCGGGATAGGGCGCGAAGCCGATCTTGTCCGCCATGTCGGGGTTGGCTTCCAGCAGGCCGCTGAGGGCCCACATGCCGTTGGAGAACATCGCGGCCTTGCCGGTCACGAAGGCCTGCACGCAGTTGTCGCTGGTGGCGGTCAGCACGTCTTCGTTGATGAGGCCCTTGGTTTGCAGGTCCAGCAGGTTCTGGGCGAACACGGCCATCGCGCCGTCCGCCGCGCCGAAGTTCAGCTTCGCGCTGTCGTTATTCAGCATGGCGGTCTTCGCGTCCAGCGCGCCGAGTGTCTGCTTTACGTAGCCGTGGGGGATGAACTCGATCAGGTGGCCCAGATGCCACGCCTCTTTACCAAAGATAAACCACGGCGTCACATCCGGCTTGGCGGCCTTGATGGCTTCCAGATTCCCGACAAAATCCTCCCACGTAAGGGCGGGTGTCAGGCCCAGCTCGGCGAAGATCTCTTTGTTGTAGAAGAAGCCTGCCATGGTCACGTTGGTGCAGACACGGAACTGCTTGCTGGTCTTCAGATCCGTGCAGCTTTCCTGCATGGAGGGGATGAGTCTGTCCCACCAGGCGCTCATGTCGCCAAGGTCCAGGTACTTGCTTTGGTCGACAAACTCCTGCTCGTAGGTGGTCATCACATCGGGCACCTCGCCGCTGGCGAACTTCACCTTGATAATGGAGCTTGCGTCGTTCTGGTACTCCTGCTCCACCACGATGCCCGGGTTTTGGGCGTTAAACTCGTCGATGATGCTGTTTAATAGGTCGATGGTCTGGATTTTGCCGGTGAAGAAGTTCACCTTGGTTTCGGCCAGGGCTGCGAACGTGGTGATGCACAGCGCCAGTGCCAGTACAAATGCCAACGCCTTTTTCATGGATGCGCCTCCTTCGTATAGGGCCGTCCCTCGCGGGGGCGGCTTTTGATGATTCCATTATAACCCGCCTTTCGCAAAGCGGAATACCGCAGTTTTATGCTTTTGGGTCGTGTTTTTACGGTGGCGGCTCGCTGCCGTTGCAAAGCAAAATGGCTCGGGCTATAATGGGACAAAGGCGGTGGTCGTGTGAAACGGAGCGTAAAGGGCAAGCTGCTGGCCATGATCTCAGCGCTGATTTTGCTGTCGGTGCTGGCGGTAACTGTGCTCACCTATGAAAACTACAGCGCCGATCTGGTGGCACAGAGCACGCAAAACACACGGCAGCTGCTGCTCCAGTTGGGCATCAACGTGGACACCTACCTTGGCGAGCTGTTCCGCCTGTGCCTGTCGCCCTACTATAATAAGCGCGTGATGGAGCAGCTTGAGCTTGCGCCCGCAACCGCGGCAGCAAAGCTTGCCAAGCGCCGGATGGTCGAGGATTACCTGACCGAGGTGATGACCCTGCCGCGCAGTGACATTTTGCGCGCGCACATCGTGAGCGACGAGGTGTTTTCCAGCAGCAAAACACGCTATGAGGCGGACATCCCCGCTGATTTTGAAGCCGAAAGTTGGTATGTGCAGGCGCTGGCCAGCGCGGGCGCGGTGTTCGTGCCCGCGCATACCGAGGCGCAGGGCAGAACCGTGCTCTCGGTATTCTCCATCGCACAGCGCATCAACAGCACGCGTGACAGCGGCAAGGTGCTGGGCGTGATCCGCGTGGATGCGAATTACAACGGCATCAAAACGGTGTGCGACCGCGCGGGCACAGGCGTAGGCAGCGCTCTGTACATTGTGGACAGCGCCGGAAGCGAAATCTATGTGAACGACCATACGGAGCAGGCGGGGGCGCTGGATGCCGTAATGGCGGCGCTTGCGGGGCGGGCGGAGGGCGGCGTTTTCACCCTGCGGCTGTCGGGCATGGACTTTTTGGTGAGCACGCAGGCCCTGAACGTGACGGATTGGCGCATCATCGACGTGCGCGCCATGCAGACGCTCACTCTGGCGGCCACGCAGGCGCGCAACAAGGCGTACCTGCTGGCTGTGCTGTGCGCGGCGCTGGGCGTGCTGGTCACGGTGCCGCTGGTGCGGCAGTTTTTGAAGCCCATTTTGCGTATCACGGGGCTGATGCAGGCGGCGCAGGCGGGCGACCTGAGCGTGCGCGCGACCGTCGAAGGCCGCGACGAGCTGGCCTACCTTGCCCGCTCGTTCAACGATATGCTGGTGCAGATCAAGACGGAGGTCGAGCGTAACAACCTGCTCACGCGGCAGGTGTACGAGGCGCGGTATCTGGAAAAAGAGGCGCAGTACGCGGCGCTTTGCAACCAGATCCGCCCGCATTTTCTCTTTAACGCCCTCAACACCATTCATCTGTTGATCAAAACGGGCCGGGGCGACGAGGCCGTGCAGTGCATCGACATGCTGGCGACGCTGCTGCGCGGGATGGTGAACGCGGGGCGCGAGATCACCCTGCGGGCGGAGATGAAAATCGTCGAAAGCTACCTGACCTTGCAGCAGAAGCGTTACCAAAACCTGACCTATACCCTGCCGGACGCATCCGCATGGGAGGCATACCGCGTGCCCGCGCTGACCGTGCAGCCGCTGGTGGAAAACGCGCTGGTGCACGGCTGCGAACCGAAGCGAGGGCAAACGCGCATTGACGTTTCGATTTGCAATTCGCAGGGAGCGCTGCAACTGACCGTAACGGACAACGGCGTTGGCATGGACGATAAGACGCTCGCGGGCATCCGCGAAGCGCTGGCCGCGCCCACCGTGGAGCCGGAGGGTGTGGAGGCGGGCGGCGTGGGGCTTACAAACATCGCGCGGCGCGTGCGCCTTAAGTATGGCGATGCGTATGGCCTGAGTGTCGATTCATGGGCGGGCGCGGGCACGACCGTCACACTTCGCCTGCCGCTGGAGGGGGAAGCACATGCTTAGGGCGTTGATCGTTGAGGATGAGGGCCTGATGCGGGAGTACCTCGCCGCAAAGCTGACGGAACTGAGCCCTGCGTGGGGAAGCGTCATAACCGCCGCGGATGGTATGGAAGCCGTGGAGCGTATGGCGCACGAGCGTTTTGACGCGGTGGTCACGGATATTCGTATGCCCGGCATGGACGGGCTGGAGCTGGCGCGCTACATCCGCCGTGTGGACGCGGAGCTGCCCATCCTGATCATCTCCGGCTACGATGCGTTTGACTATGCGCGCGCTGCTGTGCGCCTGAATGTGTTTGACTACCTGCTCAAGCCCCTGAACGAGGTGGAGCTGGCCGCCGCGCTGGACGGGATGGCTACGCTGGCGACGCGCAGGCGTGCCACGGAGGGTGAAACGGGGCTGTTGGCTGCGCTCACCGGCGAAGAGGCTGCGCTGGCCGCCCTCCTGCAAAAACTGAACGGAAAGCCCTGCGGGCTGCTGGCCCTCGCGCCTGCGTACGCCGTTGACAGGGACGCGCGGGCAGAAGCGGCACAGGCTTTACTTGGCGAAATGCAGACCGGTTTTGCGCTTGCGTGCAGCGATGGGAAGGGCGTATCGCTGGTGCTGTGCCCCGCAGACGATGCGCTGTTGGTGGAAACCGCGTGCCGTGCCGCGGCGGGAAGGCTAGTTGGTCGCATGGGGCCGCTGCCGATACATTGCGGTTATACCGCGCTGGATATGGCAAGCCCGCGCGCCTCGCTGGCCCGAGGGATGGCCGCCCTTCGCCTCGCGTTAGCGCTGGGCGAGCCGGTACTTTCCGACCGGCCGATGAACCTGCACCGACAGGCACAGGCGCGGCTGGACGCCATGCAAAACGAGTTGAACGCGGCGTTGGCAGCAGGCGCGCTGCGGGAGGAACGCCGCACAGCGCTGGTTGCGGCCCTTCTGGATTTTCCCGCAGAGCAGCGCCACAGCGTAGCATGCTCGGTGATCTGGCAATGCGCCGCCGGCGAGCGAGGGTTTGAGACAGCCTTGCTGCGCCTACAGCCTGCGGAGCCCACACATGCAGGCACGCCGCAGAAGGCTGGCGCAACGTGCGATACCGATATGCCATCGCCGGATATCCGTCCGCTGTTTGCCTCGGCGCTTGCCGCACTGTTTTCGTGCGGCGGTACAGGGGAGCATGCAGGCAGCCTGACGCAGCAGGCGGCGGATTACCTTCGCCTGCATTTTGCCGAGCCGCTGAGCCTCGCTGCGCTTGCGGAACATCTGCACGTGACGCCCGCGTACCTGAGCGCGTTGTTTCACCGTGAGATGGGACGCAGCTACTCGCAACACCTGCTGATGCTGCGCATGGAGGACGCGGCGCGGCGGTTGCTTGCAGACCCATCCGCCAAAGTGCACGCGGTAGGCGAGGCTGTGGGCTTTCCCGCTGCGAAGCACTTTACGCATGTGTTCGGGCAGTATTTTGGGCTTTCACCGCGTGCGTACCGTGAAAAGCGGGGGAAAGGGTGACCGGAGCAAAGGGCCTGATGCACGGCTTCATGCCTGTGCGCAGCCCGCGCCCTTGCCCCCTCCGTGGAAGGGCAAGTCAATGAGCCTTGCGCTGACGTACGAATTCCACCTGTCGTGGTGCGAGATGCGGGTATGAATGTTACGCATGTAGTGCAACTTGCGCCGTAGCCGCGATGCGCTGACCCGGGTTGCCCGAATCGCCGCAGTCAAATCCCGTTTTCGCGTCCTAACAACCGGCGATAACATCGGCAGACCCCGTGATTTCAAGCCGTCAAACAGGTGCTGGTAAGGTTGCTATCCGTTATGGATGCTTGGGGAAGAAACCCTGCTCAACGCTTTTCGCGCTTGAGCAGCCGTTGATAGGTTAAATCGATACCGATTGCGCCGAGCGGTGCGGTAAACAGGATGGACAGCACGGCAACGCTCAGGATAACGTTGCCGCCGGCAATCCCGGCCGCCAACGGAATTGCGCCCACCGCCGCCTGCACGGTTGCTTTGGGGAGATAGGCAATGTTGCAAAAGAGCGCTTCCTTCGCGGTTAAGCCTGATTTGATCAGGCTTATGTATACACCAACGGCCCTGAACAGCAACGCGCCCAGAATGACCAAAACAGCCGCCAGGCCAGCCGAATAGATATACCTGATATCAACCGCAGCGCCTACAAGCACGAACAGTATCAGTTCCGCCGCCACCCAAACTTTGGAAAACTTGCCGGATATCCGCTTAGCAACGACTTCCTGCATCTTGAGCACCGTTCCGCTGAGCGCCATAACCGCAAGCAGCCCAGAGAATGGAATCACCGTGGTTATTGCGTCTTCAAAGCCAACAAACAGGAAGGAGATACCAAGAATCAACAGAATCTTAACGGTGTCGCGCATATGGATTTTGCGAAATACCTGAACAAGCACGAACCCTACGCCAATGCCGACAGCAAAGCCGGTCAGGATGGAAATGGGGATGTTCAGCAGGCTTGACACGCTGAATGATTCGCCTTTCGCCACGCCGATGAACGATGTAAACAGTACAATCGCATAAATATCGTCCGCCGATGCGCCTGCCATGACCAGCTGTGGGATGCTCTTTTGCGTCCCATACCCCTTTTCCATGAGCGTGAGCATCTTGGGGACAATGATAGCGGGCGACACGGCCGCAAGCATCGCGCCCATAATAGCCGCCTCAATCACGGTTACGCCTAGAAGAGGAGGCGCCAACAACACGGCGCCAACGATTTCAAACGTTGCCGGGACAAAACTCATGAGGACAGCCGGACGGCCAACACGCTTCAGGTCCTTGATATCCAGAGATAGACCCGCGCGTGCCAGAATGACGATCAGCGCTATCTCACGCAAATCGGTTGAAGCATTCATAATGGAGGGATCAATCAGGTTCAGGGCATGTGGGCCTAAAACAACACCGGCAATCAACATGCCCAACAATCCGGGCAAGCGCAACTTTTGAAAAATGCCGCTAAGGGTAAACCCAATCAGTAAGATGAGCGCGAAGCTAAGCAACAAGAAAACCATCCTCTCGGTTCATATTGGGGGCAACCGGCCAACCCGGCCAAGCATGAAACCACATCGCGTCCTTAAGGCGGTTCCTGAAGCGGTACGTGTCGTAAAGCAGACGGCTCAAAGCCTTGCTGTTGTACAGGCTCATACGGGGGAGTAGCGTCCGATATTTCTCGCGGTCACATCCTGTATGCAAATTCCTGCCGTAGCATGATCTACGATCTGGATACCCCACAGGTGCCGATGACGCTTAACGCCTAACGCAGCAAACAAATGTAAACCGTCAATCCGGATGGAACAGCCGACGGCAAAGAGTGTCCAAGTTCGAGCCTGTTGTGATCGCATCATCTCCTGCCATAAAAAATAGATGACTTCTACATTCTGCATGTAGAAGTCATCAGCAATCATGCGCTTTTAGCTTACGCTACGGGAGTACTTCATTCCCGCTGTTTATACTATGATAAGAAGGGAAAAAAGTCAACCGCCAATCGCATGCGAAACACGGCCGTTGCCTTTCTGTGCGCCCAGGCAGGAGAACAGCGTTATCCTCATCGAAGAATACCCATGCAAATCAAACATGTCTGGAGGTGTGTTTTATGCCGGAGCCATTCGTGTTTTGCAAGGGCGGGGGGTGTACGGCCAAGCTGGGCGCCGGGGTGCTCAGCCGCATTTTACAGCAGTTGCCCAAGGGCCCGGCCGACCCGTACCTGCTGATCGGCTTTGACAGCAAGGACGATGCGGCGGTCTATCGGCTGACGGACGATCTGGCCACCGTACAAACGCTGGATTTTTTCCCGCCGATGGTGGACGACCCCTACACATTCGGGCAGATCGCCGCCGCCAACGCGCTCAGCGACATCTACGCCATGGGCGGCGAAGTCAAGACCGCGCTGAACATCGTTTGCTTTCCGGAAGCGATGGACCTAAACGTGCTGGGCGAGATCCTGCGCGGCGGTGCTGAAAAAGTCATGGAGGCGGGCGGGCTGCTGGTGGGCGGCCATTCGATTGCGGATGTGGACGTCAAGTACGGGCTCTCCGTCATGGGGCTGGTGCACCCAGCCCGCATGTATCCCAACAACGGGGGCAGGCCGGGCGACGCGCTCATCCTGACCAAACGGCTGGGGGTGGGCATCATCTGTTCGGCTAACCGTGTGCAGGCTGCTTCCGCAGCGGCCATGGAAGCCGCCGTCGCATCCATGACGCTGCTCAACCGCAGTGCGGCGGCGTGCTGCAAGCCCTTTGAAATCCATGCCTGCACCGATGTGACCGGCTTCGGCTTTTTGGGCCATCTGCATGAGATGATGGACGGGAAGGCATCTTGCCGGATCGATGCGCACCGTGTGCCGGTGTTTCCAGAAGCGCTTGCCTACGCGGACGAATTTCTGATGACTGCTGCAGGCCAGCGCAACCGCAATTATGCGGCGCCGTTCATCCGTATGGAAGAGGTTTCCTTTGCAATGCAGGAGGTGCTGTATGACCCGCAAACCTCCGGCGGACTGCTGATCGCCCTGTCGCAGGCCGATGCGCCGCAACTGTTGCGCAACTTGCGCAGCGCCGGGCTTCCGGCGGCGGTGGTGGGGGAGATCGTGCCGCAGTGTGAGACGGAGATACTCGTTACCCAAAACGCGACCGCAGGGAGGGAAACCGTATGATACTGGTAAACGCGATGGGCGACGCCTGCCCGGTGCCCGTTGTCAAAACCCGCAACGCTATCCGTGAGCTCAGCGGCCCAGGCGTGGTGCAAACGCTGGTGGATAACGAGATCGCCGTTCAAAACCTGGCCAAGATGGCCGCGCAGAAAAGCTATGGCGTCCAGTGGGAACAACAGGCCCCAAGCCGTTTTCTGGTCACGCTGACCATAGGCGACGGTGCGCAGGCACCGGCGGAGGATGAGGTGGTGGCATGCGAGGCGGCCTCGCCAAGCACGGCGCAACGCAAGGTGGTGGTGGCCGTTGGAGCGGCTGTGATGGGCATCGGCGGCGACGAGTTGGGCAAAGCGCTGCTCAAAGGGTTTCTTTACGCGCTCAGCCAGCAGGAAGCCGTGCCGGATGCGGTGCTGTTTTATAACGGCGGCGCAGCATTGACCTGTGAGGCATCGTTATCGCTGGAGGATATCCGAACGCTCGAAACGCGGGGCGCGGAGATCCTCACCTGCGGCACCTGCCTCAACTTCTACGGTATGACGGACAAACTGCGTGTGGGCAACGTCACCAATATGTATGCCATTGCCGAGCATATGACGCAGGCCGACCTGCTCGTGAAGCCGTGAGGCGGGCGCAGCGCCATGCGTGAGAAACAGCGTGCGCTTGTGGTCACCTTTTCGATGACGACGGAGGCGCTGGCAGCGGAACGCTTCTGCCAGTTGCAGGGGTTGCCAGGCCGGATGATCCCCGTGCCCCTGGCTATCACGGCGGGGTGCGGTTTAGCGTGGAAAGCGTTGCCACAGCAGCGCGAACGCCTGCTGGCTGCCTGGACGGAAGCGGGTTTGCGTTGGGCAACGATGGTCGAATTGGATTTGTGATTGCTCCCGAGAGCCTTGCACGGCACGTTCGCTTGCGGCGGCATCCAGTGCGGGGCGTGTGCTGCTCATGCAACGTGCGACGAGCCGCCAGTGATGCCAGCTATGCGCGACTGTCAGACGGGCTTCGTTTCTAGCGGAAGTACACCTTGAACGATGAGAACGCGCCGCGGTGCGGTATAACCCGAAGCGCTTGCATGCGCGCAAGTCACGCGCACGGCCTTACATTCTCTTTACGTCTACATGGAAAGGAACCGCTGATGATCTATCTGGACAACGCGGCCACCACGATGCCCAAGCCGCCGGAGGTGATACGGGCGGTGGCCGAGGCAATGCAGACCCACGGCAACGCGGGGCGCGGCGCGCACGGCGGGGCCATGCAGGCGGCGCGCGTCGTGTATGAGACGCGCGTCAAACTGGCCCAATTGTTGGGCTGCACGCGGGCGGATCACGTCGCATTTACCGCCAATGCCACCGAAGCGCTAAACATCGCCATCGACGGGGCCATACCGGACGGGAGCCACGTGATATCGACCGATCTGGAGCACAACAGCGTGCTGCGCCCGCTGTACCGTATGCAAGCGCAGCGGCGGATTGCCGTGAGCTTTGCTGAGGCGGACGGGCTGGGCAATGTTGCCGTTGATGATTTTGACCGCCTGATTCGGCCCGAAACACGCGCGATGGTGGTTACGCACGCGTCCAACCTGACGGGCAACACCGTCGATGTGGCGCGTGTTGGCAAGTTTGCGCGCGCGCACGGCCTGCTGCTGATTGTCGACGCTGCGCAAACGGCGGGGTCGCTGCCCGTTGACATGGCGACCATGGGCATCGATATCCTTTGCTTCACCGGGCACAAGGCCCTGCTGGGCCCGCAGGGCACCGGCGGGCTCTGCGTGCGGGAAGGGGTGGAGATCAGACCGTGGAAGGTTGGCGGCGCGGGTTTCCATTCCTATGATGAAGAGCATCCGGCGGCGTATCCGGAACGGCTGGAAGCGGGCACGCTGAATGGGCACGGCATCGCGGGGCTATCGGCGGCATTGGACATCGTCGCAGCGCAGGGCTTGCCGTCCATCATGCGGGCGGAGGATGCGCTGGTGCACCGCTTTTATGAAGGAGTGCATAGTGTGAACGGCGTGCGGGTGTACGGGGAGTTCGGCTCCGGTCCGCGCGCGCCAATCGTGGCCCTGAATATCCACGACATGGATTCCGCCGCCGTTGCGGACGAACTGAGCGAGATATACGGCATTGCCACGCGCCCCGGCGCTCACTGCGCGCCGCGGATGCACCGCGCGCTGCATACTCAGGGGCAGGGCGCAGTGCGCTTCAGCTTCAGCTGGCGCAATACCGCGCGGGAGGTGGACGCAGCAATCCTTGCCGTGCGCGAGTTGGCGCGCGCCTGACGCGGTTCTTTGCGGGCGACGTCATGGCTTGCCTTGCAGCTCCGTAAGGGTAAAACAAGTTTGATCTATCGCAGTATGCGCATTCTGACCACCGGGGATTTATACCATTTCAAAACCTTATCGCTTCTATGTCGCGGCACTTTGGCCTCTGACTTTCGTTGCGAAGGCTGGGCATATGGCGGCTACGCCATCGCCTCCGCTTCTTGCCACAGACCAAAACCGCTCGCCATTTATGACGCATGCGGTTTACTACGTATTGCGGCGAGAACAGGACGGTTGATGCTGAAATTTGCACTTGATTTCTGTCGAATGATGGCGTAGAATAATAACGAACGTTAAGTATGAAGGAGTGAATGCGTTGACCGATCAAGCGTTGCGGGAGCGCATCAAGCGGGTGGCGGTAGAGCACTTCGACCGCTACGGCTTTGCGGGGGCGACCATCCGCAACATCGCCGCGGACGTGTCCTGCTCGCTGCCCATGGTGTACTATTATTACCGAAATAAACACGAGCTGTTTACGGAGATCATCGAAACGGATTACTTCGCGCTGCTGAACAGGCAGGCGGAGGACGCGCGCATGTCCGACCCGGTCACCCTCTACACCCGGTTCGTTTGCCGCCTGATGAACCTGAGCGAGCATGACCGCATGGTGTACCGCCTGGGCATCAAGGTGTACCTGCATTTCGACGGCGATGAAGCCCTGCAGGCGCGCATGAGTGAATGGGAGCAGAGCATTTTGCCCCGGCACATTGCGCTGCTCGGGCCGTATCTGCGCGACGATGCCGATTCGCAGACCGTCGTTCGCACGTTGATCCACCTGCTGGAAAACCTTGTGGAGGGCATCGTGGTCAAGCGCCGGGCGGCGAGCGAACCACAGGTGCGCGAAGAAATCACCTACGTGCTGGCACCTGCGCTGAAAACCCCCGTGCCGCACACTTGATAAGAGCAAAAGGAGCATGCGTATGGAAACCGCGCAGAAACTGGCCGTCCTGCAAAACACATATGCCGCCGCGCTGGCCGAGACCGTGAACACCTACGCCAAACAAGGCACGCTGGACGCCGTGGTAGCCGCCAAAGCCGCACGGCAGGAGCAAACCGCAGCCGCCATGCTTGCCATGTTTGGCATTACGGAGCCCACCGCCGTACTCACCGTGCTTGCGGATGTGTTTGGCTGCGCCAACTGGCAGGTGCAGGCGACGCAGACCGGCTTCACTGCCAAGGCCAGCGCCTGCAAGCTGTGCGCGCTCAGCAAGCGGATGGGCGGCGCGAACCCCTGCCAGGGCTGGTGCCTTGACCCCATGGCGGCAATGGTGCGCAATCTGGACGGGCGCAATACTTTTACCGTCAGGCATACATTGATGGACAGCGACGCCTGCGAGGTGGAAGTGACGGTTGCACAACACAAGGAGATTTGCGCAGGCTGAATGCAGTCACTGCAGAATGCCACACTGGTGGCGGCGATGGCCGTGCATGGCCGCGCTGCTGTTGACACTGGCTGTGCGCGCGGCGCTCAATGGGCTCCATAGCCCGATGTGCGCCATTGACAATGGCGCGAAGGCGACCTGCCAATTGCTTTTCTACGTAAAAGTCGCTTAATGGCGACGTTCCCCGCGCGTCGATTTCACGCGCCTGTGCATTGCGCAGGCGCGCCTTTCCCGTTATAATGGCTTGAGCGTGCCATGCCGGAGTGCAAGCTTCCGCACGGGCGGCGCTCGAACGATCGCAAGCAAACGGGAGGGTTTCCACGGATGAAGAGCAACGTGACCAAGGTCGTCATCATCGGGGCGGGGGCGGTCGGCTCCACGACAGCGTTCAGTTTGGTGGTCAAGGGCGTCGCCGCCGAAGTGGCGCTGATCGACATCAACCGCGACAAAGCGCTGGGCGAGATATGGGACATGCAGCACAGCATGGATTTTCAGAGCCGCAACGTGCGCCTTACACTGGGTGACCTGAACCGCTGCGCCGATGCGGACATCGTGGTGGTGACCGCTTCCGCGCCCTTCAGCGGAGAGAACAGCCGTATGCAGATGCTGCACAAGTCCGCCGCCATCATGCGCGCCATCATCCCGCCGGTTGTGCAGAGCGGGTTTGACGGCATTTTTATCGTTGTGTCCAACCCCGTGGATGTGATGACCTGGCTGGTGCGGGAACTGTCGGGATTTCCCAAATCGCGGGTCATTGGCACGGGCACCATACTGGAAACGGCTCGCTTAAAGCAGATCATCGGCCAGATCATGGACATGGACCCCCGCAGCATCGACGCGTATGTGATGGGCGAGCACGGCGAATCGATGATGGTGCCATGGAGCCACGTGCGCGCGGGCGGCAAACCCTTTGACGAGGTGATCCGCGACAACGGCGCCCGTTATGCGGGCGTGGACCTTGGCGAGTTGGTGCGCCGCACGCGCGGGGCGGGCACCGAGGTGCTCAAGGTCAAGGGCAACACGCAGTACGGCATCGCCAGCGCGGTCACAGGCATCGTTACGGCCATCTTGCGCGACGAAAACAAAATCTATCCCGTATCCGCCTATCTGGATGGGGAATACGGCATCCACGGCGTATACCTCGGCGTGCCCGCGATGCTCAACCGCCACGGCGTGCAGGAAATCGGCGAGTTCAACCTGCAGGCGGACGAGCTGGCGCTGCTTCATGCCTCGGCGGAGCGGCTGCGCGAGCATATCGAGCAACTGGGGGAGGAATAGCCCCGATGCGAAATGAAGATGGAGGGCTGATGCGCCCGTGAGTTATGCGCAGGTTTTCGATACGCTGTTTCGCCTGGGGCTGGCCATGCTGCTGGGCTATATTCTGAATAAAGCGCGCATCATCAATGCCGATACCAACAAGAGCCTCTCCGGCATGATCGTGAACGTGACCAGCCCCGCGCTGGCGATCTACGCCGTAGCAGGGCAGCATGAGGTTAACGCGGAAGTCGTCAAGCTGCTGGGCTTCGGTGCGGTGATGTATGTGCTGCTGATGCTGCTGGTCTACGGCGTGGTGCTGCTGATCCGCCCCGCGCGCGATTTGCAGGGCGTTTACCAGATGCTTTTGGTGTTTGGCAACGTGATCTTCATGGGGCTGCCGGTCATCCAGTCGATGTACGGCGAGCAGGCCGTGTTTTATCTGAACATCCTGAATTTGCCCTTTCCGCTGCTGATCTTCACCTATGGGGTATGGCTGCTGCGCGGCAGGAATGCCGATGCCGGCGCGCGCTCCTTGCTCAGGGTGGCGGTGTCGCCCGGATTTTTGGGGGGCATCCTGTCGGTGGTGATCTACTTCACGCGGCTTGCACTGCCAACGTTTGTCGTAAATGCGTTGGGCTTCATTGGCGGGCTGACGACGCCGCTGTCGATGATGGTAGTCGGCAGCATGATGGCTGCCTTTACGTTTGGCGACCTGTTCCGCGAGAAGAAACTCTACCTTGTGGCGCTGCTCAAGCTGCTGGTCATGCCCGCGGCCGGTTTTGCCGTTGCGCGTCTGTTGTTTCAGGACCCGATGCTGGTGGGTGTCATCACCGCGAGCCTAGCGATGCCCTCCGCCACGCTGTGCGCGATGGTCGGCGAGCAGCACGGCACGGGCAGGCAACCGGGCACCATAGCGCTGGGTGTGTTCATCACCACCATCCTGTCGATGGCGTCCATACCGTTGGTAATTTTGCTGCTGGCCTGATGGCGCAACGGCTGCGAAAAGCCCCCGAAGAACGCTTCGGGGGCTTTTCGCAGCCGCAGTTTGTTGCGCGTACTACACCTTCATGCGGTACAACACGTCGCCATGGTTCTCGTAGAAGATTGTCGTCGTGTTCTTGCCACGGCTCTTGGAGCGGTACATGGCCATGTCCGCCTTCATTAGCAAGTCGTTCACGGGCGCTTTGCCCTCGATGAGGCCGATGCTAAGCGACACTGGCAGGTCGGGCGCTATATCGCTGAGTGTGGGGTCGTTCACGCAAAGCCGGATGCGCTCTGCGACCGCGTAGGCGTCCTCCACGCGCGTATCCTCCAAAATGACAATGAACTCGTCGCCGCCGAACCGGATGATGTCCGTGTGCTGACGCATGATAGCGCGGATGCACTGCGCCAGCGTCTTTAGCAACTGGTCGCCTGTAAGGTGGCCATAGCGGTCGTTGATGGCCTTGAAGTTGTCCACGTCGATGAACAGCAGCGACAGCGTCGCCCCATCAAACGAATGGTGGCCGCCGTAGTACTTATCCACGAAATACTGTTTGTTGAACAGCCCCGTAAGCTGGTCGACGGATGATTGCTCGATCAGTATCTCCTTCTCGCGGCGCTGGCGCAGCTTTCGGTCGGTGATGTCGGTGATTGTCAGCAGCTTGACCGAATCGGGCGCGGCGGTATCGATGGGGTACTGCGTGACCGACAGATACACGTCCTCGCCGCGGATGGGCACGCAGAACTCGTGCTGCTTGTAGTCGGTGGCGAAGCTGTACGCCGCGATATAATCGGTGATACTGTCGCCCGAATCCAGCCCCCGGTCGCGCAGCACCTCGCGGGCCATGTTGTTGATACTGATGATGCGCTGGTTGCGGTTCATGACAATGATGCCTTCATTTGCGTTCAAAAACAGCTTGCGAAAGATGTAATCGCTCTGGATGTTCAAAAAACGGAACTTCATGATGGAGGCAAAGGTGAAGATCACAAAAATAAGGATGGCCACATGCATCAGATACAGCTGCGTGTTGATGCGAAACACCGTGGGCAACAGGTATTCGGACACGACGCTGACCGCCAGCGCCAGCCCGATGCCGATGAAGAAGTAACGCAATTGCACGCGCTGGCGGGCGTCCTGTGTGCGCAGGAACTGGCGCACCACCAGGTAGAGCGCCACGAGCGCGGGCATGCTGAAGATGGCGCTCATCGCCGGGGCGACAACGGGCAGATCCAACCGCCAGAAGGTGGGGTCCGCATAGTCGATGGGGAAGAAGTAGCGCGAGATGATGGTGCCCGTGTTCAGCGCGACCATCAGATAAAACAGCGGGTCAAGCTCGCGTTTGATGAGGCGGTAGATGAAAAACAAAAAAAAAACGGACATGTTCATCATGCAAAGCCAGTATACCGTCTTGACCAGAAGGCCGATGGGGGAGTTGTCACGGTAATCATTGCTGACGCTTAGAACCATCCATAGCAAGATGATGCTTAGAAACCACAAAAACGACTGATTGACCTTATCGCGGCTCTTATTGAGGTACACGAAGCTCCAGATGAACATCATGATCCCGTAAATGACCGCAAAAAGCATCAGTTGAAACATGTCGAGACAACCTCCGTCGCGTGTGCTGGGGTTGAACATTATGTTTTCATTATAAATAGATTCCGGAAAATAGCAAGCGCGATATGCAGAGGGAGCGCGTGAAGAAAGACGGGCGCAGCGGCAAGCCGCCGCGCCGCTGCGCACAGTTGTCGTTTATGGCCTGCGAAGTTCCCCGTAGGGGATGCCCACCTTGCTGACGACGCAGCGCTTGATGACCTCCACGCAGGTGTCGCGGCCCAGGCGCTCGCTGTTGAGGCTCAAATCGTAGAAGGCAGAATCCTTCCAACTTTCGCCGGTGTAGTACTTATGGTATTCGGAGCGGTAGCGGTCCGTGCGGCGGATGGCGCGCGCGGCTTCGCCCTCAGTCATGGCGCTGCGCTCCATGATGGCTTTGACGCAGTAGGCAAAAGGAGCCTGCACGCTCACGCTGACGACGTTTGGCAG
>Ga0351858_1008_pt1 | contig 41317 bp, 36 predicted proteins | sample BONcelFGM3001D10_FD_206797 | JGI IMG/M metagenome (GOLD analysis project Ga0351858, IMG submission 206797) | Enriched cells from coal bed in the Powder River Basin, Montana, United States - BONCAT cells FGM rep2 HSBNCT.FGM.300.1.D10 ... | reverse complement strand
GAACTTTCCACTGGCAATGGCATCCGGGATGTTGATATTGGTTGCAGCCACTACCCGAACGTTGGTCTTCAACTCTTTTGAGGATCCAACACGCATAAATTCACCACTTTCCAGTACCCTTAACAAACGCACCTGTGTAGATAACGGCAATTCGGCAACCTCATCCAGGAATATGGTTCCGCCATTGACAACCTCAAAATATCCTTTACGCGCTTCATGTGCTCCGGTAAATGAGCCCTTTTCATGCCCAAAGAGTTCTGAATCAATCGTTCCTTCAGGGATTGCACCGCAATTCACCGCAATATAAGGACCATGCTTGCGGGCACTCAACTGATGAATGATCTTCGGGAAAAACTCCTTACCCGTCCCACTCTCCCCTGAGATGAGGACCGTTATGTCAGTTGGGGCTACCTGACGGGCGACATCAATAGCCCTGCCGAGTAACGGGGAGTTACCAATAATTCCAAAACGTTGTTTAATCGCTAAAATATCCATCCCTCATGCCAAATTGGCTTATCATTATAGACAAAATTACGAAATATTTACCGGATGCTGGCTCCCAACTTTCCGGTAAATGCTTTTACAAACCGATCCATCACTTTATCGATCTCAGCATCTGTAAGTGTTTTTGAAGGATCCCCAAGCAGGAAGCTTAATGCATAAGACTTCTTCCCAGCCTCAATACGATCACCTTCATAGACATCAAACAAACCGACCTGACGAAGAAGTTTCTGCTCAGTTTCATAGGCAACTTGCCGGATCTGATCAAATGAAACCTCCCGGTTAAGGAGTAGTGCGAGGTCTCTTCTTACAACCGGAAACTTCGGCAATTCGCTGAATTTCAAACTCTTTTCTGATGCCAGTATGACCAATAAATCCCAGTTTATATCGGCGTAGATAACAGGCTGTCGGATATCAAACGAATTCAATACCGATCTCTTGATCTGTCCGGCTGAAAGGAGGAGTTCACCATGATTCATGTAGCTGAACCCAGGTGAAAACAGCGGTGATTCAAGCGGCAGAAGATCCAATCCATCCGGATCAATGGACAACCTTGAAAAAATTCCGTGAAGGATTCCTTTCAGGAAAAAACTATCGGTTGACGAATCATTTGTATCCCAACTCTCAGACACTTTCCGGCCAGTCAGAAAAAGTGCAAGCCGCTGCTCTTCATGATAGCCTGGCAAGGGATCGAAACTCTCCTTTTTGGCAAGAGAATAGACTGTTCCCATTTCAAAAAAAAGCAGATCCGGCGATTTTCTGTTGACATTATAAGAAATGGATTCGAGTCCGCCATATAAAAGTGTCTGACGCATTACAACAAGATCACGGCTGCTGGGATTAAGGATCTTCACACACGAATCAACGGGGTAAAGGTCGTTGTCTTCGTAATAAGCTGATCGTGTGAGGGAATTATTCATGATTTCAAAATATCCGTTCGAGCTCAAAAGATCTCCAACAACATTGCGCATTTTTCCGTTATCGGGTCCCGATTGAAACGAGAACGAGGACTTTACCTCTATTGGTATCTCAATATTGTTGTAGCCATAGATACGCAATATCTCCTCGATCACATCAGCTTCACGCGTAACGTCGACTTTAAATTCTGGTATGTATAAATCAAGTCCATAATCATTTTCACGCTCGATCGCAATTCCCAGATCAGCTAAAATGCTCTTCACAACATCTTTGGGAATCTCTTTTCCAATGAGGCGATCCAGGTTCCTGAATCTGAGTTTCACCTGCATCTTCGGTCTTGGATGCGGATAGATATCCACCAATTCCGATGAGATCTCACCACCTGCAATATCTCTGATCAGTAATGCGGCACGCTTAAGCGCAGTAAGTGTCATCTCAATATCAGTTCCCCGTTCAAAACGGAAAGATGCATCAGTCTGGAGACCATGATGCCTGGCAGTTTTCCTGATTGAGACCGGGTTAAAACAGGCACTCTCTAAAAAAACATTCGTTGTCTCCCTGGTAACACCTGAGTGTACCCCCCCAAATACACCTGCTATGCATATTGGTTCCGTTTCACTGCAAATCATCAGATCGGCTGGCGTCAGCGTTCGGGATACCTCATCCAGAGTAGTGAAAGGGGTCTCACTTTTAAATTTTTTAACAACCACCTTTCCTCCTTCAATCTTATCAGCATCAAAGGCATGCAACGGTTGGCCAAATTCCATCAACACAAAGTTCGTGACGTCAACGATATTATTGATCGGTCTTAATCCTATTGAAAATAACCTGTTCTTCAGCCAGACTGGCGACTCACCAACCTTTACGTTGGTAATCGTAACTCCCGAATACCTTGGACTTCCTTCCTCGTCCTCCACTACTACATCGATGCGGCGCTTATTATGATCCGGAATGAAGGATGCAAGGTTGGGGAGGTTGAGGAGCGCTCTTCCATCGGTTGGAGCTATGTCTCTCCCGAAATTATTATATACAGCAATGATATCCCGGGCAACTCCAACGTGTGAGGCTGCATCACTCCTGTTCGGTGTCAGGCCTATGTGAAAAATAACATCTTCAGCTACCTCAAAATATTCACTTGCAGGAGTTCCGGGTATGGCAGAAGAATCGAGTATCAGGATGCCGTCGTGCGAATCTCCAACCCCTAGCTCATCCTCAGCACAAATCATCCCCTCCGATACCTCTCCCCGAAGTTTTGCTTTCTGTATCACCAGTTCTTTATCCCCCTGGTAGAGCTTCGCTCCAACGGTTGCCACCGCTACTTTCTGCCCTGCAGCAATATTTGATGCACCGCAAACGATCGGGAGCAACTCTGTTCCGCCAACGGAAACCTTTGTAAGGCTGAGATGGTCGGAATTGGGGTGTGGTTTACATTCAACCACCTCGCCTATCACCACCCCCCGAAGGCCACCCTTTACGCTCTGCCATAATTCTATGTTCTCTACCTCAAGTCCGCAACCTGTTAACATATCCCCTACTTCCTCGGGCGTGAGATCAACTGTCAGGTACTGTTTCAGCCATTGATATGAAATCTTCATTGATCTGTTCTGTTAAAGAGGGCAAAATTAGGGATAAAATCTGTATAGTTAGCTTATCAGTCCCCAGTTATGCTCGTATTTCTGAATCATGCGGAGGTGATGGTTCAAGCGCTGATGCTCGGGAAGTTCAAGTCCGGGATCTTTCTCAATGATCTGAGTGGCAAGATTCCGGCTGTACTTCAGTATCTTTTCATCTTTTACAATATCTGCAATTTTCAAGTCCAGGATGCCGCTCTGTTGTGTCCCTTCCAGATCACCAGGACCCCGTAACTGAAGATCGGTTTCAGCAATCACAAATCCATCGGTAGTGTTAACCATTGTTTGGATCCGTTTACGGGCATCATTTGTCAACTTATCCGAGGTCATCAGAATGCAGAAAGATTGATCAGAGCCCCGGCCAACCCTTCCTCTAAGCTGGTGCAGTTGGGAGAGGCCAAACCGTTCGGCGTTTTCAATCACCATTACCGAAGCATTGGGAATGTCAACACCCACCTCGATCACCGTGGTTGCGACCATGATTTGGGTTTGTTTCTTTATAAAACGCTGCATCTCAAACTCTTTATCAGCAGGTTTCATCTGCCCGTGAACGATGCTGATGGCAAAAGCGGGTAAAGGAAACTCCCTTACAACGGCATCATAGCCCTCCATAAGGTTTTTGAGGTCCATCGACTCCGATTCATTGATCAGCGGATAAACCATATAGACCTGCCGCCCCTCCCCGATCTTCTTCCTCAGGAACCCAAAAAGCTCAAGCCGTTTTGATTCAAATGCATGCCGGGTTATAACAGGCATCCGTCCGGGAGGCATCTCATCGATGACTGAGGCATCCAGGTCGCCATATAGCGTCATGGCAAGTGTGCGAGGGATAGGAGTGGCTGTCATGACCAAAACATGTGGTGTGACGAGATTCTTGTCCCATAGTTTCGCTCGCTGGGCAACTCCAAACCTATGTTGTTCGTCGATAACAACAAGACCCAGGTTTTTGAACTGCACATATTCTTCAAGCAAAGCATGTGTTCCTATCATGAAATGAATCTCTCCATTAAGAAGTCCTTGCATGATCTCTTTCCTGTCGGCACTTTTAGTTGATCCGGTAAGAAGTCGCACCTCGACTCCCATTCCTTGAATCATTCCGGTGACCGTTTGGAAATGCTGGTTGGCAAGGATTTCTGTAGGAGCCATGATACATGCCTGATATCCATTATCCAGGGCGATGAGCATCGTCATAAGTGCTACGAGGGTTTTTCCGCTGCCAACATCACCCTGGAGCAACCGGTTCATCTGTTTTCCGGAACCGAGATCAGCCCTGATCTCTTTGATCACACGTTTCTGCGCTCCTGTGAGTTCAAAAGCAAGTTGATTTTTATAAAACCTGTTTACATATTCACCCACATGGAGAAACGGATGCCCTTGCTGCTTGTTGAGGCGAAGAAACTTTTGCTGCAACAGCCGAAGCTGAATAAAAAAGAGTTCCTCGAATTTTAGCCTGGCCTGCGCGCGTTTTAGCTGTTCGGGACTTTCAGGGAAATGGATGCTAATAAAAGATTCCTGACGCGGGATTAATTTCAGGGATTGAAGGATCTCGGCCGGGATTGTCTCAGGCACATGGAATTTATCAAGAAGCAACAAGTTTTTCACCAGTTTGGAAATTCCGCGGCTATCCAACCCTTTTGCCTTCAATTTTTCAGAAGAGTAATAAAGTGGTCTCAATATTTCGCTGAGGGGAGGCGGTTGATCAGAAGCTAGTTCTAATTCGGGATGAGCAATGTTCCAGCGGCTATTGAATCTGGCAGGCCGACCGAAAATTACATATTCTTTGCCGGGAATCAATTTGTCAGCAATCCACCTGTGTCCTTTGAACCATACAAGATCCATTGTTCCTGTTTGATCTTCAATGATGGCAACCAATCGTTTGGCACGGGGAGGCCCAACTGTTTGAACAGACCTGATCACCCCTTTTACCTGGATGAAGGGATATTCTTCACGGATCTCGGCAATTTTATAAAATCTGCTTCGATCAATGTATCTGAAGGGAAAACACGAAAGTAACTCACCAAATGTATTAACCTGAAGCTCTTTACGAAGCATCTCACCCCTGACAGGGCCCACCCCTTTCAGGTATTCAATCGGTGTTGATAAGAATGGCTGAACCACAATTACGAAGGTAAAAAAAAAGGGGCAATTCATGCCCATAAAAAAAGTAGGGGCAACCTGTCAGGTTGCCCCTACTTCATCGTGACTGAATAGTTTAATATTCCCAGAGTCCTTCTTCAAATTCAAAGATCTGGGTTTTGGCACGTTCAGACTCAAGCAGAGCATCCACGCCTGTGGCATACTGGTTGATCTGACGGTCGTAAACATTCTCAAACTTGGTGATGTAACTTGAAAAAATGCGTTTCGTAAAGGAATCGTCAAAACTCATTCTGCCTGCTGATCCGTTCTTCATATTAAAGATCTCGTTGTGGGCAAAGATATTACGGCATTCGGGAAAGTAAACCCAAAAAAGCTGAATATCTCCACGATATTCCCCGGTGAGGTCATCATAGCTGGCCATCAAAGGACAAATGCCAAGAATTCTTACTTCAAATACAGAGCGTTGTTTATCAAAGAACCAATCCTCTTTGATCATAAATTTTTTCACATCAGAAGCATAAAAAGGTTTTGTGATAACCGTATCAAAGTCACTGCCATCAGGCCGCTTGATGTTGACCTTTTCGGGTTGCTCAAGTTTATCCATCATCTCTTTGTATGTGATGGGGTAAAGAAACTGGTCATTTGTGGTGGAGTAGGCTGTTATTGTCCCTTCACGAAGACCATCCAGCATTACCTGAACAAGGCTTTTCCATTCTGCCTGAGGTTGTTCGGGATAGTAATAGGGTAGATTGATCTTCTCACGCATGTCAACAGTTCTCCAGATCCGTTTGGTCCATACGATATCGGCTTCCCGAAGGTAGACATAAGGAATTGGCTGCAACTCCACGATGGCCGATTTATCGAAGATACCATCCCTTGGAGGCGCTTCAAGCACCTGTCCGAAGGAAGTCAGTTTTAATCCCACAACGCATGTGGTGATTAAAACGATCATGAGCATTTTTTTCATAGGGCCTCCCTAATCTTAGGAAATTAATTGATCTTCAAACCAATGGATGAGATATTCCGGTCACCATCGGGACCTCTGACGACGATATCTTCAAACCAGATTCGTTTATTTTTCTTTGCATCCTGGATAAGTCGGGTAATTTCCGGTGTAAGGCGATTCCCCTGTACAGGAATTTCAGAGATATACCCAGCATTATCTGTAACAAAAGTATATGAGATAGCTGTATACCTAAGGTCGAAATCAAACCAGGCCGGCATTTCAGCCACGAGATACGGGCCTGCCAGTATAATACTTTTAGAAACAATACCTTCGCTTTTCCCTCCGATGGTGGCAATGGGGTCTGGCACAGACTTCAGTCTGAATGTGCTGGATCCCATAGCTTTCGTCTTTCCTGAGAATACAGCATTCACAGTGAGGATTGCCTCCTTCGCGCCTTTGGGAAGATCATAGACGATCCAGTTATCTGCATCCTGACGGATCTTGCCTACAGAGATCGAGGGCATCACGCGTTCGGGGCCACCCGGGACTGAGATAGAGACAGGATTTTCAACACCAATATAAAACACATTCATTTTGATTGGTGAGATCGTTAATGCTGGTTTGGCTACAATGTATTCATCCTTGAAATGGAATGACATGGTGTCGCCAAGTGGGCTGATAATTTTAATAATCCCAGCAAAACGCTTCAGTCCTTCCGAAGTAGCAGGCAGCTTGAGCGTCACAAATCCTCCGGAACCCTCGATTGGGGTTGCATTCCTGAAATTGGCAGGGGTTAAAGTATCTGCGCCGAACATATAGAAGACATTCGGATTTTGCTTGGTATCATAGGCTGCAACTAGGATCTCGGCCTGATACTCCTCACCGAGGAATACATAGCTGGACCTGGGGATTACTTTTGCCTGAATCTCGTCAAATTTCCAGTCCTCTGCAGAAATTGACGCCATGAGGTTGTTCACCACATCAAATTCTGCATTTAACACTTCGGCTTTCAACTCATTGAGAATCGTGACAGTGGCAGCAAGGATCGTTCGGTAGAAATTGTGCATCTGCCAGTTCTGCTCTCTTCCCTGAGCATTGTAATAAGGGCCTGTAGTATTCAACCCTATCTGAATTACCTCTCTGTATTTCGGGTCAACTAGGTTCAGCATATTCTCCCGGTAGGTCTCAATCCGTTCACGAAGATCTGCTGCCCTGCAGTCTGTACCATCCTGTGACTGCCCAATAAAATACTGGGTAGGTATATCGTAGTTATCTTTTCGGGCTACATTTGCAAGCTTCAGATTTCCTGCTTCCTGAATGGTTTCCAATTTTTCAGTTTCAGCAACTACGCTATTCTTCAACGAATCAATGTAATTTATCAGGTCATTTGAAAGTATTTGAGCTTCCTGAGCTTTCTCCCAATAAGGGCCAACCTTTTCCGGAGCCATCAGGTATTGCCCTTTGAATTTAGCAAACGAGGCATCCAGCTTCGTGGAGAAATTCCTATTTGTGGTCTCCATCGTTTCATTAACGACCACAAATGCCTCTAAGATCTCTTTCGAAACATTTAATGCCAGCAGTGCTGTAAGTACCAAATACAGCATCCCGATCATTTTCTGCCTCGGTGTCTCCTTATATCCAGCCATTAATCTTTACTTTTTTGTGTGAATCACTCGGACTTTGTTACCCTTTTCTATTTGTTCTGATTAACATTCATAGCAGAAAGCATGTTGCCATAAACTTTGTTAAGGGCAGCAACGTTTTGAGCCAGGGTATTGACCTCCTCCTTGAACTTGCCGGTACGTTCTACTGACTCATTCAGGTTAGTTAGGAACTGAGAGATGGAATCATGCATTTGTCCGGTGACATCCACCTGTTTTGTGGTAACCTCAAGTTGTTCAACAACTGCTGAATTCAAGGCAGCAAGGTTATTCTTATATTGACCAGAGTTAACCGTTGATTCGTCAAGATTCTGAACCAATTGACGGAGTACCGTATTAAACCGGTTGGTATTCTCCATCTGCTCGTTAGAATTCTGGAGGTTGAGTTCATACATTGCATTCAGTGCCGAGAGGTTGCTGGAGATCTTTTGTAACTGCTCATTGTACTTCTCTCCGTGGGTAGCCGTGTGGCTTAATGCAGAGGTCGTCTTGGAAAGTATCTCCGCTGATTCATTGTATTTTTCGACAAACCTGTTTGAACTTGCAGCTAAATTTGTAAGGCTGCTGTTCAGACCCTGATTCAGGGTTACCTCCTCATTAAGGGTCTCGACAACCCGCGCATAGACACCCGAAAGGTTGGCAGCACTCTTGGAAGCCGCCTGCATGTTGTGGAGTTGCTCTTCCGAAACAGATGAAGCTTCATTGAGTGTTCGGGCTGTTTTACTATAGGAAGTAGACAACTCAGAAACAGACTCAGTGGCTTGCTTAAGGTTTGTCACATATTGGTCGTTGGCAATCGAGGCGTTGCTAACATTTGAAAGTTGAGCAGTTGTTTCGGACAAGCTTCGCAAACCTTTGCCCAGGCTCTCAACAAGCTCCGGACCGATCTTTGCCTTCTCGAGCATGTCATCCAATTCCTGGGTGACTGTCCCTTTAGGCTTACCGTCTTCGTCAACACCTCCGTGATAAATACCTCCTAATTGCGGATAGACCAAACTCCAATCGGGTTCAACATGTGGTGGTTCAAAGGCCGAGAAGAAGAAGATGAGAGATTCCGTTCCCAGACCGATGATCAGCATGATGTCGGCGCCTGTATAATGGTTGATCTTGAATAAGGCACCGACAATTACTATGGACGCTCCCCATCCGTAAAGTTTCGACATGAAGTTCCGGTAACCTCTTGTTCTTACTAATTGTGCTAGACCCATCGTGTTTCTGAATTTATTTAGGTTGGTTAAACTATAGTTTTACGTGTACTAATACAATGTCAAAGCTCTAAGGTTGCTTCCTGCTTATTATTATTTATAAACTTTGGAAGCACGTGCAGGATTGTCATCCTTCTGACGACCCAGGTAATTTTGTACACACCGGAATCCTACGTAACATTTTGAGGTATCCTGGTATTCATATGCACGTGAAGAAACTCTCAGGTAATAAGCTACATCCTTCCATGATCCACCGCGGATCACTTTTCTCTTGAGGGCAGGAGGATCGGCATCTTTTGCATTGTACTGATAATCGGGATTCAGGTCCCATGCAAAATTGTAGGATGACGGGTGGAATGCTGAATTTGTCCATTCAGCCACATTTCCAGCCATATCGTACAACCCGAAATCGTTGGCGGGGTAATGAGCAACGATAACAGTTTGTGCTCCGCCATCGTCAATGTAGTCACCCCGAAGAGGTTTAAAGTTTGCCAGGAAACAGCCCTTATCATTACGTGTATATGGACCGCCCCAGGGGTAGGGGTTTCCGTCGTATCCACCTCTGGCAGCCCACTCCCATTCAGCTTCCGAAGGAAGACGGAAGTCGCTTATAGCAGTTTCGCCCTTTTTACCATAAATAAAACTATTCTTGAGTTGCGTTCTCCAAACACAGAATGCCTTAGCCTGCTTCCAGTTAACTCCAACAACAGGATAATTATCGTATGCCGGATGCCAGAAATATTTTTCAGTACTCGGATCATTGAATGAATATACATAATCATGAATCCAGCAAAGTGTGTCGGGATAGACATTGATGACCTCTTTGCGAACATATACTGAGCGGTCTTTTAACCCTTGCGGACGATTAGCCAGACCAGCGTCCTTGATATCACCACCCTGTGAATAATCTTTTGCTGCAGCAGCTTTCAGGTCAACAAAGTAATACTCATAATAAAGTTTCCTTGTGTCGATCTCTTTTCTTCTGAAGAATCTCTCTTCTTCAGGGAGATACATGTCAGCCAATGCATCCCTCACGTCCTGCTCTTCCGAGTCCCACTCCAGTTTCGTTTCCCAGTTCAGAAATGGCGGATCGTAAACCTCACCGGTCTGTTCATTTTCTGATACCAGATAGAGATCCGGCTGAACCTCCCCAAGAATGCGTCGGGCAATCGAATCTTTGACCCAGAAAACAAACTGCCGGTATTCATTGTTGGTGATCTCCGTCTGATCCATATAAAAGGACTGGACAGTTACAGTCTTAGCATTGTTGATCTGAGTGTACAGGACATCTTCGTCGCCAATGCCCATGGTATAGCTACCCATGGGAATATAGACCATGCCGAACGGATCAGGCTGATAGTAACGTTTCCGGTTCTTCACCCCTGTGAGTTCTCCGCTACCTGAGTTTCCGCAACTTCCCAGAAAAAGAAGCAGAGCGAAATAGATGAGCAGTCTTTTCATTTTTTGGCTGATTAAATGATGAAAAATAACGCTGCGTATTGGGTTTTAGTATTTATTTTCTCTCAAAAGTCCAAACAAAACGGCAAAGATATACAAATTTCATTAGAGAAAACGTGTGTTTTTGTATCGTTTCCTGTATTTTTCAGTCTCAATTTTGAAGCAGTATCCCAACATCACTTCAATGCTTCCACTATTGTACCTGCTTAAACCAGATACATTGACATCATAGGATATCCCTATGCGAAAACTCTTGATGTTTGCACCTGCCAGGATCGCAATTGCATCCTGAAAGCGATATTCCAAACCTCCCCAAAATTTCTTCTGATATGCCACAAGTGCTGCAATATTGAAAGTAAATTGAGCTCCATCGTAAACAAAAAGTGCAGAAGGCTTGATCTCAAAATTAGGATGACCTGGTACCAACCAGTTATACCCACCCGTCAGGAAATAGGTTCTGCGTTGCTGATAGTAAGAGTTCCGCGCTTTGGATTGAAACAATTGAGCTGCAGACAATCCAATATAATACATATCCCGCACTTCATAATAAATACCCAGGTCGGCATCAATTGTAAGGTCATTTTTTTTACCTGGATCATCAAAGATCGGATCGTCGGGGTCAATAATATGCCCGTCAAATTTTGCAAAATCAATCTGATAGTTCATTATGTTGCCCTGGAGACCGGCCGAGAACTCACCTGCTCCAACATCCATTCGGAATGCATACCCTATCTTAACACCAATGTTGTTGTAAAATCCAAGTCGTTCCGACATAATGCTCCCCCCCAAAGCTCCGTGAAGGAACTTTATCGGGGAATCTATGGTTAGATATATTGTTTCAGGGGCAATTTTATTTCCATCATTATCCTTAAATCCAAGCCATTGCTCCCTGATCAATCCATTGACACATATTCCGCCATTGCTTCCTGCATAACCCGGATTAAAAGCCATTTGATTGAACATATACTGTGTCAGAACAGGAAGTTGCTGAGCCATTACAGTTGGAAAAGAGAAAAGAAAAGTCAGAACAATAGCGAAAAAAACTCGCCTGAGCCGGAGTAATAGTATTCGATTGCCTTTATATGTTTCGTATCCGAGATTCAATAGTAAGGGTTGTTAGGGTAGATAAAAAGCACGTAAAAGTATTAAAAAAAATAGAATCGTGATGACATCCTCAAATTTACTACAAAAAAATAACTTTGCAGACCCTAAAATTGTTAATTGATTCTTGATTCAGGAATTAGACTCTTCTGGCATCCATCTTAATTCTGTTAATTATGGCATTTTTTCTACTTAAGGAGAAACCCTTTTCAAAAAAGTGGTTTCTGAGTTATAGTCTGATTATCATCGGTTCATTTATCCTTGCAGCCGGTTTTGTTCTCTTTATTACCCCTTACAAGATTGTTCCGGGGGGAGTTTACGGGATCTCTATCGTCCTTCACTACCTATTCGGGACACCTGTTGGGCTCATGGCTTTATGTTTCGACATTCCACTAACGTTGATTGGATTGAAAATATTGGGTCCCCGGTTTGGTTTTAAAACTGTCCTGGGATTCTCTCTCACGGCAATCTTCACTGACACCCTTACCTATTTTTGGGGTTATGATCCTCTGGTACAGGGAGATGCATTGCTTTCATCAATCTTTGGAGGAGTTCTTATCGGTCTCGGGCTGGGACTAATATTTAAGTCAAAAGCCACTTCCGGAGGGTCAGATATCATTGCTATGATTATCAACAAACGTGCGAAGATCCCACTGGGCCAACTGATGATACTTGTGGACTCGGTTATCGTGCTGTTCGGACTTGCTGTATTTCAGGACTGGAAAATTCCATTGTATTCGTGGATTGTGATTTTTATTTCCGGAAAGGTGATCGATGTGGTGATGGAGGGATTGAGCTACGATAAAAGCCTGTTTATTATTTCGGACAAACATGAAGAGATCCGAGACAAGATCATTAACAACCTGAACAGAGGAGGAACATACATTGATGGGAAAGGCATGTTCAATCTGGCTGAGCGCAAGATCATCTTTACAGTTGTCAGCAGAAGGGAATTAGCTCTGCTGCAGGAATATATACATCAAATTGATCCCAATGCTTTCATGACTGTTATTGATGCCACGGAGATACTGGGGGAAGGATTTCGTTCCCTGAAAGAAAAATTATCCGACTAATTTATCAGAATAGCTTGATAATATCGTTGGCATTGGCCCAAATCAGCAGACCGAAAAGCAAGACCATCCCAACAACCTGGGCATACTCCAGGAATTTATCACTTGGTTTGCGCCGAAAAACAATCTCATAAAGGAGAAAGAGTACATGTCCCCCATCCAAAGCAGGAATAGGAAGAACATTCAGTACTGCCAGCATGATTGAAAGGAAGGCTGTCATCGACCAGAAAGCCCGCCAATCCCAGGTTGCAGGGAAAAAATTTCCAATAGCAATGAACCCCCCAACCGATTCGTAAGCTTTTTCCTGGGAGAATAGCAATTTAATCGATTTCAGATAATTGCCAGTTCCTTCATAGGCTTTGAAAACGCCCGCAGGGATCGCGGTGATGATGTTGTAGTTTTTCTCCCGAAAAGTCAGAAACTCGGCCGGGGACTTTGGGAAAACACCAATAAGTCCGCCAGCAGGGACCTCAACAGGGACCACCAATGTATCATTATTGCGCAGGATTGTAATACGAACCATCTCATTTTTGTGGCGCTGGACTTCATCCCTGAACTGGTCAAAGAAGGTCATTACGCTGTCATTCAGCCCGATTATCTGATCTTCAACAAGGATGCCAGCCGCCTTCCCTTTCGAATCGTTCGTAAAAGCTCCCACAAAAAATGGAATCCGAACGGAAATAAAATCAGGACTCTTGTGCTTGATGAGTTTGGATATTGAGCCCTCTGGGATCCGAACCTCGAAAGGTTCATTGTTCCTGGTTACCTGAATTGTGGTTGCCTCCTCAAGGATAATGGTCTTTGGAATATCCATAAAATCCTCCACAACGATATGATCGACCGAAACGATTTTATCCCCGTTTCTCAAACCCATCTCATAGCCAAGTGAATCGACCGTGATCCCGTAAGTTACTTCATTGGTTGGGAGGTAGTCATAGCCCCATACAGAGAGCATCCCGATATAGATCACCACAGCAAGAAGAAGGTTCACAATCACTCCCGCAAGCATGATGATCAGTCGCTGCCAGGCCGGTTTGGATCGGAACTCGTGTGGTTGGGCGGGCAATTTCATCTGCTCCTTGTCCATCGATTCATCGATCATGCCAGAAATTTTGACATAGCCTCCAAGAGGAAGCCAACCCAGCCCATACTCCGTTTCGCCCCGCTTAAATTTAAAGATGGAGAACCAGGGGTTGAAAAAGAGGTAGAATTTTTCTACCCTTGTTTTAAATATCCTGGCTGCAATGAAATGTCCAAATTCGTGAAAAATTACCAGGATGGATATAGCAAGCAGAAATTGTAGTGTCTTGATCAGTATTTCCATAATTTATCGGATATAATTTGATTTGCTTTTTCTGTAGTCTGATTGTGTGTTGTAATGTAATCTTCCAGTCCGGGTTTCGCCAAATGGGGCATCAGTTCAAGACATTTTTCAACAACTTCGGCAATCCCGAGAAATGGAAGTTGTTGATTAAGGAACGCATTCACTGCCACTTCATTGGCAGCATTCAGGATACAAGCAGCATTGCCGCCGGTTTTGAGTGCTTGGTAAGCAAGTGTTAGATTGCGAAATAACTCAAGGTTGGGTTGTTCAAAGGTGAGTTGTGTGTATGTTGAAAAATCTATACGGGGGCTATCTGCCTGAACCCGTTCAGGAAATCCCAACGCATAAAGAATAGGGAGGTGCATGTCAGGGACACCCATCTGTGCTTTCATGGAGCCATCCGTAAACTGCACCATAGAGTGGATCACTGATTGAGGGTGTACGATCACCTCAATTGAATCGGCAGGTAATCCAAAAAGCCAGTGTGCTTCAATAACCTCCAACCCTTTATTCATCATGGTTGCAGAATCGATCGTAATTTTATTCCCCATGCTCCAGTTGGGATGGTTTAAGGCTTCCTGAATTCCGGTCAGTTCAACTTCACTACGGCTCATTCCCCTGAATGGGCCTCCGGAGGCTGTCAGATAGATCTTCTCGACACTCCTGGCATCCTCGCCAACGAGGCACTGAAAAATAGCAGAGTGTTCGGAGTCAATTGGAATGATCCCGGCACGGTTCTTTACCGCCTCGGAGATGATCAGTTCACCGGCAATCACGAGAGATTCCTTATTCGCAAGCGCCACCACTTTACCGGCTGAAACTGCCTTGTATGTAGGTATCATCCCGGCATACCCCACCAGGGCGTTTAAAATGATATCGACGCCGTCCATCTCAACAATCTGAGAAATGGCATCCTCCCCTGCAAATACTTTTATGGGATATTGACTAAGGGCATCACGAAGCCGGGAATAGCAGTTAGGATTGCCAATTACAACGGCATTCGGTTTAAACTCCTTTGCTTGCTCAATTAACCGATCACAGCTGTTCTGGGCGGTTAACACCTCCACTCCGAAACGCTCCGGATGGCTCCTAACCACCTCCAGTGCTTGCTTCCCAATAGAGCCTGTCGATCCAAGTATGGTTAGTTGCTTCCTCAATCCTCTGTCCAATCCATTTAAAATGAAATATAATCCTGTGGATTCACTGGTGTTCCCTGACTCCACAACTCAAAATGCAGATGCGGCCCGGTTGTCAATTCACCTGTCTCACCAATGATTGCAATCACCTCACCCGCCTTTACAATGTCCCCAACCCGTTTCAGTAATGCTGAATTGTGCTTATAAATTGTAACGATCCCTTGTTGATGTTGAATGCCAATCACATAGCCTGTTTCAGTTGTCCAGGTACTGATTATAACCGTTCCGTCAAGAACCGACTTGATTGCTTCATCCTTCTTGGAAACGATATCAACTCCGAAATGTTGCCTGTCGGCATCAAACTCGTTGGTTACAACACCTTTGATAGGAGTAAAGAAGAGCACATTTCCCAGTGTTAGCCTCTTCTGGGCTACCTTTTCACCCAATTCAATCTGAAACAGACTATATTTACTCTGATTCTCAACCTCTTGCCTCAATATCGAATCTTCCTGTGATCGGGTCAACTTGATATCGTTATAGTTTGTTGATGTGTCTCGGGGAAGTGCTCTGTCGTCAGTGAGTTCCTCCCCGCTGACAATACGTTTCAGGTTGTCTATAAAAAGATCTTTCCTCGCAAGATCTTTCTCAATGGAATCCGTTTTTATCTGTAGTTCATACAGATCCTTTTTCAGTCCAACATTGGTATATCCCGGGATATACTCCCTTAGCGGGGTAAACGCAATCAGAACAGTGGTAAGAAAAATCAGGATGATGATAATGGTCCCTAGAGCAATAAAAACATTCAATCGGGTCAGCCGGAAGGTGAGTCTTTCCTCCAGGGTTTCATCGTGCATTAATACCAGCCGGTACTTCCATTTCAGTTTGTTATACCATTTGACCTTTCTAATATTCACTTTTGTTTTCGCCATTCTACCACTCCTGCACCATGTTTTGAGCTGCAAATATCGCAAAATATAATATTTTTGTGAAATTTTAGTTATATCCATACACGATACTGCATAGTGAATCTGAAGAAATTATACCTATCGGGAGGCCTCCTGTTCATTCTGATCGGTTTGATTGTGATCGGCGGGTGTTCAACCAAAAAGAACACGTTTACCCGGCGGGCATATCACAATTTGACCTCTCATTATAATGTTTATTGGAATGGAATGGATCAACTCCGACAAGGTGTCAAGGATTACCAGAATACTGTCGTTGACAATTATGCATTAATTCTTCCGGTATACAATTATGGTGACAAGACTACCAGCGGCACGATTTCACAATATGCCGATATCGGCATCTCCAAAGCATCGAAAGCCGTCCAGAAACACTCCATGGTTTTTAATCAGAAGGAGTACGTAAAGTGGATTGACGATTCTTACCTCCTCATTGGCAAATCATACTATTACAAACAGGATTACGGTATGGCGCGCCGATCATTTGAATTTATCATCAAGACATACAACAAGAACGAAATCAAATATGAAGCCATGCTTTGGCTGGCCATGTCGAACGTTCAGATGAAAGATTTCAAGCGCGCCGAGCCTATGCTTGACATGCTGCAGAATAAAATCACCCAGGGTGAGGCTCCTGAGAAATTTGAGATGCCTGTAAATCTGGCATATGCCCAATTTAATATCCTCCAGGAAAAATACAATGCAGCAGTTCCATACCTCCAACGTGCTATCGAGCTGAACCCGGGGCAAGAGATGAAGACACGGTGTTTGTTTATCCTTGGTCAGATATACCAGAAAAACGGGGATTACCCCGAGGCAACGCAAAAATATAAATCGGTGATAAAGCGAAACCCATCTTTCCCGATGGAGTTTAATGCCAAAATCAATTTAGCTCAGTGCTACGACACGCAAAGTGGCGACAAAGAGTTCATTATCAAGAAGCTGACAAGGATGCTGAAAGATGACAAGAACAAAGAAGTTCTGGATCAGATTTATTATGCTCTTGCTCAGGTATCACTGAAAGATTCTGACACCATTGCAGGCATCAATTACCTTGCATTATCGGTTACTTCCAGTAAGGGCAATAATTATCAGAAAGCCATCTCGTCCCTGGCCCTTGCCGACATTTATTTTGCGATACCCAATTATTCGCTTGCGCAGGCTTACTACGATAGTACCATGCAGTTTCTTCCCATTACATATCCCAACTTTAAAGAAATCAAACGCAAAACATCGACCCTTACCGATCTGGTTACCAACCTTCAGTTAATCGAGCTGGAAGACAGCCTGCAGATGCTTGCGCTGATGTCGGAGGATGACCGCAACAGGAAGATTGACGATATGATTACCCAGATAGTACTGGAAGAACAACGGAAGAAGGTGGAGGAGATGGAGCGAAGAGATAACCCAAATCTTTTTGGAACTCCCGGCAATGAGTTGCCGTCAGTGGCAGGATCCCGCGAAGGGAAATGGTATTTTTATAATACCACTGCACTCTCCAACGGATTTTCAAACTTTGCCAGGAAATGGGGCAGAAGGAAACTGGAAGACCTGTGGTTTCTAAGTGATAAAAATGTCATGACTTTTGGTGATGACATGGCAATCGCCGATACTTCCATGATGCCAACCGATAGCGCTGGAGTTCAAGGGGGAGCGGCAACCACCAATCCTAAAAAACGTGAGTACTACCTAAAAGACATTCCGCTTACTCCTGAACAATTGGATGCCTCCAACCAACGCATCATTGATGCTTATTACAATGCAGGGTTTATCTATATTGATGGTCTGAATGATTATAAAAATTCCATTGAATCGTTTGAATCCCTGATATCGCGTTTCCCAAAGAGCGATCGTGAGCCTCCTTCCTGCTATGAATTGTACATTCTTTACAGAGATCTTGACAATCAACCGAAAAGCGATTATTACAGAAATCTCATCCTGAATCAGTTTCCTGAGTCTGACTATGCCAAATTGCTGATTAATCCAAATTACTATAAAGAGATACAAAAGCAAAAATCGCAAGCATCAAAACTATACGAGGAGACCTGGTTGGCATTCAATAACCAGCAATATTATATGGTCCTTCACAATGCAGATCTGGCGTTCACCGAATTCCCATCCGACACCGGATTGATCCCTCGATTTGAATACCTCCGGGCCATGGCATTAGGGAAAGTAGAGGTAGTTGATTCATTGGTTGTCGCACTTCAGAGCATTGTCAATAAATATCCCAACCATGAGGTCAAGCCACTGGCTATGAATATTTTGGAGTATCTGAGTAAACAACGGAATGCCAACGGTGACCCTGTAGCTCCGGATCCCACTCAACCGGAAGATCCAAGTGTAAAGCTCTATACCTACACCCCCAACTCAATCCACTTTTTTATCCTGATTGTTGACGGAAGCAGGGTGGATGTGAATGCACTGAAGATTAAACTCTCGGATTTTAACAGTAAATACTTCCGGCTGGACGAACTCCAGATAAATAGTCTCATGCTCGATAATACCCGTGAGATGATCACAATCAACAATTTTTATGATGCACAAAAAGCTGTTGACTATTATCTTTCTATTAAAGCGAATCCATATGTTTACAACAAATTGGAGAATGTAGGCGATTACTCTGATTTTGTTATCTCCGTAGAGAATTATCCCGTTTTCTATAAAAATAAAGATGCCAATCTCTACAAACGGTTCTTTGAAAAGAATTACAATACCTCCGGCTTAGAATAACCTGAGGACTCTATTTTTTTGTATCTTTGCTATTTAAATATCCTAATACTTCTGAATGATGGCTAAAGTGAAAGAACAGGAGATCCCCTCCATAAATCTGTTGGGGAGTGGAACCACTGTAAAAGGTGATATTAAACTGGCCGGAGATTTTAGAATCGACGGGACTCTCATTGGCAATATCGATTGTAAAGGAAAGGTTGTCGTTGGCTCCTCAGGTGTTATCGAAGGAGAGATCAATTGTCAGAATGCTGATTTTTCAGGTATAGTAAAAGCGCAGGTGAAAGTTGCTGAATTATTGACTCTAAAGGAATCTGCCAGATTTTCCGGTGATATCGTGACAAATAAACTTGCCATTGAACCGGGGGCTAAATTCTCAGGGAGTTGTCAGATGGAGCATAATGAACATTTCAAACCCGAAGAGAAGTCTAAATAACTATGCCCGCTATTCCAGTATCGCCATTCAAATGGTGGTGATCATTATCCTTGGGGTTTTTGGTGGATACAAGTTAGATATGTGGTTAAGTACAGCCCCTATACTCACTGTAATTCTTTCATTGTTATCAGTTGTTGTAGCAATCTATCTAGTAACCAAAGACCTGCTAAAAAAAAGAAACAATTCATGAAAGCTCCTTACATCACCTTTCTGAAAAATTTACTGATATTCTCCCTGATTATAGTAATTATTTATATTATTCTAAGTTATTTACTCCCCGCCAACTACTTTAGTATGGCGTTACCTTTTCTTTTTCCCTTCTATATTGGGACTTCCCTGATTTCCTATCACTACTTGCTGAAGTCACTCCACAAAAGGTTCAGTAAATTTGTCAACCTTTTTATGGCAGCAACTGCTATTAAGCTACTCTGGTATATGATCATCATGGTTGCTTACATCCTCATATTCAGGCAAGATGCTGTCTCTTTTTCCATCAACTTCTTTATCCTCTACATAGGCTATACCAGCTTTGAGACGGCCTCTCTGGTCAACTATTCAAAATCGTATGTCAATCCGAATCCATCCAATAAGACATAGATGCGAAAGCTTCGGCGAGGCTGCCTGACCATCGGGCTCTTACTATTTCTCGGGATTAGGTTCATATTCGGATCTCCTCAGTCAGAACTGGATTATTTCACAACTGAGACGGATACCAGCTACATCAAAAGCTTTAAACACCTGCTGACTTCCCGGTTTTACCTCCTTGCACAAAATACGAGTCTGGTAGTTTTTCCCGAATCGTCGGCAACCATGGAATACCAACCAAATGAAACAGGAAGGTTTGGCATTGCGGCTTTTTATAGTTGGTTTGGTCTTGGTATCTCCTTTGGCACGAAACTATTCAGGAAAAACCCTGATGTATATGGGACAACAAAATCATATGATTTCCGTGTAAATGCTTATGGAAAATTCATGGCCATTGAGGGTTTTCTTCAATACTACCGGGGATTTTATATGAATTATAAGTCCAGTGCTTACAAGGAGACATTCATCGTACCAGGAATGGATTTAGTCGCTTTTGGGATTGATGGGACGTATATCTACAACTATGGAAAATTTTCAATCCGGGCCGCGTATACACAAAACGAACGCCAGAAGAAAAGTTCCGGGACCCTGATCGTGAAACCATCATTTCGCTATTACTGGGTGGATAGTGATACCGGGATCATTCCAGGAAAAATATTGGATATGTATTCCCTTAACCAGGAGAATATTCTATCGGGTAATTTCTACACACTTGGGCTGGGGCCAGGATATCTCTACACGTTTGTGTTTGGAAAATATTTCTACATCACTGCCGGGGGCCTGTTGGAGATAAACTGGAGTTCGTACAACTACACCTCAACAGAAGATTCATACTACAAAACAGGGTTTGCATTTCCTCTTTCAGTAAGAGCTGCAGTAGGATATAATTCAGATACCTGGTTCATCGGGGGCAGTTTTCTTTCAACAATTTACTATTTTCAACCCGAAAAAAGGGTTCAGGATGATTTCCATTATCATCTGACGCAGATACGTTTCTGGGTAGGGACCCGTTTCGATGCCTTCAAACGGTGGAACAAAAAAAAGCAGTAATTTTGTCTTCAACCTAGAAGCCATGGTATACATTACGCGCCGCGAACACTTCAACGCCGCACACCGGTTGTTTCGACCCGATTTTTCTGAAGCAGAGAACCTTTCAGTTTTCGGGAAATGCTCCAACCCAAACTGGCACGGACACAACTATATCCTTTTTGTAACTGTAAAAGGCAATGTGAATCCGGATACTGGTTTTGTTATAAATCTGAAAGTTTTGAGCAACCTGATCCAACAGAGGATCATTGATAAACTGGACCATAAAAACATCAACCTGGAAGTTGATTTCATGAAAGGCCGACTTGCCTCTACAGAGAATCTTGCGATAGCAATCTGGGAAGAACTCGAATCCGGAGTCCGTGACACGGGTGGTATTCTGCATTCGGTTAAGGTTGAGGAAACAGAGAATAATTCGGTTGAGTATTTCGGGACCTAACAAAGTAAAGCAAGAAAATATGGACGATAACCTGAGTTACGAAAAAACGGAAGATTTTGATCCCGAACGGATTGAAAAACTAAGTTACCACTACAAAGAGATCCTCCAGCTTCTTGGAGAGAATCCTGATCGTGAAGGGCTGCTGAAAACTCCCCTCAGAGTGGCTAAATCCATGCTTTTTCTGAATCAGGGGTATTCACTGGATCCTGAGGAGATTCTCTCTTCTGCCAAATTCAGGGAAAATTATCGTGAGATGGTTATTGTAAAGGACATTGAAATCTATTCCCTCTGCGAACATCACATGATCCCTTTCATTGGCAAGGCACATGTGGCCTATATCCCTGATAAATTCATCACCGGACTCAGTAAAATAGCCAGGGTTGTCGAAATCTATTCAAGACGGTTGCAGGTTCAGGAACGGCTTACGACCCAGATCAAGGATGCCATCAATAAGACATTACGTCCGCTTGGCGTGGCAGTCGTTATTGAGGCACAACATTTGTGTATGTCGATGCGAGGAGTCCAGAAACAAAACTCGGTAACAACAACCTCCGATTTTGTTGGAGCCTTCGAAAGGGATAAGACACGGCAGGAGTTTTTACATCTGATTAGCACGAAGTTACATTAGAAACTAATAATCAAAGTACAATAACTAAATTACAAATAAGTTTCAATGTTCAATGATGCAATGTCACAAACAACAATGGTTATTGAGATTTCGGTAATTGGTGTTTATTTGAGATTTGATTATTGATATTTGGAATTTAACTAAATAGGAGAAATAAAAATGATTGGACAGAATAATCAAGGATTTTTTGCGACCGGGAAGATGGCAGAATCCACTACGGGTGCAATAGCCAAAACCTTTATGGCCAGCGTTTTCCTCTGGATGACCCTGGCAATGATAATTACAGCAGTCACAGCCTATTGGTTTGCATCGGATCAGGCGCTGATCGGTTCCCTCATCAATTTTGAAACCGGGAGTATGTCACCATTGGGATGGTTTGTTATGTTGGCTCCACTCGGATTTGTTTTACTGATGTCGTTTGGATATCAAAAACTATCACCTGCCATAATGACACTCCTCTTCATTGCCTTTTCAGTACTCATCGGGATGAGCCTCAGCTTTATTCTGATTGTGTACACAGCAGCATCAGTTTATCAGACTTTCGCCATTACGGCCGGAATGTTTGGTATTATGGCAGTAACCGGTTATACGACAAAAACTGATCTGTCAAAGTTTGGATCCATTATGTTCATGGGGCTGATTGGAATTGTGATCGCAATGGTGGTTAATTTCTTCCTGAAATCCAGTGCATTGGAGTACCTTATCAGCGTGATCGGTGTCCTGGTGTTTACAGGACTCACAGCCTATGATGTACAAAAACTTAAACGGATTGGAAGCCAGGCAATGGATGCCTCAAATACACGGAAAATGGCCATCCTGGGAGCTCTCACCCTTTATCTTGATTTCATCAACCTTTTTCTGTTTTTGCTGAGGCTGTTGGGGGATAGAAAATAACCTCAGATTACAAATTACGTTTTACGAACTATAGGATTATGAAAGCATTTGTATTTCCCGGACAGGGAGCGCAGTTTGTTGGAATGGGTAAAGATCTATACAAGAGCGCACCACTCGCAAAAGAGATGTTTGAACATGCAAATGAGATCCTGGGATTCCGCATCACCGACCTGATGTTTGCCGGTACGGATGAGGACCTTCGCCAAACCAATGTAACCCAGCCAGCAATCTTTCTTCATTCGGTGATCCTGGCAGCCACTCTGGGTGATGATTTTAAGCCCGATATGGTTGCCGGTCATTCCCTGGGTGAATTCTCCGCCCTGGTCGCCAATAAAGCGCTAACTTTTGAAGATGGGTTACGACTTGTTGCCGCTCGTGCAGAGGCGATGCAGAAAGCCTGTGAAAAAGAACCCTCCACGATGGCTGCTATCATCGGGCTGGATGATGAAAAGGTAAGAGAGATCTGTGCTTCCATTGATGAAGTGGTGGTCCCGGCGAACTACAACAGTCCCGGACAACTGGTGATATCAGGGAGTTTGAAAGGGATAGACATTGCCTGCGAACAGATTAAAGCTGCCGGAGCCCGGAGAGCCCTCCCACTCAAGGTTGGAGGGGCATTTCACTCACCATTGATGGAACCTGCCCGTGTTGAGCTCTCCCTTGCTATTCACAATACCTGGTTCAACTCACCAATTTGTCCGGTTTACCAGAATGCAACAGCCCAGCGTGTTAGTGATCCTCAGGTAATAAAAGAGAACCTTGTTGCCCAACTAACTGCCCCTGTGCTCTGGACCCAGTTGGTTCAGCAAATGATTGCAGATGGTGCCAGAACATTTATCGAGGTTGGGCCCGGAACTGTTTTGCAGGGATTGATTGCGAAGATCGGAAAAGATGATAATGTGACTGTTGCTGGGGCCTAAAGGATTATACACCATCGCTAATCATTGCTTTCTGCTAACTGCCAGCTGCTGGCTGCCAACTGAAATCTATCTCTTCTGATACTGCTCGTCGTAGTATTTCTGATAGCCGCCGGATGTAACATTGTTCATCCACTCTTCATTGGAGAGATACCAGTCGACAGTCTTTTCAAGCCCTTCCTCAAACTCCAAGGAGGGCTTCCATCCCAGTTCATTTTTGATCTTTGAGGAGTCAATTGCATAACGAAGGTCGTGTCCGGCCCGGTCCTTAACAAATGTGATCAGCTTCTCAGAAGTGCCTGGTTCACGATCCAGCTTTCTATCCATAATCCGGCATAAGAGCTCTATAAGCTCTATATTTTTCCATTCATTATTGCCGCCAATATTGTAAGTCTCTCCTGTAATCCCCCAATGGTAAATCAGGTCAATGGCACTGGCATGATCCATTACATACAGCCAATCCCTGATGTTCTCTCCTTTTCCGTAGACAGGAATTGGGTTGTTATGCTTAATATTGTTTATTGCAAGGGGAATCAGTTTCTCAGGGAACTGGAACGATCCATAATTGTTGGAACAATTGGAGAGTATGACAGGTAGTTCGAAGGTATGAAAGTAGGCACGTACCAGGTGATCTGAACTGGCTTTAGAAGCCGAGTAGGGGCTTCTGGGATCATACGCGGTTGACTCTTTGAAAAAGCCTGTTTCTCCCAGAGAACCATAGACCTCGTCGGTAGAGATGTGATAGAACCGGTTATCGTTTTCAGGATTATCCTTCCAGGCATTTCGTGCAGCATTCAAAAGATTTACCGTTCCTACGATATTGGTATAAACAAACTCCATAGGGCTGCTGATCGACCGGTCAACATGCGATTCGGCAGCCAGATGAATTACACCATCAATGTGATACGCTTTAAAGATCTCCATGATAGTCAACCCTTCAACAATATCTGCTTTCACAAATTCGTAGTTGGGCATCTCTTCAATGTCGCGAAGATTCTCCAGGTTGCCGGCGTAGGTAAGATTATCGAGATTGATGATCCTGTACTTCGGATATTTACTTACAAAAAGACGTACAACATGAGAGCCAATAAAGCCCGCACCACCGGTAATGAGGATTGTTTTCATCATTTCGCTATTTCACTATATCACTATTTTTCTTCAGTGCTTCCTCCCACCTCCATGCCGAGAGTGTCATCTCGTCCAGCGTCTTCTCAGCTTTCCAACCCAATTCTTTATTGGCATACGCTGTATCAGACCAAACTTCCACTACGTCGCCGGCCCGCCGCTCCATGATCTGATAGTTTAACTTCACTCCAGTTACTCTTTCAAACGATTTGATCACCTCCATCACTGAAAACCCATTTCCTGTACCAAGGTTGAAAATTTCAACTTTTTGCTTGCTCCGTTGCTCAATCATCCGTTCAATCGCAATCACATGGGCTTTCGCAAGGTCTACCACGTGGATGTAATCACGGATTGCTGTTCCGTCGTGTGTGGGATAATCGTCTCCCCAAACTCTAAGATATTCCCGAATGCCGATAGCCGTTTGTGTGATGTAAGGCATCAGGCAGTTGGGAATACCTATCGGAAGTTCGCCAATCAGAGCAGACTCATGCGCTCCGATAGGATTAAAATAGCGTAGGAGAATAGCCTGGAGGTCATTGACATCTGTGGTAAACTGGATGATCTCCTCCGACATCTGCTTTGTATTTCCGTATGGCGACCATGCTTTCTGTATCGGTGAATTTTCACTCACAGGAAGCTGATCCGGTTGGCCATAAACAGTACAGGATGAAGAGAATACAATATTTCTGATGTGGTTGTCGATCATCCCCTGAAGGATATTCATCAATGAGATCAAATTGTTCCTGTAGTACATCAACGGTTTTTCAACCGATTCTCCTACCGCTTTGAAAGCCGCAAAGTGAATGATAGCTTCTATGTCGCTGTTTGCTGCGAAGAACTCAGCAGTTTTCTTTTGATCCGTCAGGTCAAACTGTTCAAACTGGGGGGATGTCCCGGTGATTTTTGCAATGTTGTCCAGAACTTCAATGGAAGAGTTCGAAAGGTTGTCGACGATAACTACGTCATACCCCTTCTGTTGAAGTTCCACCACCGTGTGCGACCCGATATACCCAGTCCCACCTGTTACCAATATTTTCATAAAAGTAAACCTTTATTCATCATTCGTAATTCCTTTACAGGCTCCAATATACTAAATCTTTCACCCGATTCCTATAAATACCTTTCACATCAACCAAAATTCCATGATCCCTTGTGATACTCTTGAAGTAATCCTCGGTTAAATCCAGGTATGGCTGATGGCTTACTGCCACAATGACAACATCGTAATCATCCCCCAATTTTTCCGTCAGGCCGAAATTATATTCCGCTACCAGTTCTTTATTATTGGCGAAAGGGTCAGTTACATCCACGTTAATCCCATATTGCTTGAGCTCGTTTACCAGATCGGCAACGCGGCTGTTTCTGACATCGCTAACATTCTCCTTAAACGTAGTTCCCATCACCAGTGCTTTGGCATGTAGTACATTCTTGCCGGCCGCAATCAGTTTTTTCACAGTTTGTTTGGCGATGTAAAAACCCATAGAGTCATTGATATACCTTCCGGCATTGATCACCCGTGCATGATACCGAAATTCTTCCGCTTTGTAGGTAAGGTAGTATGGGTCTATCCCGATGCAATGCCCTCCAACCAGTCCGGGATAAAATTTCAGGAAGTTCCATTTGGTTCCTGCAGCTTCAAGCACGTCATAAATATTCACATTCATTCTGTTGAAGATTATCGACAACTCATTCATGAATGCGATATTGATATCCCGCTGAGCGTTCTCGATGATCTTTGCCGCTTCAGCAACCTTTATTGTAGGAGCTCGGTGAACGCCAGCTGCAACAACCAATTCATACGTGCGAGCCACTATATCAAGTGCTTCCTCATCACACCCCGAAACAATCTTCACAACTGTTGTCAGCGTATTTACTTTATCGCCCGGGTTGATTCGTTCTGGGGAATAGCCCACTTTGAAATTTTTCCCCATCTTCAGTCCTGAGAGTTTTTCCAGGATTGGAACACAATCCTCCTCGGTGGCACCAGGATAAACGGTCGATTCATAAACGACATAATCACCTGGCTTCAGGATTTTCCCAACCGTCTCGCTGGCCTTTACCAATGGTGTGAGGTCGGGGAGGTTATGATTGTTAATGGGCGTTGGAACCGCAACCACATGAAAGGAACACTCCCTCAGATCCTCCGGGTTGGAGGTAAATGTGATATCACATCCGTCAAATGCTTCGGCTGGAAGCTCTTCGCTTGGATCCTGATGATTACGCATCATCTCCACGCGATCCTCCTTGATATCGAACCCTACAACCTTGATCTTCCTGGCGAACTCAAGCGCAATAGGCAATCCAACATATCCAAGACCGATCACAGAAAGTTTCGCCTCTTTCTTCAGTAGTCTTTCGTAGAGATTCATAGTCAATTCTGATTAGTTAGAAATTTGTTGTGATGGAATAATTAAATTGAAACCTGTTTCAGCTGGGGGTGGTAATCACCTTTTCTTCCCAAAGGTTGTGAATTCCTGATAGTATACACAATGTTGATACTGGATCGGGCATCCTTCAAGCCATATCCTTTTCCTGCCAGAATATTCTGGTAGCTAATGGTATGCAAGTCGGTGAAACCATCGCTGAACTCGAATTCCTCTCCATCGATCGAAAGTGACCGGTGGGTGCTTTTTCCGTTCTTTTTTGAATTGGCAGGCAGATCCTCTGAATTCAGGCTGAGGAACCACCTTACACGTGCCCGGTTAAGCTCAAGTAGTCCGGAAGCCCTGCTTTCAGTAAGCAAATGGACTTGGTTTTTCTTCACATCGCCAAAGATCCACGAGAGCATATCAAAAAAGTGCACACCGATGTTTGTGCCAATCCCACCCGACTTCTCAGGATTACCTTTCCACGACCGGAAGTACCACTTTCCCCGTGAAGTGATATAGGACAGGTCAACATTGTGGATTCGGTTTTCCGGTCCTTTCTCAATTTTCTCTTTCAGCGAGATGATTGCAGGATGATGTCTCAGTTGAAGGATGGTATAGACCTTCTTCCCCGACTCCTTCTCAATCGTCGTCAATGCGTCAACATTCCAGGGGTTAAGTACGATGGGTTTTTCGCAGATAGCATGAGCGTCATTTCGCAGTGCGAGCCGGATATGGGCATCGTGCATATAATTAGGAGAACAGATGCTCACATAATCAACCTTCCTGTCAGCCTGCCTGTTCTTTGCATGAGCCAGCCTTCTAAGCTTGTCGAGGTGCCTGTCAAAGCGTTCAGGTTCAATGAAAAAATCGGCATTCGGGAAAAAACTGTCCATGATGCCAACCCCGTCATAAGGGTCCAGCGCTGTAATCAGGTTGTTTCCTGTCTCCTTGATCGCCTTCATATGCCGTGGGGCAATGTAGCCTGCAGCGCCAATCAGGGCGAAGTTCAGCGGTTTTTTATCGGGTGTCATATTAATCAGTTAGTTTCGTTACGATCCCATTTAACAATTGATAGCGTTCATTGCTTTCAGGGCAAATTGCGATGCCTTCAGCATTAAATTTCAGCCGGTGTCCGAATTCACTCATCCAGCCAATTTGTTTGCCCGGATTTCCCACAATCAGCGCATACGCGGGAACATTTTTGGTCACAACGGATCCTGCCCCGATAAAAGCAAATTGGCCTATTTCGTGCCCGCATACAATGGTGGCATTTGCCCCGATGGATGCTCCCTTTCTAACCTGGGTCTGTTCATATTGCCCGCGACGGATAACCGAACTCCGCGGATTGGTGACATTGGTGAATACCATGGAGGGGCCGAGGAAGACATCCTCTTCACAAATAACCCCGGTATAAATCGAAACGTTATTTTGAACCTTCACGTTGTCTCCCAATTTAACTCCTGGAGAGACGACTACATTCTGGCCGAAGTTGCAGTTTTCACCAATCTCGCACCCGGTCATGATATGGGTGAAATGCCAGATTTTGGTTCCTTTTCCAATGATACAATCCTCGTCAATGATAGCTGTTTCGTGGGCGAAATAGGGTTTATCCATAGGGCTACCGGTTAATGAATTCAAGAAGCGAGGATGTGATATAGGCCAACTGCTCCTCATCCAGTTCCGTATGCATCGGAAGTGATATTACATGTTCCGACAGCGCTTCGGTTACAGGGAAATCTCCCTCCTTATAACGTGGATCGAGATAGGCTTTCTGCATATGTAATGGGACCGGGTAGTAAATCATTACAGGGATATCCCTGGATGCCATAAATTCCAGCAAAGCTTTCCGGTCGACATTGTTCGTTGCGAGAGTGTACTGATGAAATACATGCGTTGATTTTGAGTAGCGTACCGGCGTTTTCAGATGGGGATTCCCGGCGAATGCACGGTCGTAGTAATCTGCCGCTTCCCTACGTTTTGCTGCATATTCATCCAGGTGTTTCAGTTTCACTTTCAGCACTGCGGCCTGGATACTATCCAGCCGGGAGTTAACACCTATCAGGTCGTGGTAATAGCGAACCGTCATGCCATGGTTTACGATTACCCGAAGTTGGTTGGCCAGGTCATCGTCGTTGGTGAAGATCGCACCGCCGTCGCCATAGCATCCCAGGTTTTTCGACGGGAAGAAGGACGTACAACCAACATGCCCTATTGTGCCTGCCTTTTTTTGCGATTTGTCATTGAAGATGTAATCCGAGCCAATGGCCTGGCAATTGTCTTCAATAACAAACAGGTTATGCTTTCGGGCTATCTCCATGATCTCTTCCATCGGAGCAGTTTGTCCGAAGAGGTGTACAGGTACAATAGCGCGTGTTTTTGGTGTAATGGCACGCACAATGGCATCCGGGTTGATGTTGAACGTATCCGGATCAACATCTACCAGTACCGGAGTAAGCTGGAGAAGGGCAATAACTTCCGCAGTGGCGATAAATGTAAAGGAAGTAGTGATCACCTCGTCTCCTGGCTGAAGACCCAGAGCCATCATCGACACCTGGAGGGCGTCGGTGCCATTGGCACAAGGGATTACGTGTTTGACACCAAGGTATGTTTCAAGATCTGTTTGGAACGATCTAACTGCCGGACCATTGATAAATGCGGCGGCATCAATTACCTCCTGGATGCCCTTGTCTATTTCGGGTTTGATCTGCTGGTATTGTTGCTGCAGGTCGACCATCTGGATTTTCTTCATCACACTAAGTTTAGCTTGGAATTGTACTCTAAGTTTACTGCAAAGGTAAAATTTTTATCTTTGGTCTTTGTAACGTAATATTGATCAAACCTGGTATATCATGAAGAAATTTGCAGTCATTTTAGCTGGTTGTGGAGTCTACGACGGCGCAGAAATCCACGAGGCCGTTCTGACCCTTTTAGCAATCGATAAACAGGGAGCTGCTTATCAATGTTTTGCTCCGGATATAGATCAGGCACACGTTGTCAACCACCTCAACGGGGAAGAGAGTGCTGAGACCCGGAATGTGTTGGTTGAGTCGGCACGCATTTCCCGGGGTAACATCCTGCGTTTGAGTGATTACACCCCTGAGCCTTACGAAGGATTGATTATCCCGGGAGGATTTGGAGCAGCAAAGAACCTGTGCGACTGGGCATTCAAGGGAGATGAATGCATGATAAATCCGCATGTAGAGAAGGCAATAAGATCCACCTTCGAGGCAGGGAAGCCCATTGGGGCGATGTGCATTGCACCTGTTATCCTGGCAAAGCTCTTCCAGGGGACCAATCTCACAACCGGCCAGGATCCAGCTTCAGGCGGGTTTATTGAGAAAATGGGAAACACCTATACGCACACCACCCATGGAGAGGTGGTAATCGATCACGAGAATAAACTCTTCACTACACCTTGTTACATGCTTGATGCCCGGATCAGCGAGATCGAAGCTGGTACGGCAAATATTGTGAAAGAAATGCTGAAGGTGATGTAAGGAGGTGTGAGGGTATGAGGGTATGAGGGTGTGAGAGTGTGAGGGTGTGAGAGTGAGGGAGATTTAGGATTTAGGATTCAGCATCTAACATCCAGCATCCTGCATCATTGTCATTGACAGGAGTGGAGGAACGCGGCAACAGCATCCAGAAACAACATCCGGGTTCAAACATAGACCTTCGGAGTAATCTCTCCGCGGATCACCATCAGGCCGTTCATGGCAAGAGCGCGCATTTCGTCTTCGCCCGGGAAGATATGGACAGGTGCCAACCTGTATACCCGTTCCTGTATCCAGGATACAAAGAGTTTGTCGTAGGCGATTCCTCCGGTTATCAGGATAGCATCTACATTTCCTTTCAATACGGTAAACATCTCACCGATATATTTCGATACCTGATAGGCCATCGCTTCGTAGATAAGCTTCGCGTTTTCATCACCCGCTTCAACCATCTTCTCCACTTCAGAAGCACTGTTGGTTCCCAGATAGGCTATTAATCCTCCGCCTCCTGTGACCATCTTACGGATCTCCTCTTCCGAGAAATGTCCATCAAAACAAGTTGTTATCAACTCCCCTATCGGCAATGTTCCACTGCGTTCGGGACTGAAGGGACCTTCGCCATCGAGACCCTGATTCACATCGATCACGCGGCCACGATGGTGCGCTCCTACTGTGATTCCTCCTCCCATATGTGCAACAATCAAGTTTAGATCTTCATATTTCCGCTGAACCGATTTTGCAAAATCACGTGCAATCGCTTTCTGGTTGAGTGCATGAAAGATGGAAATCCGTTGGAATAAAGGATGACCGGCAACCCGTGCAATGTCATCCAGTTCATCTACCACGATCGGGTCTGCTATAAAAGCTTTGGCACCCGGGATTCCAATAGCCAGATCTTGAGCGATCAACCCTCCCAGATTACTTGCATGTTCCCTGAATGTGGCATACTGAAGATCATGAATCATCGCCTCATTCACCTCGTATACGCCCGATTCCATTGGTTTGAGAAGACCTCCCCTGCCCATCACGGCACGCACGTTATGTCGATCGATATCAGCCTCAATAAGTTGCTGAAGGATGATCTCTTTTCGAAACTGAAACTGGTCGGTAACCCGCTTAAATGGAGCCAGTTCATCGGATGAATGGCGGATTGTTTTCAGGAAAATCGCTTCCGCATTTTGGTATACAGCAATCTTGGTGGATGTTGATCCCGGATTAATAGCGATAACCCTGATATCATTCATAGATGATTCGTCCTAGAAGAGAACAACTCCAAGGCTTTGTACTTACGCATGCCTAGTTCGCAGCAGCGGCCATAATAATACTGGCTTGCTTAGCTTCTTCAGTATCTGATCTGGAGGTCAGTACGATGGGAGCAGCCGCTCCCAGCACATTTGCAGCCAGTATTGCATTGGCAGAAAAGCCATACGCTTTGTAGAGGATATTTCCGGCTTCGATATCGGGTACAACAAGAAGATCAGCATCTCCGGCCACATCACTGACAATTCCCTTGTGATGGGCACTCTCTGCACTTACCGCGTTGTCATAAGCAAGAGGGCCATCTATGATGCAATTTTTGATTTGTTTCCGCTGACCCATTTTTGCGATAATGGCAGCATCCATAGTGGCTGGCATCGATTCGTTTACCACCTCTACAGCACCCAATATAGCGACCTTTGGTGTGGCAATTCCTAACCTGTTCATAAAATCAACAGCATTGTTGATAATAGCAACCTTGGTTTTTAAATCGGGTGCAATGATCATTGCTGCATCGGTGAGGCCTATCAGCTTATGATAAGTCGGGAGTTCAAAAAGGGTGAAATGCGAAAGCACATCACTCTTCCGTAAGCCGCTCTCCTTATCCAGGACGCCACGTAAAAGAATTGCTGTGGGAACATTTCCTTTCATCAGAATATCACCTTCCCGATCGTGAACCATTTTAACGGCAAGTCTCACAGCTTGTTTGTCATCCTCTTCTTCAATGATAGTCATCGCTGAAATATCCAGGTTGAGTTTATCGGCAATCGCGCGGATCTTTGATCCGGATCCAACCAGAATAGCCTCAATAATTCCCTTTTTTACCACGGTTGTCACGGCACCAAGGGAGTGCTCATCCTGTGCTACGGCCAGTACAAGTCTTTTCTTTTTTGATGAACGTTTTGCAAGTTCTTCGAGATCAGATAATTTAGTCAGCACCTTCCCTGGTGCGTGTTCAACTTGATTCATTTGCTTTTCCTCCAGGAATTTATATTGTTATTTCGCTAACAAAACTACTGCAAATTTGCAAGATGAACAAACAGTTAGGTAAAAATTCTATTAAAAAAAACTCTATTTTTGGAAACTGAAACCAATCATAATTTTATGGAATTACCTTTTGCCGAATCTTACAAAATAAAAGTCGTTGAATCAATCCGCAAGAGTACGCGTAAAGAGCGTGAAAGGTGGATAAATGATGCACGCTTCAACCTCTTTCAATTAAAAAGCGACCAAATCTTCATTGACCTGCTGACCGATTCGGGAACAGGAGCCATGAGCGACAAGCAATGGGGCGCTATCATGACCGGAGATGAAAGTTATGCAGGAGCATCATCCTATTATCACCTCAAGGATGCCATTACAGAAATTACCGGATTCCCACTCTTTTTGCCAACCCATCAGGGCAGGGCAGCTGAGAATGTTTTATTTTCAGCTTTAATCAAAGAAGGGGATATCATTCCCGGCAATTCACATTTTGATACGACCAAAGGGCATATTGAATTCAGACGGGCTTCAGCAATCGATTGTACGATTGATGAGGCGTTTGACACAACAGCCTTTCATCCGTTTAAAGGAAATGTGGATCTCGGGAAACTGGAGGATGTTCTGAAAAGATTCTCCGACAAAATCCCGTTCATCATTCTTACACTGACAAACAATTCAGCCGGGGGCCAACCAGTATCCCTTGAAAATATGCGCGAAGTAAAAAAGCTGGCAACGACCTACAGCAAACCCGTTCTTTTCGACTCCGCCAGGTTCGCTGAAAATGCCTATTTCATAAAGCTCAGGGAATCGGCATACAAGGATGCAAGTATCAGGGAAATCGTACGTGAAACTTTCGCACATGCCGATATGATGACAATGAGCAGTAAGAAGGATGCGATTGTGAATATGGGGGGATTTATCGGGATGCGAGACCCTGATCTTTTCAGACAATGCAGCATGTACAACATCATGTTTGAAGGCTACATCACCTACGGAGGGATGTCGGGGAGAGACATGAATGCCCTCGCTCTGGGTTTATACGAAGGAACTGATTTTGATTATCTTGAAACCCGGATTAAACAGGTTGAATACCTTGGAAACAGGCTTCTTGAGTATGGCATCCCACTACAGACACCTATCGGTGGACATGCTATCTTTATCGATGCCAAAAGGTTTCTGCCACACATCCCGAAAGAGGAATTTCCCGCTCAAACACTGGCGGTTCAACTGTACCTCGAAGCCGGGGTTCGCGGGGTTGAGATTGGGACACTTCTCGCCGATCGTGACCCCGTGACACGCGAAAACCGGTATCCGGCTCTTGAGATGGTAAGGCTCGCTATTCCCCGCCGCGTTTACACAAACAATCATATGGATATGGTTGCCGTTGCGCTTAAGAATGTATTTGACCGGAGAAACGAAATCAAATCCGGATTGCGGATCACGCGAGAAGCGCCGATCATGAGACATTTTACAGTTGAATTGGGACCGCTGGTGTAATTTGCGATTTAAGATTGTAGAATTTCGAATTTGATAACAAATGGATATCGAGAAGAAAAAAGCAAGGTATAGACGGATCATTGATCAGCTCCGCGATCTTCTTACCAAAACAGATGATCCCAATGCTCGAATGTCTACTATCATAGCTGTCCTGCATCACAAATTCGACCATTTCTTTTGGACAGGATTTTACTTTTTAAAGGATGGGGAGCTGACTGTTAGAAATTATCAGGGACCACTTGCCTGCCAGGTGCTTGAAAAAAACAAAGGCGTTTGCTGGGCAGGAATCAATCAGAAAAATACAATCGTTGTCCCCGATGTCCATCAATTTCCCGGACACATCGCCTGCGACGCCCGCTCAAACTCTGAGATTGTGGTTCCTGTGATTGACAAGAAAGGTGTTATCCTTGGAGTTCTTGATGTAGACAGTGAAAAAGAGAATTCATTTGATGAAGTGGATGCGGAAAATCTGGAGGAGATCGTGGGAATGATATTCACTTGATGCCGGATGCCGGATATTGTCTGCAAAAGAATCGTAAATCTAAAATCGCATTAATCGGAGATCGTATTGTCTTTACTTGAACTGATACTGATTGCTCTGGGGCTTGCTATGGACTGTTTCGCAGTCGCTGTTGGAGTTTGTACCTGTCATAAACAATCGTGGCGAAATATTCTGAGAATGGCATTATTCTTTGGCCTGTTTCAGGGAGTGATGCCGGTTATTGGTTGGTTGGTGGGTGGATCCCTGCGCGAAATGATCTCCACATTCGACCATTGGGTTGCATTCGGGCTTCTTGCTTTTATCGGAAGTAAGATGATTCTTCAATCCTTTAGCCACCATGAAGATGAACGGATACATAGTTTAAGATTTCCTGTGCTGATCAGTCTCTCAGTTGCCACTAGCATCGATGCACTGATTACCGGATTGAGTTTCGGAGTGATTGATGTGAATATTCTGAAAGCTGCGATTATCATATTTTCTATAACGTTCCTGATGACCATTTTTGGAGCAAAACTGGCAGAGAAGACACAGTTTATCCAATCCCACTGGGCCGAACGAATCGGTGGGGTTGTTCTGATCCTGATCGGGGTAAAGGTAGTGCTGGATCATCTGGCGATATGGTGAAATGGCGAAATCTTGCAAACTGCTCCCGATTAAATGGGACCGACTGCCAACTTAGTTGAAATCCTGTACCTTTGTAGTTTCATTCAATCCTATGGCTTCCATCCGTATAACCAAAGAGTTCTCTTTCGAAGCAGCACATGCATTGAAAGGATATGATGGTCCCTGTCGAAATATCCATGGTCACTCCTATCAGCTTTCAGTTACAGTTACCGGTGTGCCCGTCACGAGTCAGGAATCCCCTAAGCGAGGGATGATTATGGACTTCAGTGAACTGAAGAAGATCATGAAAAGTGAAGTGATTGACCGGATGGACCATGCGCTGATTTTACCCTCCGATCTGGATATCGGTGAACTGAAAAAGATGGGAGAGACCTTCTCCAAGGTGATCGTGGTGGATTATCAGCCAACCAGCGAGAACCTCCTGGTCGAGTTTGCAAACAGGATCAAAGTGGCGTTACCCGAAGGAGTAAAACTCCATTCCATGAAATTGCGGGAAACAGCCACATCCTATGCCGAGTGGTTTGCCGAATAGAGAACCCCTATTTCGAGGTTATTTCTGGCACCCTTACCGAATATAATTCCTGCAGGCTGTCAGTATGTATCAGCGTGGACTTGTTCCAATGAAGCTGGTCTCCATAATATCCATGGTGGTACTGAGGAGAATGAGGTGAAAGAGGATTAACGTGAATCCGCAGGAGGTAGGACCCTGCTGGGACCTTGTGAAAGGAGAAAAAGCCTGTTGAATCCAGTTCCATTCTCTTCCAAAACCCAACTGAATCAAAGGGGGTTGTATTATCATGAACCCTGAAAAGGTAGGCAGTTCCCCTGGCTAACTTTTCCGCATCAACGAAGGCTTGTCCCTGAATATGATGGGATGGGCGTATTCCAACCCAAAGAAAAAGAGTAATTAAAATCAGTCCAATGATTGTAAGCGCAGGATAAAGTCGGTTGGCGGGTCGAAACCATCGCAGCAAATGACTCAGAGTTTGGGAAACCTTATCCTCCAATGGATCCCTGTCAAGTCTGGAACGAATCATGTTCCAGGATTGCCGGGGAGGTTCAGCTTCAAAATCACTGAAAAGTTCCCTGAGATGCTGAGGGGTCTTATGATCGTTTTCTTCCAGTGTCATTTTCGTTTTGAGTTAATTGTGTCCTGAGGCATCTTTTTGCTGCAAAGAGTTGAGATTTGGATGTATTCTCAGAGATTCTCAATTTCTTCCCGATCTCTTTGTGTGTAAAGCCTTCAATCACAAATAGGTTAAACACTGTCCTGTATCCTCTGGGCAAATTCTGGATCAGTCGCAGAATCTCCTGAAGGTTCAGGTTCGAAAGTATATCAAAATCATCATTCCCGCCAGGCAGATTTGAGGTCAACTTCTCTTTGTTACTGAATTTAAACTCTCTTTTAGCAAGAGTTATCGCAGTGTTGATAAAGATTCTTCGAAGCCACGCTTCCAGAGGACCCTGTAACCGAAATTGTTTTAGCTGCTGAAAGGCCCGTACGAACCCCTCTTGCAGGATATCCTGAGCCTCCAGTGCATTACCCGCATACCGCAAGCAGATCCCATACATTCGGCCTTTATACCGATCATACAGCTCTTCTTCAGCTTTGGAGTTACCTTGCAAACAGCGGGCTATGAGGTCCTTCTCAGCATCCACCTCCTGGCGAATAAGTAGTTCATGTAAATATAAGAACTTGTTTTATAACAAGACTTAAAAAAAAAGAAAAAGGTTGGGTGTTAGGTCGAGCACCTAATCCGGGAGGATAAATTTTCTATGATTTGCATCCAGGATCTTTTTGCCGGTATCGTTTAAAATACCATTCAGGTGGTAAACAAAGATCTCATGAAAAACATGGATAGAGGTGAGCTCTTCAATACTGAAAAGCTCACTTTCAATAATATTCTCAACCCTGAAAACATGAAGCCGTGCCAGGATGGAAACATCCAGGTCACTCCTGTACAATCCCTCCGACTTCCCTTTATTCAAATTCTTAATCGAGAGTTCAAACATCCTTTTTCTCTTGATCTCCCGAAACTGGGAATACAGGGCGGGATAATATTTCCGGATATCATATTCAACAGATGGGTTGTAATCCCTGAACATCTCCTTGATCATCTGATAGACCTCAAAAAGCTCTTCTATCGCGTTCAACTTCTTCGCCTCTATCTTCAGGAAAAGATCAAGTTTCCTGTCATAATCCCATAATAGTACCTGCTTTACAAGATCCTCTTTATCTGCAAAAAATTCATACAGGGTCTTCTTTGAGATTCCCAGATGCTGGGCCACATCGTCCATCGTCACGCTTTTAATCCCGTAACGCTGGTAAAGCTTAAAAACCTTAGGAAGAATCTGTTGAACTTTGTTTTCCATTGTACAAAAATAGCACAAAAAGAAACACGGGAAACTATTTGCAGAGATAAAGTTTTTTCGCTCTGTTTTTTGCTGTATCTTTGCTCCTTCTTAAACGATAAACAATGAGAAAATTAATTCTGTTTCTGGGCATTATTTCATTACTCGTATCCTGTGGAGGATCAGAAGATAAAGAAGGGAAATTGGAGCAACTGAAAAAGGAACGGGACAAACTCTCCATCGAGATTATGAAACTGGAAAAGGAGATCTATCCCGAAGGAAATATAAAACTGATGACTGTCAAGATTGACACCCTGCACGAAAAGCCTTTCAATCATTATATTGAGGTACAAGGCCGAATCGATGGAAATGAAAATATCGGTGTAAGCCCTCGTACTCCCGGTGTTGTGAACAAGATCAGGGTGAGGGAAGGCGATTATGTTACCAAAGGAGAGGTGCTTGCAGAACTTGATGCAGAAGTATTGAAGCAAACTCTTTTTGAACTGGAAAGTCAGCTTGATTTTTCCACTGACATGTTCAACAAGCAAAAAGCTTTATGGGATCAGAAGATCGGATCTGAAGTACAATATCTTACAGCAAAAAACAACAAAGAGTCGCTGGAGAATAAAATTGCCACAATCAAGGATCAGATCAAGATGTCCAATATTACAGCGCCTATTAATGGGACAGTTGAAGAAATTCCCATTAAGGTAGGCCAATTGGCTGCAGTGGGTTTCCCCGCATTCAGGGTCGTAAATTTCTCCAGGGCAAAAGCTGTGGCAGATGTAGGTGAGGCCTACACCAGTAAGATCCAAGTCGGAGATCAGGTGCAAGTCTTCCTTCCTGATCTCGATGAAGAGTTCGATAAAAAGGTGTCTTTTTCGTCCAAATACATCGACCCAATCAACCGAACCTTTGTGGTAGAAGTTGAACTCCCTACCAACCATTTAGTATACCGTGCAAATATGATCGCTGTTCTCCGGATCAAAGATTACCACAATCCTTCAACCATTGCTATCCCGCAAAACTTTATCCAATCGTCACGGGATGAAGGACAATATGTTTATGTAGCAACAGAAGAGGATGGGAAAAAGTTGGCGCGGAAACGAACTATCAAAGCAGGTATCACTTACAATGGCCTTACCGAGATTAAAAGTGGACTAAAAGACGGTGACCTGATTGTTACTGCAGGTTACAAAGATCTCTACGATGGCCAGGTTATTGACTTTATGCAATAGCAGCACCTTATGAAATCAAAGAAAGAAAATACTTCAATCAAGGAGTTTTTTGCCTCAAGCTGGGCTATCGATAACCAGGCAAGTATTTATGTTCTGACCGTAATCATAACTTTACTTGGGCTGCTCTCATACTTCAGCATACCAAAAGAGCAGTTTCCGGAAATTGTGATACCAACCATCATCGTCAACACCGCCTATCCGGGCACCTCTCCCGAAGATATTGAGAACCTGGTGACACGTCCGATTGAAAAGGAGGCCAAATCACTTGCTGATGTCAAGACTATCACCAGCAATTCGGTGCAGGACTTTTCTATGATCGTCATCGAATTTAATCCCGGGCTGGAAGTTACTGAAGCAAAACAACGGGTTCGTGATGCGGTGGATAAAGCCAGGTCCAAACTTCCTAACAACCTTCCAAGCGATCCGAATATCCAGGAATTTGACATCTCGGAAATTCCGATCATGAACATAAACCTCTACGGCAATTATGATCTGCAGCGGTTAAAGAAATATGCTGAAGAGGCCCAGGACAGGATTGAAGCATTACCTCAGGTTACCCGTGTGGATATTGTTGGAGCACTTGAAAGAGAAATACAGGTGGATGTGAATATGTATAAGATGCAGGCCGCCAGCGTTTCATTCAGTGACCTTCAACGTGCTATTTCCAATGAAAACATCACCGTATCTGCAGGGACTATCTCAACCTATGGGTCGAAACGAACCATCCGTGTAACCGGACAGTTTACAAACCTTGAAGAAATCGGAAATATCATGCTAAAATCGGCTAGCGGGGCTACGATATATATCAAGGAAATTGCCGAAGTGAAAGACGCCTTTAAAGAGCAGGAGAGCTTCGCCCGTTTTGATGGTAACAACGTAATTACACTGAATGTAATTAAAAAAAGCGGGCTGAACCTGCTGAAAGCTTCAGACAACATCAAAGTTATCCTTGAAGATTTGAAACGAAACTCATTTCCTCCCCAACTGGACATCACTATTACCGGAGACCAGTCAAAATTTACCCGAAGTACACTGGAAGAGTTAAACAACACGATCATCATCGGGTTTATTCTTGTTACCATCGTTCTTATGTTCTTTATGGGATTCAATAATGCATTCTTTGTAGCGTTGTCGGTCCCCCTTTCCATTTTCGTTGCCTACCTGCTGTTTCCTTGGATGGGTTTCACGATGAATATGATCGTCATGTTCGGATTCATTTTCGCCCTTGGAATCATTGTTGATGATGCGATTGTTGTCATTGAAAATATCCACCGGATTCATCGCTATGAGCCTAATATTATTAAAGCCTCGAAGATTGCAACAGGGGAGGTTTTTGTGCCCATCCTTTCTGGAACCCTTACTACTCTTGCTCCCTTTTTCCCACTTGCTTTCTGGCCGGGCGTTGTTGGGAAATTCATGCACTTTCTTCCGGTTACCCTGATTGTCACTCTCTTCGCTTCATTATTTGTAGCGTACATCATCAATCCGGTCTTCGCTGTTTCGTTTATGAAACATGAGTACGACGTTAAGGAGCACCGAACAGACTGGCGAAAGCTCCTGATCTCTACCGTTATTCTTCTTGTTCCTGCATCAATAGGCTACATCGGAGGGGTTTACTGGATCGGAAACCTGCTTGTCATCTCCATCATCCTTAATGCGCTCTACAGGGTCGTACTGAAGCCCGCCACTTTTAAATTTCAGGAAGTTACGTTACCCTGGTTCATGAATTTTTATGAACGCACACTGGCTTTTTTCCTCAGAGGGAAAAGACCCTATTACCTCCTCATCGCGGTTACAGGGATATTTGTTTTTACCATCTTTCTGACAGCAATCGTCAAACCTCCTGTTCTATTTTTCCCAAATAACGAGCCCAACAATATCATTGTCTATGTTCTGATGCCGGAAGGAACCGATCAGGTTGTTACCGACTCTGTTACCAGACTAATAGAGGACAGAATCGGCAATGTATTGGGAGAAGGAAACCCTGATGTTGAATCGGTGATTACCAATGTTGGATTTGGCGCCGGTGCAGGATTCTTTGACCAGAGCATCTCATCCAACAAAGGAAAGGTGACAGTAAATTTTGTGGAACGCAAGGCCAGGATGGGACCCTCAACCATTTCACCATTTGGCAAGTCTCCGATGATGCTTTCTTCTCTGGATCCTGAGCTTCATCGTGTAGTCGATCA
>Ga0351858_1007_pt1 | contig 41463 bp, 28 predicted proteins | sample BONcelFGM3001D10_FD_206797 | JGI IMG/M metagenome (GOLD analysis project Ga0351858, IMG submission 206797) | Enriched cells from coal bed in the Powder River Basin, Montana, United States - BONCAT cells FGM rep2 HSBNCT.FGM.300.1.D10 ... | reverse complement strand
ATGATTTGGCGCGAACTGTTCAATTGCTCTGATGAGTTCTTTTATTTCAGAATTCGCTTTAATATGCCCGACTACATCCATAATAGTGATTTGCGAGCCTGAATTTTTAATCAATTTCTGGGCAAACAGAATCAGGAAAACGTCCTTTTCGCTAAAAACCGGAATAAATACTTGGTCTATCTTTCCAAAACCTTTATCAATCAATACACCTACTGAAGTTTCACATTTATCAATTATCGTTCGGGTTCTGTCATCAAAAGGGGAGTTTTCAAACATGTTTTCTTTTCCAGTAACTTGATTAATTAATTTTTCGGGATTTATGATTTTGGTAGTGAACCCTAAAATTTTTCCCAACAGACTTCCTTCATAGATTGATTGACCAATGCCAATTAGAAGCAAGTCGTATTTTCCTTTGTTTGCAACTTCGACAATATCAGCATCTATGTCATTTGTTGCTTTATAAAGAGTTGTGATCTTTTGATTAAGGGTTGCTGATTCCTGAATGATAGGAGCAAAACTATTCGCTTCGTATTCAGGTGTTTTAAAACGATCCAACTTGTTATTTGATGTTAAGTGCATTGCTGTAATGGCTGCATTATCCTTTAAGTTTTTTGTCAATCCGTTGGCTAATCGTAGCAGCGATTTTCCACTTTCAGGATTACCAAATGACACAAGTATTTTGTACTTGCTTATTTCATTAATTTCCTGAAAAACTTCGTCAGATTTTGATTTAAATGCCCAGTTAATGAATGTCAAAGTCGGCCCTGTCATAAAGGTTGTGACCAATGCCATAATTACCATCATAGCAAAAATTTCAGGTGTCAGCACACCCAAATCATATCCTATGTTCAAAACCACCAATTCCATTAAGCCACGTGTATTCATCAATGCACCAATTGTTAAGCTATCTTTCCAGCTTTGACCAACATATTTTGCTGCCAATGCACTACCAATAAATTTACCCGAAACAGCTACAACAATTATTAAACCTGTGACTTTCCAAAGATATGGGTCGTCAAGCAGTCCGATCTGTGTACGTAAGCCTGTATATACAAAAAACAAAGGCAACAGAAGAACCAGAGCAACATCTTCGACTTTTTCAATTAAAACACTCCTGAATTTAGTATTATCGGGCATTATTGCACCCGCCATAAATGCACCAAACAATGCGTGAATACCAATGACTTCTGAAGCATAAGCCGAAAGAATTAGCGTAAGAAAAAAGATGGCGACTATTGGTTTGCTTAAGGTTTCTCTGGAAACATGCAGGTGACCTACGCGATATAAAAATGGCCGAACTACTTTTATCATAAAAAACACATACCCCACAGCTAGTATAATGGTGTAAATGGAACTGACAAAAGATCCCGCTTTAACAATTGCAATAATCACCGCCAATAACGACCATGCGGTAATATCGTCAGCAGCTGCACAAGTTATTACTATTGTTCCTATTCTGGTTTTATGGATTCCGCGCTCCTGTATGATCCGGGCAAGAACAGGAAATGCAGTTATACTCATTGAAATGCCCATAAACAATCCGAAGGTAAAGAACTGAACACCATCTGGTGCAAATGACATATAAATAAAATATGCCAAACCCATGCCCAAGGCAAACGGGATAATGATACTTGCATGACTGATTACTATCGCATCATGAGCTTTGTTTTTAAGAACCTTTAAATCTAACTCCATGCCTATAATGAACATAAACAAGATCAGTCCAATTTGGCTAATAAACTGCAGGTTATCAAAAGAATGATCTGGAAATAGGGCTGTTGAGAATTCCGGAAAGTAAAAACCAATTAAAGAAGGTCCAAGAATTATTCCTGCGACAATCTCCCCAATGACTACTGGCTGTCCTATTCTTTTACACATCCAACCCAAAAGACGCGCTACAAAAATGATGGTAACAATCTGCGCCAATAGTACAGCCAACGGATGTTTCATATTGTAAAGCAAGGAATCAATAAACTGTTCCCAATAAGTAGTTTCAGATATTGAAATTACAATGTCTCTTCCATTTTCCAGTTTTGAACCCATCAAAACAATCCAATACATTAAGGCAGAAAAGCCGCCAATAATTCCTATATAGAAAATGATGTTTTTAAATTTTTTCATTGATATAAATACAAAAACAATTATTATTTATTATTCTAGTAGAAATCACATGAAAAATCATCCATTACGACACTCTAAATATAACTTTTATAACAGCATATTTGAGTAAATTGTAACTTCATAATCAATTGACGTCAGTCTACTCTCTTCCATAAACTATTGTTATTTTTTTAGTGAATACCTGGATGATTAATTCTGTGGGCATCAAAATATACATTTGGACAATAATCACATGTTATGGCTCGCCAAGTGCCTTTTATTTTGCTTTGGTCTTTACCAGGCAGGCTGAAATAAATGCTTATTTCCGTTTGAAAACTACAGAACCTGCCCGCGACAGAAGATTTTAACAGTTGTCTAGAATAAAAGTGACTTTTATTAGCAGGCGCTATCCAAACGTGGCGCTGTCCATTAAACTGCAGTATCAGATCTTCGCCCTTTCTTTTCAATGTGAATATTGCCGGAGTGTCTGCAAATTCTGTTTCTACACAATGATGGGTGATTGCCTGATGCGATTTCTCATCCAATTGCCAGATACTATGTAATTGAACCTCTTTTACCTTTTCCCTTCCGGGTCTTGCACATGCACTCAGCACTACCACCAGAACTGCTACACTGTTTATAATAATTCTGAGTTTCATTTTTGATACCATTAAAGTTTGCATTTCCCTATTAATGATGCTTGCTTATGAATATGCTCAAAATTGGATTCTATAAGTTTCAACGTTTGATTGTTCAACCAGTTAAAGGCCGCTTCTACCCTGCGCATCAAATGGTTGCATGGATGCACATAAGGTGCTTTGGTCAATTGTCTGATGATATCTTTCTCTTCAACATCATGTTTGACCATATTGTGGTTTGGTATTGTTATAATTCATCTCTTTAACCAAATCTCCATCAATTTTCTTAGCATTGAGTCCACCAGATTCAATTTAATTAGTCTAAACTATTTTTCAACTTGTTGTATCCTTTACGGTATTGTTTCATTATTGATTTAAATAATTCACCGTTTGACGGAGGCGTAAGAACAATTGCATCAGCTCCTGAATGAATAGATGATTGGATATTCGCAATGGTTTTGCCACCAGTGGCAATTATGGGATAAAAGGGTGCAGCATACTTTATGTGTTCAACAATTGAAGCTGTATTAGAGCCACCCGTTACATGAAAAACATCTACCCCCGCATTAACTCTGTCACGGAAAGGGAATTCCTTAGTGGAAACACTTGAAATTATTGGTATATTGACTTTGCGTTTTATCACTTCAATATCTTTATTTTTAAAGGGTTGATTAACAATTATTGCTGCTGCACCCATGCTTTCAGCAGCAATTGCCATTTCTAAAGAAACTTTGCCTTGTGTCAATCCTCCGCCCACTCCACATATTACAGGCTTGTCTGCGAAATCAATTAATGATTTCATTATTTTAGATGAAGGAGAGAAAGGATATACAGCCAAAACACCGTCAGAATCATTGTTTTCAATCAACGCCATATCTGTTGAAAATATCAATGATTTAATATTGAATTTCCCGAGCAAAATTCCATTACATTTTTCTGCAATAATATGGGGTGTAGCAATCTTTTTTGATTGTTGTTTCGTTGATGTAAATAGGTTTAAAAAAAAGGGTCTTTGTACACTTTTTGATTCCCAAATAGACCTATTAGTAATACTTGCATCCATAATAATGCGTTTACATTGACAAAATTGCTGATAAATTCAGTGTGAAAATTCAGAGTCGGATTGAAAGGCTGATGAAATGTAACAAGAATGAAAAAATATGTAATGAATCAGATTTTGACCTTTTGCAGAAAATTGTTTCGGTATGTATCGCTCAATGTGAGAATGAGTTTTTTGCCTTTCTCTGAAACTAAATTTGTGGTGATTTCATCGAATGAGAAGACCTGAACTGCCTTAATCGATATAATTTCTTTTTTGTTTACTCTGCAAAAATCATTGGATGGTAGTAATTCAGTCAGCTTTTCAAAAGCTATATTTTTCAGCACAAATTCTTCACCGTTAAAAAGTCGGGCAACCTTATCTCTACTATCGTTTTCTGATGCTTTTATGTAAGCAATTTTGTCAAAAAACAGTATAGCTTTTCCTTTGTTGGTGTTAAGCTGAACAAATGTTCTGATGTTTTGGTGTGTCAAATTGCCAATATGATTTTTTGCTTTTTCAATGGCTTGTTTAAGTCGTTCAATCTTGATTGGTTTTTTGATGTAGTCTATAGCGTTAAGGTCAAAGGCATCAGCTGCATATTCTTTATAAGCTGTTGTGAAAACAACTGGTTTCCCATGTAACAAGTTTGCAACTTGTAAGCCATTCATAACGGGCATTTCAATATCGAGAATGCACAGGTCGAAATCGAGGTTTGGTAGTTCAGCTAAAAATAATGTAGGATTGTTAAATGCCTTTACAACTTCCAACTCAGGAAGCTGGTCACAGAGCATTTTAAGGTAAGTTAGACCCGGCAGCTCGTCATCTAGCAGCAAGCATTTTAGCCTTGTTATCAAGCAAATTAATTTTTAAATGGGTTGTATATACTTCACCTTCAGTAAATTTATCCAGTTTGAAACTTTCCTTGTAGATAATTTGTAGTCGTTGTTTTAATGTATTAATACCTATTCCGCCTTTTTCTTTCCTCATTGGGCTTCGACCAGAAATTTTATTAGAAACAGTAAGATAAAATGTATTGTCTTTAAATTCGAACACTATTGAGATAAAAGAATCTGCACTTTGCAGGTCTGCGTGTTTAAAAGCGTTTTCAATCAAATCAATCGAAATCAAAGGAGCTAATACCTTTTGCTCATATAAGGGTTCAGTTTCATTGACTAAGGATTTTACTTTTAAGTCAAAAAGCGGACTGACCTTTATTTTATTGATTTCAATCAGATTTAAGGCAAATTCGATTTCTTCTCTAGGAGTTACGAACTTGTTTCTGCTATCATAAAGTATGTAATCCAATACGTTAGCTAACTTGTCAAGAGCAAAATATGTCTGGTAAGCGTGTGATTGTATTGAATTAAGAATGTTCTTGAATAGATGAGGATTGAGTTTCGATTCAAGTGTTTGTAATTCAAGACCATTGATTTTACTCTCCAATAATCGAAACTTGATGTCAATTTCCTTTCTTTTTTTCTCTGAATAAGTTAGCCTAAAATACAGATAAACAATAATCAACAGAAGAATAATTCCAGATACTACTATTGAGATTAAAACTTGGTTTGATATAACTGTTAATCCTGTCATTTAAACGCAAAGTTAATTAATTTGGCCGGCTTTCTCTTTAAGCGTTGGCAGAAAAACGACAATAATGGTTTAAATAATAATCTTTAGTCGATACAATAGCGTCTGATGACCTCAAGAACCTTTTTCAATGAGAGAGGCTTAATGAGGTAATCATTATAGCCCGCCTGTAAGGCCGCTTTAAGCTCATCCTCAGTTGCATAGGCAGTCTGGGCAATAATGCTTAAATTTTTGTCGCTTTTTCGGATTTCTTTTACCGTTTCTATCCCGTTCATTAAGGGCATCTTGATGTCCATCAGCACCAGATTATATGACTGTTTGTTGAGCTTTTCCAAAGCTACAAGGCCGTTTTCGGCCACATCGAGCCGGCCAACCATAGGTTGCAGCATCGAAACCAACATATTGGCATTGTCTTTTTCATCCTCCACAATCAGCACTGAGAGTTTCTTGAAATCAGAGATTTCCTTGGCTGGAACTGGTTTCGACACGAGTTCGGTGTGGGCTGGAGGTTGTTCATATCTGATGGAACATACAAAGGTGCTGCCTTTGCCATCAACTGACTCGAGGCTGAGGCTTCCTCCCAGCAGTTCGATAAGACCTTTGGCGATACTCAGACCAAGGCCGTTACCCCTGATGGCATTCAACTGAGCTTTGGTGCTACGGTAAAAACGATCAAAAACAAAAGGCTTTTCTTCTTCCGGAATGCCCATTCCGGTGTCCGTGACATAAAACTGTAACCAGTTTTCGTGAAAGCGGCAACCCAAACTAATTTTTCCTTTAGAGGTGTATTTGATGGCGTTGCCCAAAAAACCCGCCAACACTTGTCTGAGCTTTGATTTGTCGGAAACAAAAACATCGGGAACATCGCTTTCAATTATGGGGCTTTCGATAAGCAAACCGGCTTTTTCAGCTTCAGGTACGAACGTAATGTACAGGTCTTCAAGAAGTCGGGCTACGTTAATGGCAGTTTTTTCAACGGGGATCTTTTCCGAGTCGAGGCGCGAAACCACCAGCACGTCATCAATAATTCTGAGTAGTTGTTCCGAATTGGTGTTAATTGTTTCAACAAATTGTCTTTTCTGCTGTTCGGTGTAGTCTTCAAACAGCAGTTCCGAAAACCCGATAATGGCATTAAGAGGGGTTCTGATCTCATGCGACAGGTTGTTCAGGAAGGAAGTTTTCAGCTTGTCGCTCTCAACGGCCCTTTCCTTTGCTTCGATGAGGTCTTGTTCCATCTGTTTACGGCTGGTGATGTCGAGTATTAGCCCGATCAAACCGCCGATGCGGTTGCCGGCATCCGGAAAAGGTGATTTGGTGATAATCACATTACGCTCTTCGCCGTTTGGCAAAGTAATCAGGCGCTCAACGATTTGCCGCTCTTCCATCCCGCTGATCAGCCTTAGGTCTGATTCATGGTGCAGGCTCGCCTGTGGTAACGGGTCAATATCAAAAATACTCTTTCCTTTGATGTCATCTTCTTCTATGCCATAAAACTCCTTGAATGCCTTGTTGATGCCCAGATACCTGCCGTTGGCGTCCATGTAGAAAAGGGGGTTGGGAATTGAATCCAACAGGGTTTCAATAAACCTGCTTTTATGTGTAAGCTCTATCTCAGCGAGCTTGCGGTCGGTGATATCGCGAACAATGACCAAAACCTCATCAGGGCCGCTTCTCACCATGCGTGCATCGTACCAGTGGACGTCGTTTCCGGTACCAAGGCTGTATTCGTAAGAGAAAAGTTGTCCGCTGTCAATGGCCTCATCAATTTTTTGGCAGGTTAGTTGAGCCAGATTTTCAGGCAACACCTCATGCACCGATTTTCCCAGAAAATCAGTTTGAGGCATCATCAGCATTGAATCGTCTTTGGCTACAGAATCAATAAAGAAATAATTGCTGCTGAAACGAAACATCATGTCGGGTATGGCCGAAATGATGGCCCTGTTCCGGTCTTCTGATTTTAAGAGGTTTTCCTGAATCTTAACCTGCTCCGTTATGTCTTTTGAAATGGAGAGAATCCCTCTTTTTCCGTCACCGAGGAGGATGACCGTTTCAGTGAGCTGACAGATGATTGTACGACCATCGCTGGTTTTCCCCGAAATAGTACTTTCGAAGAAACTGTTGGTGAGTATTGTTTTAATATTGGCGTTTATCAAATCCTTTTGTTGTTCTGAACTTAGCATGGATACATGTTTGCCGAGTAGTTCTTCACGTTTGTAGCCATATTGTGCGCAAATTGTGTTGTTTACATCGAGGATGATGCCTTCCTGGTCTTCAAGAAGTATTCCAATAGGTGAGGCATCGAACAGCAGTCTGTAGCGGTGTTCGCTTTCTTTGAGGGCGTCCTCTGTATTGCGCCTGTCCGAAATATCCTGGGCAATGGCAATAATGGCATCTTTTCCAAAATAACTTGTTTTGAACAGGTTAACTTCTTTTGGAAAGATATCGCCGTTTTTTTTGCGTCCCCAGAATTCAAATCGTTGGGATTCGCCTGTAAAGGCTTTTGCAATATAACCTTGTAGCGCATGCAGGTCGTTCATCCCCGGAGCTGCCAGAAAATCAGGGGTTTTACCAATAAAATAACTGCGTGGATAATCATACATCCGGGTGGCGCCGTCATTCACGTCCAGAAAAATCCCATCACTGTCCTGCACGTAAACTGCGCTGGTGATGCTGTTAAATAATCCCTGAAAACTGTCGAGGCTTCGCATCAGTTCTGTCCTTGAACGCTGTTCGCGCCGCTGGTCTCTGAACACTAGTACTACTCCCCTGATAGTACCGTCATCGTCTTTGATCGGAGCACCTGAATCGGCAATCGGAATCTGGGTGCCATCACGTGCAATCAGCAGGGTGTGGTTTGCAAGCGCGACGATCTGGCCTTTTTGGATGACACTGTTGACAGGGTTTTCGGCCTTTTCGCCACTATGTTCGCTGATGATGTTGAAAATCTCATCGAGGGGTCGGTTCTTTGCTTCCTTTTCAGTGTAACCGGTGAGTACTTCGGCCAGACGATTCATTTGCATTACCAGACCTTTGCTGTCGGTGGTAATCACAGCATCGCCAATACTGTAAAAGGTTGTCCGGAACAGCTTTTCATTTTCTGCTGTCCGCAAAAACAGCATTTTGTTTTGTTCTTGATCCTGAAGCACTTTGGCGATCAGTACGGTGACCAAAGGGTAGGCGCCTATAATGGTAATGCCCAATAGCCTGAAGGTTTCGGCCCGGAACGACGAGGGAAGCAACAGTATGAGAGCAAGCATGATGCTGTGAACGAGAAGCCCGATAATGTAAAAATGTAAGACATTAAGCCTTCGGTCAGGCTGCCTGAATTTCCAGAGATAATGAAATAATGTGCCAATAATGAAAGAAGAAAAGATTACCGAAATGCCCATCGAAAGCCCAACCCCGCCGAGGGAAAACCTGTAAATGCCTGCTATGGATGCTGCCAGAAGTCCTGTGACCGGCCCGAAAAACAATGCTGAAAGGCTGATCACTATTGAGCGTCCGTCGAAGATCAGGCCTTCCGACAAATGAACCGGGTACATCATGCCCACAATGGCAGCCAGCCCAAAAAGCATCCCTTGAAGCAGTTTTCCTGCCCATTTGTCGCGGCTCCATCGTTGGTCTATAAACCCTGAGACTACACTGATGGCAACCAGCACAGCAAGGTTGTATATCAGGTCGATCCGAATCATACACAAATGTATATGATTTTATTACTCATCAGATAGCTTAGAAATAGATTTCCGACATGATGCTGCTCAGTCCGACACCGCCCCCAAGAAGGATATCGCGTACCTCAACCACCATTTCGGCACTTCCGCACAGATAATACTGTAGCTGCGGGTCAAATGATTTGTGCTGACGCAACCACGAGGTCAGCCTTCCCGAATAAATCCCCTTTCCGTTTTCCTGAGAGCAGCAACGGACGTAACGATCGCCAAAGGTTGATGAAAATTCATCGCTGAAATAGAATCCTTCGACCAGACGGCTTCCATGAATGAGCATTTTGTTGGCACCCATTCCAAAACGGGCCATTGACCTGAAAGGGGCGATGCCTGTTCCGGCTGCAATCCACCAGCCAGGACGATCATCACCGAGAAAAGCCCCGAAAGGCGCAGAAACATAAACTTTGTCACCTTTTTTTATACGGGCAAGTTGGGGCGTGAGCAACCCGCCAGGCTTGATGTTGAACAATATACCCATAGCATGTTCGTCGGGTGCTGTGCATAAACTGTAGATCCGGGGCGCCAGTTTCTTTTCGGAGGTAACTGCCACAACCTGTCCTGGAAGAAATGAATGCGCCCGCTCGGTTGTCAGCAAAAAAGCATCGCTCGAGACACCTTCAATACTAATGACTGGCTGTGCAACCAGATTTAATTTTTGAATGAAACTGCTTAATCCTTTGTCCATAAATTCCAGTCCTGCAAAAGTACGGTTTTACAAAACACACAAAAGTTTGTGCTGTTGATGATGCTCAGCAATATGTACAAAACGGCTTACTCCACCAAGGATAGTGCAACAGCCCTGATAATACCTCATGCGGCCTTACTTCCATTCAGTATCTTTGTGTTTTAAACAGGACATTGTGCGGCACGGGGAACAATTACGGGACTGACTTGTTTTTAAACCAAACTCAATGACATGAACAAAACGGCAAACACCACATTCGACATCCACCCTTTACTTAAAGAACGCTGGAGTCCAAGGGCCTTCAACGAACGGATGATCGAACCAAACAAACTAATGCGCATGCTCGAAGCTGCCCGCTGGGCTCCTTCATCTTCAAACGAGCAGCCCTGGCGGTTTATCGTGGGAATAAAAGGTGATGAAACCTATCGGAGTATATTTGAAACGTTGGTCGAATTCAATCAGTTGTGGGCCAAATCAGCACCAGTGCTGATGCTGAGCATCGGTCACAGAATGAGCCTGAAAAACCCTGAAAAAACTAATGTTTCTTATGTGTATGATGTCGGACAAGCGGTGGCGTACCTGACTTTTCAGGCCATGTCGGACGGTTTGTTCGTGCACCAGATGGGAGGCTTCGACAAGAAAGGTGCTGCCAGAATGTTTAATGTTCCTGACGATTTCGAGGTGCTCACAGCAATTGCTGTCGGTTACATCGGCGACCCTGAAGTGCTGCATCCAAACCTGAAGAAAATGGAATATGCCGAACGTGAACGGCACCCTTTGGAAACAATGGTGTTCAAAAAACAATTCGGACTACCGGCGGAATTTGACAGCCACCTAAAGTGATTTCACCAGCTTAATCTGCTCACGGTTCCCTTCACTGTCGGTAAGCCTGACAACATAAAAACCTCCGGAAAGGCCGTTTAAGGATAAATCAATGGTCTGACGTCCGGTTTGGGCAATCATATCCAGCTCGCGAAGCATTATACCCGAACTGTTGAACAGGCATATCTGCATGGCCTGCTCCCGCGAGGAATAAAACATAAGTTGTGCCATCTCCCCGGCAGGGTTTGGGGCAAGCGAAGCAAGGAAAGGCGTTGTGGTTATATTTCCTGTACTAAGCACTTTATCAACTCTAAGTTTCAGGGCAACAGGCAAATGATCCGACATGTTGAACAGGGCTGTAGCTACATTTGGGGGCACCGAGCTGTTGGCCGGCGAAACAACTGTACTGTTAAACCTGTTGCCATCCTGCCCGACAGATTCGTACGATTGCTGCACATAGCGAACTTTTTTGGTACCAAAACGCACCTCATCAGAGATAAGTATAAAATCGAAACGGTCATCAAGTCCTCCGCCTGACTTACAATCGTTGGAAGAAGTATTGGTTGACTGGGTGTGTACCGAAGCATAAAAACTATTGTTGTTCCAGTCGCCTATCTGACCTATCGGGTCAATCAGCCTGGTGTCAGCGTTACTGTAATTGATCATTTGCTGAAATGCAGCCTCATTGCCTGAATACAGGTTGAAGTCGCCCATAAACAGAACATTCTCATGTTTGTAGCGCTGTTCAAGGTATTTCATGGTGTTTTCAGCCATAACTTTTCTGGCTCCTGCATCTGAGCTTGAATTGCCTGCTTTCAGATGGCCTACCACACAAATAATAAATGCGGTGTCGCCCTGAGGAAGGTCGTTTGAGTAATAATACAGCTCATACACATCAACATCCCTGACATAGCTTTGTGCAACACTTTGTTTCTTCAGACGGAGTTTGCGCGAATCATAATAAAGCATATTTACGATGTTGCTTCCCGCCACAGGATTAAAGCCTGCTTTACGAAAATGGCCGACACCGCCAATATTCAGGTTTTGGTCAAGCAGGTGCTGGTGAACCCCGGTGTTGGAAGATATTTCATTGACGGTGAAAATATCGGGTTTCACATAGTTGAGGATGGTACGCAAATGCGGATCCTTCATCGAGAGACTGTTGTTGCTGTTGTTGCAAAAACCGGTTACTTCTCCATAATACAACAGGTTGTAGTGCATTACTGTAAGGGTGTCCTGTGCAAAGATCCGGGAAGTGAGCAGCAGTGAGAAGAGGAATAGAATTCTTAGTTTCATTAATGATAATTGTGGTGCAAAAATACGCATTTGCAGGTTTCTTGTTACTGGTTTCTCGTTCCTGGTTTCTGGTTAGTCAATTGTCAATGCCTGAATAGCGTTGACCGTTTTTGATGGTGGTTTCGGCAGGTAAACGGTGGTTTCGACTCCGCTCAACCACCATCGACGCTCAACCACCATCGACTCCGCTCAACCACCATCGACGCTCAACCACCATTTTGGTGAATAATTTAATACGATTCGTTTTGAAAATCAGTTAATCCGGTGGTTGAGCGGAGTCGAAACCACCGGGGAGGCGTAATCGAAACCACCGTCCAATTACTTCCAAACCTTCAAACCCCCTAACATACAGACTTTTCCGCCTTTCTACTAACAAAAAAAGTTCAGGTAAGTTTCTGATAAAACTGCCACCAGCGGTCGGGAATGTCGTCATTCATGGCACTATCGTAGTCTTTTCGTGAACAGGGGACATACTGATGTCGTTCGTATTTTTTTCGGTCGGTGCGGCCCATGGAGAGGTCAATCCACCAACGGTCGGTTTTTTTGCTTTTCAGGAACACTACTTCTTCTTCGTGACCTTCGATACGCACATTGTATCGGGCAAACTCGCGGCTGCCGGCCTCAGGCAGGTCGCCCAACCGGTGGGCGTAGCCGTCAATGAAATACCACAACATCTGCCCGATGAGGGCTGCTGTGGTTCCCTGTGGATCGAAGGCCGGATTGTATTCGTATATCCCGATCGAACTCAGCTTGTCGCTCATCCCTGCATATCGGCAGATACGGCAAGCTTCTTCGCCCGAAAAACCGTTGGGCAGCGGATGGGCATTGCCCGGCGCATCAGCTGCCCGAACCGAACTTATGTCAAAACTCAATATATCAGCGTTGCGCACCACCGGCTCTGTTTCTTCCGGATTTGCCTTTACTACACCCAGCCGGCTAACATCAAAATAAAGGTTTTTCATCAGGTTTATTGCTTCATGATCAACACAATAAGACTGATACCCCAGGTTAGTGTAGTTAAACAGGTAATTTGGCTGGTGCATAATTATATGGCTCAGGTAGGAGTGAGCATTGAGCTCTTCATCGTCCTGGCCAAGATCAAATGTAGGGTCAATGGCGACAAGGTTTACCAACTGGTTCAACTGTTCATAAGCTTTGTAACTGGCGTAAGTCAGGTCCTGGCTGCCCCCGAGGATGACGACGGTGAAATGGTTTCTAAGCAACTCACCGGCAACCTGTGCCAGCGCAAAATAAGTATCGTTGATGTTGTTTCCGGCTTTGATGTTTCCAAGGTCAACAATACGCAGGCCGGGCCAATGGTTAAACAAGGGGTAAAACGCCTCCCTGATCCTGTCGGGAGCTTCAACACAGCCTCTGTTGGCCGGATTTCCGCGGCTGTCCTCAACGCCGATGATGGCTAATCCTGCTTTGTCCAGGTCAGGAAAATTATCCTGGGTGTGTATATCTATTGTCCGCATCAAGCTTCGGGCTGAGGCGCTTTCCAGCAATTCGCTTGTAACAAATGCAACAGGATTGAGAAAAAGACTGGTTTCCATGTACAGGTTGGTTAATCCATGGCGAAAATAGTAAAAAGTAGGCATGCTGACCAAAGACATTGGCGCTTTTGCACTACTTATCCAGGCTTTTGAAAGAATGTAGCATGTTCATCTGTCATTAGGGGCGCGATTATGTCTGCCCGAAATATTTATGAAACTCTGTTGTTCAGATTAGCAGACATTGGCTTATGACATAATAAATCTTCTGCTTCTCTTTTCATTTATCAAAGGTTTGAAGCGTATCTGCAACAACTGAAAACCTGATTGATTACTCTAAAACCTCATTCATTCAAGCTGTTGCAGTTATGTCAGATTAGCGTTTTTCCGGCAATTGATAACTTATTTTACTGGTTCAGATCAGTTTCTTCAAGACCTGAACTACTGCATCAGGCGCACGCTGCAGTCCTTCTTCCGTGAAAACAACAGTTCCCGTCTTGTCGAGAATCACTTTTTTGTTGCTGTGGGCAAAAGATCCGTTTTCCAGTGGTTCATACACTATATCAAGTACAACCGAAATATCCTTGACCTCTTCGGGCCCGCCATGGAGCAACAGCCAGTTGCCGGCCATTCCCTGCGAAAGAGCATATGACATGAGCCTTTCGGCAGTGTCCCGCTTATGATCGAAACTGACCAGAACAAACTGAAACCTGTCGCGATCCTTCGGCCCAAACTGTTCTTCAATTTTCTTCAGGTCGTGAATCATCATGGGACAAGCATATTCGCAATGTGAGAAAAACATGGTCATCACCACGGTTTTTCCGGCTAATTGTTGCAGCATGAATGGTTTCCCCGTTGGATCAGTGAAGCGGGATTCCAGATGATACAATGAATTTCCGGGTAATATTTCCGCCTGTTGCCCCGACGAATCAGGGGCTTTGGAGCAGCAGCCTGCTTTTTCAGTTGTTTGAGGTTCCGAACAGGCAAATCCCAGAAGGAACATCAACAAAAAGATGAAATGTGTTTTCATGATTTAATTTTTATTACTGTATTGATTGTGCACAGCGGAATCCCAGCCGGCGCATGGTGTAGTTGCCTGTGATGCTTCCCCTGAACGAATAGCGTATGAAGCTGGCATAGTCGGATGCATTGGCCGAGTTAAGCGAGGCGCTGCCGCAAAACAAACCTGTTGGTATTTCTTCGCTGTTTCTCGAATCACTGTTGCTCACCACACGGTTGAAATCATACACCCACTCCCACACCAATCCATGCATATCCCAGATACCGTATTCGTTCCTGTATATGCTGCCCGACGCATGGTTTTCGCCCGACATTCTGCTGTACCAGTTTAAAATTAGTGTTTCGACCGATTCTGCCTTTTGACCCGGCAAAGGCTTTCCAGCTGCGGCATATTCCCATTCATCGAGTGTGGGGAGTCTTTTTCCAACCCAGCTGCAATAAGCTTTTGCCGCAAACCACGAAACATACACTACGGGCATCTGTCCCGTTTCAGGGGTCTGTGCCCCGATGCTGTCCCAGTGTTGCAAATACTGCTTATCAACAAAAAGCGACTTTACCAGATCGGGCGACCATTCAGGCCGGGCATCGGTGAATGCCTTGAATTCTGCATTGGTCACCGGTTTTTCATCCAGCATAAACGCACTCACTTTTATTTCGTCTGCAACGGTTTTCATCAAAGGTTTATATGTTCCGGCAGGAATGAGTTTCATGCCGGGATGCTGTGCCCGAAGATCACAGCATCCGAGCAGAAGCAAAATGATTACTATTGATTTAAAGCTCTTCATTTTTTGTTTCGCCATTCGGCCACCTCAGAGGCTTTGATGTGTCCGCCACCGTTTTCAAAGCGGTTGAAAATATAGGTGAGGATACTGGCCACCTGATCGTCGCTCAGGGCCACTGCCGGCATAATGTTGTTGTATTTTGAACCGTTGACGGTGATTTCGCCCTGCAAGCCCTCGAGGATGATGCCGATTCCTTTGTCTGCCCTGGCTTTCAGAAAGTCGGAGTTGACAAGTGTCGGGAAAGTGCCTGCAATACCACCTCCATGCTCCATATGGCATGCCATGCAGTTTTGTTTGTAAAGAATGGCGCCAGCCTCAAGTCGTTCGGTCAGACTTTTTTCGGGCAAAGTTTCTTTGCTTTCTGTGGCTTGTTTTCCGGAACTGATGCGCTGGATAGCCGAACCCTCGGGCAGATACACTTCCTCTTTTTCTTTGCCGGTAAACACTTTATGATTTTCGTCGCCCACAACCTTGATCTGTGCCAGTGCGCCTTTGTTGAATGCCCTGAAGATACTGTGGTCAACAAGGTGGAGTGTTCCGGGAACCTCACAGGTGAACTCAGCAATCGCTGAACCACCGGCCGGAATCAGTGTGGTTTGCACATCACGGTTGATCAAAGTGCCTCCCTCAACATAAACTTTGTCGAAGATCTCGCCAATGACGTGAAACGACGATACTAAGTTTGGCCCGCCATTGCCCAGATATAGCCTAACCGATTCGCCCACCTTCACCTTCATGGCGTTTTCGCCTGCCGAAGCGCCCACTGCACCATTCATCACCACATAATCGGGCCTTTCGTCAAGTGCTTTCTGCATGTCAAACTCCTGATGTCCTTTCTGGCCAAAACCGCCTGTGGTGTAAAACTCGCTTTGCATCACATAAAATTCGTGGTCCACGGGTGGCAGGCCTTCGAGGGGTTCTACCAGAATCAGTCCGTACATGCCGTTGGCAATGTGCATGCCAACTGGCGCCGTGGCACAATGGTACACATAAAGTCCCTGATTGAGTGCCCTGAAGCTGAACTGGGCACTTTTTCCCGGTGCAACAAGCGATGCCTCAGCACCTCCGCCAGGACCGGTAACAGCATGCAAGTCAATGTTATGCGGCAGCATGTTTTCGGGGTGGTTGTGCAGGTGAAATTCAATCAGGTCGCCCTGCCGCACCCTGATAAACTTGCCTGGCACTTTGCCACCAAAAGTCCAGAAAGTATATTCAACCCCGTCGGCCAGTCGCATCGTTTGTTCAATGACTTCGAGGTGTACAATGACTTTCGTGTTGGTCTTTGCCTTGATTCGGGCCGGCACGAAAGGTGCATCCGTGAGTTCGGCAACAATTTCGCCGGTGACATCCGAGGTAAGCTCTGCATAGCTTCTGCCTTGCTCAGTTTGTGTGCATGATTGCCACATCAGAGCGGAAGATACCGATACGATCAGTATCAGCACTGCTTTTTTGATATGTTGGGTTTTCATAGAAGATTTATTTAATTAAAGAATAAAAGAGTAATATATCTTATTATAAATGAAAAATTTTATACGACAATGTGTTTAAGGACGGTTTGCCCCGCAGTGAGCTCGCCGGCAAGTTGCTGTATGGTACTTTGATGCAGCATGTTGAGCAGCCGGTTTCTGACTTCGCTGAATTCGCGGTGGATGGGACAGGGCTGGTCTTCGGAGCAGTTTTTGAGGCCTAGTCCGCATCCGGTGAGGTGTTGCACGCCATCTATAGCCCGTACTACATCAAACAGGGGAATAGCTGGGGCATTGGTTTCGAGGTAAAATCCTCCGTTAGGCCCTTTGATAGACGAAACAATACCTTGTTTGCTCAGTATCTGCATAATCTTTGCCGTGAAATGCTCGGGTGAGTCAATCTGTGCGGCAATGTCGCGCAGGCTGATGCGGCTTCCGTCGCCCGATCGCGAAGCTATATAAATAAGTGCTTTAATGGCGTATTTGCAGGCCTTTGAGAACATAGCAGTATTTTAGTCAGACAAAAGTAATTGTTCCAGTTCAATGATTTGCGGAAAAAGTACATCTTGTTCCCATTCCGCATTTGTTTTCATCAGCGCATGCAGTTCTTTCAGTTTACCCATTGCAACGGCGAAGGTGTTGCAGGCATCGGAAGGGGCAGTGAATCCCTGAGAGAGTGCGCTGATTTTGTTCATGGTTGAAAAATTTTGCTCATGCTCACTGGTGAGCCGGTTCAGAAGGTTGCGCACGCTTCCGAAACCAGGTGTGGCGTATTTGGTTTTTTGCTGCAGGCATTGGCTCATCTGGTCAATGGCCGGAAACAACACCAGTTCCTTTCTTTTTATCATATCATTTACAACGGATGTAAGCGTCTCAAAATGACGCAACACACTCCTGATCCAGGGGAATTGTTCTTCATGAACCGAAACCAGCCTCCTGAAGTCGGCATCTATTTGCTTTATGTTTTCGGATACTGCAACATGGTATCCGGTACGAACACTTTCTTTCAGTTCCAATATACCCTGAGTGCCGGTTACTTGCGTGCTGTCATCGTTTTTGTCCAACTCGTTTAGTTCGGCTACAATATCTTCATGCCGGATCTGAAGCAGGCTGCAGATTTTCGCCAGACTCAGGTCGCCTTTACTGCAGAAATCAAGATGATGTCTGCGAAAAACCTCAGATGCACGGTAATCCCTTGATATAATAGATCTTAATGTTTCCTGAGTGTAATCAATCATGATGGATTAACTTTATTTCTTCTGCAAAGATATACAATTTCCATAATAAAAGACAAATATATCTTTAATTATTTTTTTGATCATTGGTTTCGGAGCACTTTTGGTTGGGATGGGAGAGTGAGTCAGACGGCCATAAAAAAGAGGCTGCCTTTTTGGGGCAGCCTCCTAACCAAGGTTCAACCAACACAAAATTACATGGTATGAGAAAAAGAACGACGGGGAGCGGGAGCTCCCAAGATCTTACATATTTTTTTCCGCAATGCGGTGTGTATCAAATGGGATATCATTTACAAATTCTTCTTCGGGCATTCTGAACCGGAGTTCGAACGAAGCGAGCGGACGGGTATCGAACGGGATATCGTTGATGAAGGTTTCTTCGGCAGGTTCAAATGCAACAGTCATTGCCCTGACAGACATCTGTTCGCTGAACACTTCTTCGGTGTCGAAGGGAATATCGTTGATTGCGGCTTCGGCCCCGTGAAACTCGTGATAACCATCGGCGAGCAGTGCTGCCGGGATCATCATTCCGAGGGCGAGGGTGGCAATTATTCTTTTCATTTAAGTTAGTTTTATTATGGTTATATAAATACATAAACCGTGCCAAAAATCATATATAACTGTATATCAGAAGTTGTAATTTTTTTATCACATTAGTTTTAGTTGTCCGTGTGTCCGCCCCCACACAGTATTGTTCGTTCACGAACAGTTTAGCAGAAGTTAATCCAAAGTTTGGTTTGGGTTTTTGCATCCGCTCAGTTTTCGTATAGTTGTTTGTTCCGGTTTTCTTGTTCGGCAAAGAATCATAAAATAAGAAAGGCCCCCGAGGGGACCCTTCCGTTCTGAACTGCTTAACCAAATTAACTATGAATAAAATGCTACAATGTTCGGGTACAAAGTGTGCTGTCTTGATTGACCAGTGCATTCCTGCACAGAACACTGCAGGCAACTGCGGCTGTGCTGAAGGGTATGTCGTGGATGAAGGCTTCTGGTGCAGGCCTGAATACAAACTGCATGGCTCTGTTGCTGTGTTCGTTTTCGGCAACTTTTTCTGTGTCGAAGGGTATATCGGCAACAGGAATTTCTTCTGCCGGTTCGAAGCGGATACTGATGGCCTGTTGTTGTGTATATGCTGCGGCTATGCGATGGGTGTCGAAGGGAATGTCGTTGATATAGGCCTCCTCTTTCAATTCAAATCCTTCGGCAAAGGTTGCAGACATGCCAACCGAAGCAAGTACTAAGCTTAAGGCGAGGATTCTGATCGTTTTCATGGCGTTTATTTTTTATTGTTGTTTCCATCCTATGTCAAATAACCATGCCAAACTTTCTATCTTGTTGAATGTATGTCTATTATGTCGTATAATGCAATCGTACACCTTCTGCAAAAGGGTATTGAAGCGGACATATTTTGTCCGTTGTTGAACATTTCTAAAGAGAAACCATGTCAAAGCGGGAGGTTGGCAAATAAGGCCGCGCGAAGGGATTCGCGCGGCAGTGGCGCGGGGTCTGTTGTTGAACAATTCCGAAGGAGGCACATGGCAAAGTGGGGAGGTTCCGTGTTACGGGTTGCGAGTTCCGAGTTGCGGGTTGCGGGTTGCGAGTTTCCGAGTTGCGGGTTCAGAGTTGCGGGTATGACCAACTGTTCACCGTTCACCGTACACTCTTCACTACTCTTAAGCTTTCCACCTCCTTACCATCTTCAACCAAACTAATGATGTAGGCTCCGGCGGGGAGGTTTTCACCAGCGCTGCCTCGGCCGTTCCAGTGCAGTGTAGTGTATGCGAGGCGGTTGTCGGTCTGTTCCAGCAGGCGGGCGACTTCACGGCCCAGGAGGTTGTGCACCGTGATGCGCACCGGAACTCCTGTTTTGGGCGTTACCGTGAGGCTGAGCTCATGAACAAAGGGGTTGGGCGCGGCCACAAGGCGGGCAGGGGTTTTGGTTTGCAGCCTGCTTTCGCCAATGGTTACCGGGTTGAACTCATATGCACCCATATCCACACTGCCGCCCCAAACACGCGGGTTGCCGGCCAGGTCGGTGGCTGGAAGGGTGATGCCTTCGGGCAGCTCAAGTGTGCCGGCATCAATGCAGGGCGACAACCCAGACAGGGAATAAGGGAAATCGCCATAACCGGTGAAGAGGGGGTCGGTGTTGATGTTGGAGGGGTGGTAAACAATGGTGTTGCCTGTGCCAATGTTTGCAATGCCCGACAAACCATCAGTGACCATTGAATGGGAAACTTCCAGAGAAACCGGAAAGTCCCAATCCTGACTGTTCTCATACAAGGTGAATTGATTAGGCTGGTTTTGGTAGAAAATACTGTTCCAGGCCTTCACATGAGTTCTGCTACGGACATATATCGCGGCACCAACAACCGCTGCTGTAACATTGTGGGCAAAAGTGCTGTTAACGATATTCACAAAAGATTCCCTGGCATTGATACAAACCCCTTGTCTAAGCTGAAACAGGTTGTCAGAATTGTTATCAAACAGACAGTTGACCACATCAGCCCTGGCTATGTATTGAGTTGAGTTATGCCCGTTGAGTGCCAGCTGAGGGCAAGTCTGATACTCGGTTCCGCCATCATAAGTATTCTCTGAAAACACAGTAGTGTACATGTCGAGTTTTATTTCAGGTTTTACAGGATAATAGTTTGGGGCATTCAGAAAGTAAACCCCTCTGCCCCCTATATTCCCAATGAACCTGCAACTGTCGATGATAGCAGTATCTACTGATTGAAAAGTAGGCCCAAATGCTCTTTCATACATGTCGGCATTGCTGAACACAACATCCCTGAACTCGACTAAGCTGCTCACATAAAAATCAGCAAAATCAGTAGTGTGGAACTCAGGTAAGGCTCCGTTCTGGATGGTAACCCCATGCATGCGGAATCGGTAGGTGCCAACAATGAACAAGCCCGACAGATTGCCGCTGCCTTCAAGGTCAATGGTGGTTTGCCCGCTGCCTGCCCCTTTGATGCTTACATTGTGCTTGAACTGTAAGGGAAAGAGTTCGCCTGTGGCCGTGGCCGAATAGGTGCCCGGTGCAAGGTGTATGCTGCGTTCAATCAGGCTGTCCGACACGATGCGTGTGAGCGCCATGCTCAACGACTTCAGGGGTTCATCGGGACTAATGCCCGAATTGGCATCATCACCCTGAGGCGATACATACACATCCAGCTCAATATAACCGTAATAGCCTGTTTGGCCCTCTACCTCAACTAAGTAGGTGTTGTAGCCCTGAGTGTTGTACGAAGTAAAATGGTAATAATTATTTACTCTCATTGTGGTTACCGTATCCAGTTTAATTTTGATAGGGGGCATCAGGACAGACTGGCCATATTCACGGTTTCTTGGGCCATAATTGTTGAATATGGAATTTAACTGAATGGTGTCAAAAGTAACTTCGGAGGTGTTTAGAACGATAATGCCTCCATATCCGGTTATTGCCCTGTTGTTTTTGATGATATTGCCACTGAAAAAAACTGATGCATTGCTGATCCTCACCCCTCCCGCAGATGCGGCATAGTTGTTCTGTATGATACAGTTCAATATAGCAACATCTGAATTATCTATATAGAAGCCCCCACCATTTGTAGTGGTGGAATTATAAAATTGCGTCCCACTCCCGTTCTGGAACACCAGACCATTGACTACATACTGGTAGCCATCGTGTGTAAACTGCACACAGGAGCCGTTATGGTTGCCATCCACCACCGTGGCGTATATGTCGGCCCTGTTGCCGCTCAGCACATAGGTGCCACACAACTCAAGGTTGCCCGTAGGCATCACTATGTTTTCAAAATAGGTTCCGGGGTACACCAGCACAACATCGTTGTTTAAGGCAGCATCCAAAGCTTGCTGTATCTGGGTGTACTGGCCTGTGCCGTCCTGCTTCACCGTCAGGGTGTCGGCTATTGCCAGCTTACATAGCACCAACATCAAAGCCAACAAAATGGCTGACTCACGGGCAAGAAATCTATGCCCGATAGGTTTTAGTTCGCTTTTCATGCTATTGAACGATGAGTTTTTGTGTAGCGGTACCAAGAGCACTGCGCAACACAAGCTGGTACAATCCTGCGGGTAAAGGAGCACCGGATGTTTTCAATGAAAAACTCATCATGTTGTTGCCCTTGCTTAAAGGCCCGGTGGCATGTATGGACACGATGCGGCCCTGCATATCGAGCAGCAGCAAACTGCCCGGTGCGCTTGCTTCGGGCGCGTTGACCATGAGGCTGATCTGGTCTCCTGCCGGGTTGGGGTAGGTTATGAAGGAAAGGCCGATGAGTACTTCAATACTTTCATCAGGTTTGTCTTTAAGACTGATCAGGTACCAGGGCTTACGCTCCCGTGTGTTGATGCTTCGAAAGCGTGGCTCCTCCTGTCCGGGTGCGGTTACATAATACTGTCTGACCACCCTGTTGCCTGATTTCATTCCATCGTATAACTGCAGGGTGATGCTGTCCTGGCTGCCGGGAGGCACAAAAGCCCGCACCAGCACAAGACTGTCGCCGGGGTTGACCACGGCTGCGCCAATGCAGCTGTCACCGGCAAATGCACCTATCTCCTGTATTGTGCCACTGCTGTCAGGCTCAATAAACAGCGAGGTGTAGTCATAACCTTCCGTGAAGCTGAAGTATTCAGGAGGCTGGTAGGTGCTTTCTGTCTTTTGTCCCGGGACTTGCTGCCACTGAAAGCTGAACTCTTCGCGTTCTTCGGGATAAACGGCTACCATATCGCCATAGTTCAGCCATATGCCACCGATCTGGTTGCAGGCACAGAGCCATCCCTGGACGATGTTTGATTTGGTCGGGCTCATGTTCTTTTTGATGCACGACCAGTATTTTCCCTTCATGGATTGAAGCTTCGACTGCACCTCATCGGGGAAGGCATCAAAGGGGCTTTGTGACTTATACAGGAAATAGCCCAGCCAGTTTTCGTAAAAGGGCTTGATGCTGACGTTAGTATTCGGGGCCAACACAGTGCCGGTCATCGGGATATAAGCCTGACTGAGGTGTTTTGTACTGATCTTATAACCCAATGATGACCTGACAAAATTGAGGTTACCTGACCATTCATCATTTTGGAACGTTTTGTGAATTATTACGCCTCCTTCATTGTGTCTCGCTATGAATTCATCGGAAAGATCAGGTATGGTTGCATTAAAGAGGGTTTCGGAGTCAAAGGGCTCGTCCACTTCGCGTTCCAGTCGCGGGAATGAAACCCAGTTGATGGTGCCGGGTTGGAGGGTGATGGTTTCGAGGGGCTCAAAATTAACAACAGCTAATTTGCTATGTCCGCCAAGCGGAAGAAACATTTTATTCAGGTATGGATCAATAAAGGGTTGTGTTAGATTGTAATTCCAAAAATGAAGGTCTTCACACTCATCAAGTTCAACGAAATAGCCATATTCTCCAAGTGAAACAGGCTCTGATTCATTTACATCCTCAGGGTTTATCTGGTATAACTGCATTGGGTCTTGTCCCCTTCGTGAACCATCCACTTTTGTCTGAAAATAAACCATTTTGTCAAATGGATTGTAGAAAATTGCTGCTGCCTGGCCATAGTAAGTAAACTCTTCATCAAGGTTAAAGGTTTGTGACAGGGCGTTTAATTCCTTACTGTATATTGTTGCCCTCCTTGCATGGTTATTTGTGCCTGTAGGAAGATCTGCAAATCCAAAAAGTTGGTTTGTATAGGGGTCATAAGTGAAATTATTTAGCGAAATGTCACTTTGGGATACGTTATTATCAGTCAAAGACTTAACCCAAAGTTTATTCGCATTGATTACAAGATGACGCCTGTCCCCGACAGAATTAGCCAATACCTTAATACTTCTTGCGTTGTGTAAAATAGGGTAATTATTGAAAGTAACCTCAGCAGCGTTTGTTTCTTCAATCGCATATACTTTGAATGGTAGGGCGTTTGCATTAATAATGTTTACATTTGATGTGTTTGTCATTGAATGATAAGGTGCAAGTGTTGAAAAACCAATGTTTAGGTATCCTGATTCATCAGGTACACTCCTTGGATAAGTCGTATTATTAGCCGCAATCAAACAGTATATCTTGCTGCTTACTTCATCAAGGCTGAAATCAACAGTATATACCGGGTAATCATTATTCACAACTTCCACAGATGGAACTGTTAACACAACTTCAAATTCACCATAGCCTTCACTTGAGATTGTGCAGCTATAGATCACAGGAGCAGGATTCTGCTCGCCAATATCATCTTTTGTGCCAGTAGCAACATAAAGCCTGTCATTGGTCACAAACATTTTATCAGGATAGGTTGCATCTGGTATTACTAAATCACTAATTATTTCGCCTGTACTCTCATCTATTACTTTGATTATAGCCTCATTAGGATTGTAAAGACTAATCAAGCTGTGGTTCAATACCGGATTATAAATGATGTCGCCGATGGGAGAATTGGTCAATTCTTCGAAGTCTTCATTAAGATTACTAACGTTAAAACTTCCTGAAGAATAATCAACACTAAACACCCCTGCTCCGGCAACCAATAGTTTATTCCACACATACATTTTTTGTAGTTGTGGCACCCCAGTAATGTTGTAGGCGGGATATCCGGTTTGCATCAATGTTGCATCATCTCCGTCAAACTTCAAAAGCCCTGAAAGGAATTGGCTGGCAACGTAATATTTGCTATTAGAAAAAAAAGCTGTCCCAAACTCAGCTCCATAAGACCTTTTAACCAGGGTTGGGTCGTAATTATTATTATTAATATTGTATATTAAATCAACAATAGAATGTCTTTTATTTAATCTAATACTGTTGTCTGGTCCATTAATGAATCTTAGGGGATAGTTCATATCTAACGAAGAATACAAATCAGTATCAGGATTAAAATTTGTTTCATAAAATTGTGGTACAAATTGATTATCAAAAGTTCCATCGATATTTAGCCTGTAAATGCAAACATCGCTTCCTTGCGGTGGGGATAATTCACTACTCACATACATATCGTAGGCATAACACATTATGAGGTCACGTGTTTCACTATTATATGTGGCATCAATGATCCGTCGGCTTGGAGATAATTTAGTTTCAAGTGCAAATGTTGGTGTACCATTATTATATGTTGGTATCAAATTAATTGAATATAAATTTACAAAATCATCTTCGTCTACCTCTTGGTCAACACCCAAATAATAAGGAAGTGCGATCAATCTGTTTATTGTGTTTCCGTCGATGTTATCTGTAATCTTAAGCAACTTACTGAATTTGTATGGGGCATGAAGGGGGTCTATATCATACACATCAGTTAAAGGAATTGCACTATATACCACAACATTCTCAATGATTTCATAAATGATTTCATAGGGCCTTATGTATTTTTTCAGACATACGAAAAAGAACTTTCTATTGGTGCTAAGGTCAGTAAAGTATTCAATATCGTGGACTGTTTTAAAATAATCATCCTGACCAGTATATCTGAATATTTCATCATGAATTAAAGATAATGTGCCAGAATCGTATTTTAGTATCACAACTACTGATTCTCTATAATGAAACAACCCTATTGGCTGATTATCCCATTCTTCTTCTGGTTTACTAGGATCAGGTATTTTTTCCTGCGCACCACTTATTGTCCAATAAAGTATGTTTTCAACTTCATCAAATTTGATGATATTCAAGCCATGAAGTGGTTTTAAATGGTCATATTTTAAATGGTCATTTTCACTTAAACTGCCTAAATCATACAGTTCATTCATTTGAGGAGCTAGGCCTAATTGCAATTCATAAACCCGTAATTCAGGGCTAACAATAAAAACCCGATTGTTTGATGGTGAATAAGTCAAGAGATTGAAATCACCAACATAAGTTCTTGGGTTAAAAGGATAAGGGGCAAACTTGCTTCTCGGAGTTTCATAAGTGAATGGAAAATTACCAACCAGTTCATTGTTGTTATTTGCACTAAAGACTTTTATAACATCATGGCAATGAACAACTATGTAATCTCCTGCCATCAGTACATCAGCAACGATGCCTGGCACTTCGCTACCGTCACTCTGGATACTAATGTGTGAATCAAGACTAAATTGTTCACTCTGAGAATAGCAAACCCTTGAAAAAAGTATGCTTAGCACAATGCTAAAAGTCAGCAATAAACCATACTGCCTGATTTTTGTTGTTCTCATAATCAGCTTTGTTTTAATTGGTGAATTTAAAAAAAAATCAATAATTCTATATAAAGGTAATAATGATTGCTTTGTTTTAGGCCATAAAAATAAAACAATTGAAAAGAAAAGTCAACAAAAAAATCTTTATTAATGAGTAATTTGGAATGGTTCTATGCTGGATTCCCTTCGTTAAACTCCCTTCGACGGGCATAGGGCATCGCTTGGTACTTGTTCCTTGTTACGAGCTGTTCAAAAATTGACGGTTGCCGATAGAAACGACTTGCGAACAACATTCACAAGATGGAAACTACCCGGCTCCCTGTCGGCTTGTATGTTGCCAGGCTATGTGATGGGAAAGGCTTGAAGAGTGGGAGGTTGGTGGTGCAGTAGGGTTACTATACCATGTTACATGCACCCAAGAATCTCCGCATAGCTGAAAGCCAATCTGAAATTCGTATAAATTTTTTTCTTTGTGTTAAAAACTTAACAGACAACTATTGACTTATGCGCTTTTATTTATTATCTTAGCCGTCTCAACAAACAAGCAAAACAATGATTTCCTTCCAGCCTGGTTGTTTAACCCAAAAGGGATGGCTTAATAGCATACAATGTTATGTTTCTATTAGTTTGAATAATGTTGTAAAACAAGCACTTACTCACCACCTCCATATATTTAAAACTTCCAGGAAACGTTGGGAAGTAATTCTTATTTCAAATGAAGCCGGGTTTTGGTTTCCTCATGAACAGCAAATTATCTGTTATGGCAATGAAGAATATCTACATTACCACAACACCAAATACATCTTTTGGCTGGGCAAGAATAGGTTTATTTAACTTGATCTACTCGCTTGAGTAGTTAATACGGGAGATAGTCCAATTAATAATTATGAAAATTCTATTATATGAAAAATATTCTTTTTACAGTTATATTTGCTGTGATCTTCAGCAGTCAGTTGTTAAGTCAAACCATAACCCAGCAACTTCAGGATTCAATTAATAACTCAGGATCATCGGATAAAATACCAATAACAATCAGATTAACAGATGAATATGATTATAGTACAGTGTATCTTACACTCGATAGCATGTCACGAACCCAAAGAAGGGATTTTGTAGTTGGTGAGTTGAAGGCATTTGCATATCAGGAACAATTAGATGTGATAAACATCTTGGATTCGTTGACTATTTTAAATCAAGTAAATGATATTGAATCCTTCTGGATTATTAATATGATAACTTGCAATGCAACACCCGTAGCAATTACACAGATTTCCTTAAACCAAGATGTTGAAGTAATTGACTTGCTACTGCCTATGGAAATTGAACTTGAAGAATGCAATCCAGTTGAGATCGATCCCTTGTCTGTTGAATGTGAGATACCATGGCATATTACACAGATGAATGTAGATCAGGTATGGCAAATGGGATATTATGGTTGTGGGGTAGTTGTGGCAGTAATTGATCAGGGAGTAAACTATAACCATCCAAATCTGGAGGAAAACATGTGGGATGGATCAGATTATGGGTATTATAAACATGGTTATGATTTTGTTTCTAATGATGAAGATCCATTACCTGATAATTTTGAGGACCACGGGACACATGTGGCTGGTATTATTGCCGGTAAATGTTCATCTTCTACAGGGTATTCTACAGGAATAGCTCCGAGCTCCAGGATCATGTCATTGAGGGTATTGGATCAGAGTGCGTTTAATAGAGAGCGTGTATTCTCTGCTTTAGAGTTTGCCCTTGAGCATGGAGCAGATATCATAAATTTGTCGTTGGGGGAGAGGAATAGGAGTAATGCGGACTTTTATGAAGTAAGAAGGCAATGGCGAAATGCACTTGATAACGTCTTAGCTGCAGGTTGTGTTGCAGTTGCTGGAGTAGGTCAACCTTCAGATGGGTATGATTCACCTCCATTTGCTACTTATTTGCCAGCTTGTATTCCATCTCCCTGGAAGCATCCAGATCAAATTGAAGAAGGAACTCTATCAGCCGTTATTGGAGTAGGTGCTACAGACCAATCTGATCTTATGTGGTATCAATCATATTTTGGACCAAGTACATGGCACAATGTACCAGGATATGATGATTACCCTTTTAATGAAGGTTTAAACCAATTTGGCCTAATAAAACCAGATGTTGTTGCACCAGGCGTTAGTATTATTTCAACAATTGGCACAGATGGATATGGAGAGCGTGAAGGAACATCAATGTCAACGGCAATGGTTTCCGGAGTAATTGCACTAATTTTGGGAAATAATCCTGAACTGATGCCAAAGGAGCTTGATAGTATTGTTCAGAATTCAGCTGTTCTTTTGAGTGGTCAAAGTATGAAGAACAATGTTTCAGGATCTGGCAGGGTAAATGCATACAACGCCATGGAGCAATCAAACTGTCAGATTGAGATTGCAGAAGATATTGTCTGGAGTGAATCAAAGTCATATTTCTGCGACATAATTGTTAAGGATGGAAACACATTAACAATTTCGAATGCAGAAATTGAAATGGGGCAGCATCGGAAGATTGTTGTAGAGCCTGGGGCAACGCTGGTCTTAAATAATACAGTAATAAGGAACAAGGAATATTATTATTGTCCTGTTGTACCCTGGCAAGGCATCGAAGTCTGGGGAAACAGCAGTACGCACCAGTGGCCTGATGTCAATGGCAACTACCAACAGGGCCGTCTGGTTATTGAAAATTCAAGCATCGAAAATGCCCTTGTTGCCATTAACCTCTGGAAAGACGGTGATTACAGCAAAACAGGGGGAATAGTTAACGCAACGAACACTACGTTTATCAACAACGTACGCTCGGTACATGCCTTGCTCTACCGAAACTTTCACCCCGTAACCAACGATGAAATGCCTTACAGCGCATTGTTCAACAATTGTGCTTTTCAAATTAGCAGTACATATCCCGGTTACGAAACCTTTTACAAACATATTGACCTCAACCAGGTAAACGGAGTAAGGTTCAGGGGCTGTGATTTCACACTTTCGCCTGATGCGGTGAATGTTTCTGCTTCCAGCATGGGCATAGGTTCCTATGGGTCAGGTTTCAGGGTGAATGCTTTGTGTAATAGCAGCATTGTGCCCTGTAACAATTGGGACAAATCCTCATTCAACGGCTTCACCTATGGTATTTATGCCACAAAGGATTTAATCGGCAACAACACCTTTGAGGTTAGCCTGACAGATTTCACCAACAATATTTACGGAATCAACAGCCTTGGTGTTAACAACTTAAGTGTGCTCAATTCAACTTTTGCTTTACGGAAGAATGCCCCGGAAGCCGGACCATGCCAGTTGGAAGGCAGCAACTGCTCCAGCTTTGGGATCAATATGATTGAAAGCAGCGGGTTTGTCATCGAAGAAAACAGCTTTGCCAAAGCAAGCGGAGCCCCCACCGGCTATTACACCGGCATTAGGTGCAAAGACGGTAAGTCAGAACATGATATAATCTATTTGAACACATTCAACGGATTAAGCTACGGGAATTTTGCGGAAGGACTGAATCGCTTAAATCCATCTGAAGACTTTTCTGGCCTCGAATACCGCTGCAACACCAACTCAGGCAACAGCAGGGATTTTATTGTTGCCAAGAAGTATATATTAGATGAGCCACAAATACGTACATTTCAGGGGACACAAAACAAAGAGGCAGGAAATATCTTCTCGACAGGTGTTTTGTTGCCTGACGGACACTTCAAAAATACCGGAACTCAGGTGATCAATTATTTCTACAATTCCAATCCCCCGGTTTATTACACACCAAATTATGTGGTACCCATCCAGATTTCGGGTGTCAATAACTGTCTGCCCCGTAATGGTGGGTCGGTCAGTGAGTTGGTGATGACAACTGAGGAAAAGCAATCTGCCGAACTTGATTTTTATAATAACCTGACTTTCTTTAACAATGTGAAAGCCCTGTTCGACAACCTGAAGGACGGTGGCAACACAGCTATGCTGAAATCAGAAGTGGAAACCGCCTGGCCCGGTGAGATGTGGGAGCTCAGGGAAAAATTGCTTGGTAAATCGCCCCACCTTTCGCAGGAAGTACTTATGGCAGCCGCAGACAAAACCGATGTCCTGCCCGAAAGTGTCCTTTTCGAGATATTGTCGGCCAACCCTGATGAACTCAGGAAAGAAGACCTGATCAATTACCTTGAGAACAAGGAACAACCTTTGCCTGCCTATATGGTATCCATACTGAGGCAACTGACCGGAGGGATAACCTACAAAACCATTTTGTTGCAGGACATGGCAGACTATCAGGCTGCAAAAACACAGGCAGCCAATGCCCTTGTGCGCAGCTGCCTGAACGATTCGATAATAGACCAGACCTACCTGCGAAGCTGGTTAAACAACCTCGACAATCTGAATGCCGACATGCAGATCGTGTCGTCCTTTATGGCTTCACAGGATTATGCTTCGGCCCAGACCATGCTTGATTTGATCCCTTCTACAAGGGGTCTCGTAGGCAATCAACTGGACGAGTTTAATGATTACAAAACCCTGGTTGAATTGCAGATAACCTTGAATCAGCAGGGCCGCAGTATATTTGAGCTCGACAGCACCGAACAGGCATTAGTTACAGCCATAGCAGCAGGCCCGGATGGCAAAGGTCAATTGATGGCACGGAACCTGTTGACTTATGCCTACGGACATCAGTACTACAACTGTCTGCCGGTTGACGACACAGCTGCAATGAAAAGCACGGCGGTAATGCAGGGTGCACAAGAAGCTGATAATGGCATGTACATAACCGTAATGCCCAACCCGGCAAGCACCTGGGCTGCATTTGAGTACAAACTGCCTGCACAGGCTCAAGAAGCACTATTGCAGATAACCGATACACAAGGCAAGAATGTGACATCTTTTGCCCTGAAAGCAAAGCAAGGCCAGCAGCTTTGGGACATAAGGGATGTTAAGAAGGGCACTTACTTTTACATCCTGAAAGCCGGAAACCAAAGCAAAAGCGGGAAGTTAATTATTCAGTAAACATCTTAAGCGAACCATTCCCACAATAATTGGGAATGGTTCGCTTTTTCTAAAATTGATTACGATGAATCGTTTAATTATAATTCTAATCATTTCGTTTTTTTTAATTAAGGGTTATGCACAAATACCGGAAATTGTTTGGCAGCAATGTTATGGGGATGACGAAAATAACTGGTATGTTGTAAATGAAGCTATGAATAATGCTTATGTATTTGCAATTAACAGAACTTCAGGTGACAGCATTACAAATTATCATGGAGGGGCTGATATTTGGGTAGTTTTCATGGATAGCATGTACAATGTCATTTGGGAAAGATGTTATGGGGGTTCCGACGCAGATAATCCTAAAAAAATTGTTCGTTTAAATGATACAGAGTTTTTTGTGTTCGGAAAAACTTCTTCAATAGATGGAGACGTGCAATCAGGAAATCATGGGCACAGCGATATTTGGGTGCTTAAACTTAATATTGAAGGCGATATCCTATGGGAGAGAACCTATGGATGTACAGGGATTGACGATCCAAGAGACATGATCGTGACCCCCGATGGTGGGTTTGTGATGATTGACCGCATCGGTATAGGCGGTGGCGATGTGACCCATTTTTATGGAATTGGCGATTGCTGGATGGCCAAATGCGACTCGCTGGGCAACCTTGAGTGGGAGAAAACACTTGGCAACGCTGGCCTTGACAATTGTGTTTCGATGATCGTGAATAGTGCGGGCAACATCATGATGATAGGGGCAGCACAGTGGCACGGGGGACTTGTAGAATGTTTTCCTGACGGAGCCTGGGGCGATGTGTGGATTGTTGAACTCGATCTTCAAGGCAACATCCTGGCGCAATATTGCTATGGCGGTAGTCATTACGATGTAGGTTATTCAATCATTGAAATGAGTGATGGCTATGCTTTTATTGCTTTCACTGTCTCAAATGATGGAGATGTTTCAGGTTTGCATGGTCCCGCAGATTTGTACGGCGATATTTGGGTTGTCAGGTTGGACGAGCAAATGGAGATCGTTTGGCAGAAATGCCTGGGAGGGTATCGTACCGAACATCCAGCCTATATTTCTCAAACTGATGATGGAGGATTTGTTGTAATTGGCACAACAAATTCTATTGATGGAGATGTCAGCGGCAACCATTCCATTGCTCACAATTATACTGATATTTGGGTAGTTAAATTAAGTAGTGAAGGTGAATTGCTGTGGCAGCAATGTTATGGAGGCAAGTGGGCTGAGAGCTTAGAAAACCCGCATACAATCCTCAAGAAAAGCGATTACAATTATGTATTTGCAGCATCAAGCAATTTCAGTCCTTCGTTTGATGTGCAATGCGGCACCTTCTACAACTACAATGCCTGGTTGTTCGAAATCGCCCTTTACGATACCACCCATATACACAATCCGGTTGCAAACGAGCAATCAATTAACATCTTCCCCAATCCCGCCTTTACCGAAGCATGGCTGCAACTGCCTGCAAATATTCCCTTAACAGACATGCAAATAGAGCTTTACAGCTCCACAGGTATGCTGCTCTACAAGGCACAACCCGCGAGCAATTTTCACATGATAGAAACCGCTGAGCTCCCTGTCGGTTTGTATGTTGTAAGGTTGTGGGATGGCAACAAATGGCAATGGGGGAGGTTGGTAGTGCGCTGAGTGTTCAATCCCAATCCCTTGCCGGATCGGTGTTTACGATAACAAAATCGAGTTTTTTCCGGGCAAGGTCCACCTTTTTAACCCTGATCGTTACCGGATCGCCCAGCCTGAACACTTTTCCGTGGCTCTGCCCGATCACCTGGTAGTTGTCTTCATCGAGGTAGTAATAATCTCCCGGCATCTCGTTGTAACGCACCATGCCTTCGCATTTGCTGCCTTTCAGTTCGACAAAAATGCCCCATTTGCTCACGCCTGATATCTGTCCATCGAACATCTTTCCGATCTTATCCATCAGGTATTCGGCCTGTTTGTATTTCACCGATTCGCGTTCCATTTCGGCAGCCCGACGTTCCATTTCCGAAGCGTGCTGGCAAACAGGCTCATAGTCTTCCTCTTTCACCGAAGGTTTGCCATCGAGGTACTTTTCGAGCAGCCGGTGTACCATCAGATCGGGATAGCGGCGGATGGGCGAAGTGAAGTGGGTATAGTAGGGGAAAGCCAAACCATAATGCCCGATATTCTGAGTGCTGTATTCGGCTTTGGCCATAGTGCGGATGGCAACCGTTTCGATGAGGGATTTCTCCCCTTTCCCTTCCACCGCTTCAAAAAGTTTGTTGTATGAGGTTACTAAGCGTTGCCGCGAGCTGATGTTCATCTGGTAACCCAGCTTGGAAACAAACTGGACGAAAGTATTCAGTTTTTCGGGGTTTGGTTCGTCATGTATCCTGTAAATGAATGTTTTGGGCTTCTTTTTGCCCTCGGGTTTGCCAATATGTTCGGCCACCCTTTTGTTGGCCAGCAGCATAAAGTCTTCGATGAGCATATTGCTTTCTTTCTGCACTTTAACGAAGGTGTCGATGGGCTTGCCATTGGCATCGAGGATAAACTTAACCTCTTCGGAGTGGAAATTGATGGAACCACTGGCCATTCGCCTGGCCCTGAGTTTGACGGCAAGACCATTGAGCAGCAGCAGTTCTTCTTTCAGGTCGCCTTCGCCTCCTTCAAGTATGGCCTGCACTTCGTCGTAGTTGAAACGTCTGACCGACCTGATCACTGTTTTTCCAAACCATTCGTGAACGATTTCGGCTTCGCTGTTGAGTTCAAAAACCGCAGCAAAACACAGTTTATCTTCGTTGGGTCTGAGTGAACATACCATATTCGATAACTTCTCGGGCAGCATAGGAATCACACGGTCAACCAGATAGACTGAAGTGCCGCGCTCCTGAGCTTCTGCGTCAATGGCCGATCCTTCGGTAACAAAGTGCGACACATCGGCAATGTGCACGCCCACTTCCCAATTTCCGTTTTCGAGTTTCCGGAGCGAAAGAGCGTCGTCAAAATCCTTGGCATCGGCCGGATCAATGGTAAGGGTGGTAATTTCCCTGAAATCCCGCCTTCTGGACAATTCTGCTTCGTCGATCACATCGCTGATTGCGTCGGCCTGGCGTTCAACCTCCGCGGAGAATGAAAGCGGAAAGCTATGCTCGGCGAGGATCGATTGCATTTCCACATTGTTTTCGCCAGGTTTTCCCAGCACATGAATCACTTCACCAAATGGGTTTTTCGACTGCTCGGGCCATTCGGTAATCCTGACAATCACTTTTTCGCCGTTCTTGGCTTTGTTCAGGGCCGATTTGGGAACAAAAATATCGACGGCCATATTCTGGCTGTCGGGGATTAAAAACCCAAACTCTTTGCCCACCTCAATCACACCCACATAGTCGGTTTTGTTTCGTTTGATGATCTCAACAATTTGTCCTTCGGTCTTGTGGTTCTTCCTTTTGGGGAAAAGCATCACCTTCACAAGGTCTTCGTGAAGTGCCTGGGCAGTGTTGTTAGGGCCTATAAAAATGTCTTCCCCACCATTGTCGGGGCTCACATAGGCTTTGCCGGTGCTTTTCATGTCCACCTTTCCGGTGACAAAATCTTTCTTATTGGCAAATTCACTCAGCACTTTTTTGCTCAGCATATATCTGAATGGTTTGTCTTCGGTAAGCTGGCCAGCTTTCTTTAGCTCTTCGAGTATGTTCACGACAAGGTCTTTTCCTGCCTTATCCTTGATGCCCAACAGTTTGGCAATCTGTTTGTAATTGTAGGCTTTGAATGGATTGGCACCAAAAATACTCAGTATGGTGTTGGTAAAGGTGTCTTTCTTGCCGGTTCCGGCTTTCTTGTTTCTGGGCATGGAGTGGCTGTTTTGGCAAAGGTAAGCATTGTTGGGCTGATTTGTTGTGTTGTGAATACGACTCAGCACCTTTATGGTAATTGTCTAAAGCGTTTTCTTCCAAATACTTGTTTGTTATAACCTGAAACTTTATTGTTCTGGTTTTTGGTCAAAAAGGATGTACATTTCATCCCGATTTGCATGTTTACGCCTCAAAGCCTGATGCAAACGAAAGTTAATATTAACCGCGATCAACACTGAGAACACATGAAAAAACATTACCTGGCAACTTTATGTTTTGGATTTCTGCTTGTGTCAAACCCTGAGGTCAATGCCTGCACGGGCATTAGTTTGAAGTCAAAGGACAATGGGGTTGTTGTGGCACGAACTGTTGAATGGGCACTGAGCGATGCCCGCCACAACCGCATCATGATTATGCCCAGAAACAATTCATTTCAGGCACTTACACCCAAAGGTGCGAACGGAAAGAAATGGACAGGAACGTATGGCTTTGTCAGCCTGACTGCTTATGGCGAAAATTTTGGCCCCGATGGTATGAATGAGAAAGGCCTTTACGTTGGTTTGTATTATCTCCCGGGTTTTACCAGCTATGCTGCCTATGAACCTGACAAGGCTGCTCAATCCATGAGTGTCGGCGACCTGATGCAGTGGATGTTGTCATCGTGTTCCACGGTGAAGCAGGTTAAAGACTCCTTGGACAAATTGATTGTGGTACAAGTGGATAACAAATCATTCGGAGGGGCAGATTTGCCCTTTCATTTCAAAATTGCCGACCCTACAGGAGCTTCGCTGGTCATTGAGTTTGTGAACAAAGGAGAAATGAAATTGTATGAACCAATACTGGGTGTGATCACCAATTCGCCCACCTACGACTGGCACCTGACCAACCTGCGCAACTACCTGCAATTATCAACCGAGCCGCACAAACCCATTAATCTGGGCAACCTAAGCCTCGCACCGCTGGGCGCAGGATCGGGTTTGATGGGACTGCCCGGCGATTACACCCCTCCCTCGAGGTTTATCCGTGCTATGGCTCTGACAGCCTCGGCCCGCCCACTAGCCACAAGTTCCGATGCCGTGATGGAATCGTTCAGGATACTCGATAATTTCAACATACCGCTGGGTGCCCATGTAACGGCAAGGCGAATCCCCGGTGATATTGTCAGCGCCACCCAGATCACCACCGCATGCGACCTGAAAGAAAAAGTGTTTTATTTCCACACCATGTGGAACCGGATGATCCGGAAAATCGAGCTGGGAAGTATTGATTTTTCAGGCTCCACAATACTGTACATCGAAGATGATGTGGACAAAATGAACAACATAAGCAACATAACACCTGTTGTGCCACTCAATGAAGCTGATGAACTGGATGCTTCATCCGAAGATACAATGCCGGGAGTAAAATGCAAGACGCACGCAGGATACATCTGGTCGAAAGCAAAAAACAGGTGCATCCGAACATTCGAAGATGGCTCGCCTTTTTCTGAATACAACAAAATGACAGGTTCGGCCAATTCTAAAAAAGTGGCTTTCATTGTGCTGTCCGACGACCGGAATATAGCAGAGGTATTCTTCCCTGATCAGGAGGGCTTGTCCTTTGTGTTATACAAACAATCTGTTTCGGATGTTGATATCATGCCGGTTATCTATGAAAATTCACTCGAAAGACTGCAAATAAGACATTATCGTGATTATTACCATCTGTTGCACCGGGATGAAATTAGATTTGTACAAGGTTTTACCATCGAAAACGGGCTGTTCTATAAACTTTTACCGCAATAGTTTTGATTTGAAGCTGTTGTTGGTCATGGCAAAAAGCCACCCTTCAATTTGTAATCATTCTAAATTATTTTCTAACCACGCATCACTCAAAATGATGAATAAGTTATTTAGAATAATTATAAATAATATTTGCAGAAAAAGTTGTTTTTCAGGAGTTTAATCAGAAAACCGTGACTAATAGATCGAAACAAATCCGTAATTTTGTCTGCACGTTCATAAAGATATAGATATGAACATATGTAGTTCAACCTGACAGTAAGCGGATGAGAACAACAAGAAGACAGTTTATCAAGGTTTCGGCCCTTGGGGCAGGCAGTTTGGCAGTGACCGCTTCGGCCCTGAAATGGTCGGTGGCTTCTGGCCTTTTTGCCGGTTCGGGTGGGGCGGAAACGTACACCCGAACACCAACATATTGTGAAGTATGTTTTTGGCAATGTGCCGGTTGGGTGTATAAAGACAATGACGACAGGATACAGAAAATCGTGGGCAATGACGATGACCTTCATTGCAACGGACGTTTTTGTCCTCGCGGCACCGGTGGAGTTGGCATGTACCATGATACCGACCGGCTGAAGACTCCCCTGATCCGTACGGTAGTCAATGGAGAAGAAACCTTCAGGGAAGCCGGCTGGGACGAAGCGCTCGATTATATTGCCACAAAAATGAAGGATATTGCTGCCAGATACGGCCCTGAATGCGTGGCCTTGTTTACCCATGGATCGGGAGGGGCGCATTTCGGGCATATGCTCAAAGCTTTTGGTTCGCAATCCATTACTGCACCCTCCTTTGCCCAGTGCAGGGGCCCGCGCGAAGTAGCCTTCCTTACCACCTTTGGCGATATAGTTTACTCACCTGAGCGCACCGACATTCGCGACACCAAATGTCTGGTGCTCATAGGTTCGCACCTGGGCGAGAATATGCATAACGGTCAGGTGCAGGAAATGTCCGATGCCATTGACAAAGGTGCCACCATCATCACCGTTGATCCACGTTTTTCGACAGTTGCCGGAAAATCAAAGTTCTGGCTGCCTATCAAACCTTCGACTGACATGGCTTTGTTGCTGGCCTGGATACATGTGCTTATTGAAAACGGATGGTACGATAAGGAGTATGTTGCAAGATACACTTTTGGTTTCGACGAACTCAAAGCACATGTAAAACCCTTCACTCCTGAATGGGCTTATGGTATCACCACCATTGACCCGCATGTGATCAGGCAAACCGCAAAAGAAATGTTCAATTCCTCACCGGCGGTGATTATTCATCCCGGCAGACATGTTACATGGTATGGTGACGACACGCAACGGTTGCGTGCCGTGGCTATTTTAAACGCGTTGTTGGGTTCATGGGGCCGCAGGGGCGGTTTCTACAATCCCGAAAAGGCAGAGGTGCCTGAATATCCGGTTCCGCCATTCCCACAGCCCAAAAGGATGCCTGCTGAGGCCTATGAAGGCAAATATACCCTCGCCAATGAAGTGGTCAGCAATGGATTGTGCGACGCAACCATACCCACCCCTGATAAGTCATGCAATTTTAAGATTTGGTTTGTTAATGGTACTAACCTGATGGCAGCCTTGCCCGATCAGGAAAACACTTTAAAAGCGATTGATGCGCTGGAACTGATGGTAGTTATTGATACCATGCCCACCGAGATAACCGGTTATGCTGATGTAATACTGCCCGAGTGCACCTTCCTCGAACGTTATGATATGCTGCGCAAATCGCCACACAGGGAGCCCAACATAGCCCTGCGGATGCCCGCCACAGAACCCAAATACAACAGCAAGCCGGCCGACTGGATGGCCCGCGAACTGGGTATCAGGCTCGGTCTGGAAGCCTGGTTCCCATGGAACACTATTGAGGAACTGCTCGATTGGCAGCTGAATCAGGTGGGAACATCGCTCGAAGAAATGAAAAGAATCGGGGTGAAAAAATTTCCAAGATCAGCAGATGACCTTTATTTTGCTCCGGGCGAAGATATAAGTTTTAACACCAACACAGGTAAGATCGAGTTATATTCCACCGATATGGAGGCCGAAGGTTTCCAGCCCTTGCCTGTGTACACCCCTCATGAAGAACCACCGGAAGGCTTCTACAGACTCATCTATGGCCGTGCGCCCATGCACACCTTCAGCCGCACTGCCAATAACCCTAACCTAACTGATTTAATGGACGAAAACACTTTGTGGGTAAACCCGAAGATTGCCAAAATGTGGGGACTTAAATCAGGGCAATATGTCAAATTAAGGAATCAGGACAACAAAGTTTCTACTTTTTCCATACGTGTACGTGTAACAGAACGCATTCGCTGGGACAGTGTATATATGGTTCACGGCTTTGGGCACAACAACACCAAATTGAGCCGGGCACACGGACGTGGCGTGAACGATACCGAATTGATTACAAGGGTTAAAACAGACCCTGTGATGGGAGGCACCGGGATGAGGGGCAATTTTGTCACTTTTGTTTTTGATACCGATGGAAAGGAGGCTGCCGTATGAGATACGCCATGGCTGTTGATACCAAAAAATGTGTGGGATGCAGTGATTGTGTGGTCGCCTGCCAGACAGAAAACAACGTTCCTATTGGTTTTTGCCGTGATTGGATTGTTGAAGTTACAGACGGCACTTATCCGCAGCTGGAACTCGAGATCAGGTCGGAGCGTTGCAACCATTGCGACAATTCGCCCTGTGTCCGGTGCTGCCCAACAGGGGCAAGCCACTACAGCAAGGGAGGGACAGTACTGGTTACCCCTGATAAATGTATTGGCTGCGGGGCATGCATTGCCTCTTGCCCTTACGATGCCCGTTTTCCGCATCCCGACGGACATGTGGATAAATGCACTTTCTGCCTCCACAACAGGGTTGAAAAAGGGCTGAAGCCTGCCTGTGTAAGCGTTTGCCCTACCAAATGTATGTATTTTGGCGATTTGGACGACCCCAACAGCGAAGTTTCCGTGGTGCTGAAAAAGCGCAAATGGAAAACCCTGATACCCGAGGCCGGAACACGCCCCCAACACTATTTCCTGATTTGACAAACCTTTCAGATATACAAACATGAGAGAAGAACTAATCGTTAGCGGGCGAATGAACCATCTGGTTGACCCGACGCTGCATATCTGGCATTGGCATATACCTCTGTACTTGTTTCTGGGCGGTCTGGCAGCAGGTATTTTGTTTTTTGCCTCGCTCTACACCATTTTGGGTAAAGAAAATGAATACCGAACTGCGGTTAAAATTGCCCCTTTTATCACACCATTTATATTGATTATCGGGCTAATAGCCCTGTTTCTCGACCTAAACCATAAACTGTATTTCTGGAGGCTCTATACAACCATTCGTTTTGAATCGCCCATGTCGTGGGGTGCCTGGACCCTTATGGTTGTTACTCCCATTTCCTTTATCTGGTGTGCCCTGAACATTCGCGAGTTGTTTCCCCGCTGGAAATGGCCACATGGGTTTTTTGATACTGCAGAAGCTTTTTTCAGGAAAAATATTAAAGCAATTTCGTGGATTTTGCTGATTTTCTCCTTGATTCTTGGAGTTTATACCGGAATATTGTTTTCGGCATTTAACGCACGGCCTTTATGGAACACCTCCATACTCGGGCCTTTGTTTCTTGCTTCGGGACTTTCGACCGGGGCGGCTGCCATCATATTCATGAGCAAGTCGCACAGAGAACGAATGGTATTTGCACGTATAGACCTGATGCTGATCGGAATAGAGTTGTTTTTGATCATTCATATGTTTATGGGTTTTTTAGCCTCAACACAGGTGCATATTGATGCTGCGGCCTTGTTTTTGGGCGGACCATATACAACGCCTTTCTGGCTCTTTGTGGTAACTCTTGGTCTTGTCATCCCTGCTGCGCTCGAGTTTCTTGAGCTCAGAGGATTCAGGGTACCCCATCTGATTGCTCCGGCCCTGGTGATCATAGGTGGGTTAATTTTCAGGTTTATCATTGCTTATGCCGGTCAGGAAAGCAGGTGGCTTTATTAGCTGTAACACAAAAAGCAGATCATTTAGATACAGACATTTAGAAAACAATTGAACAACATATGGAAAAGAAAACTGTGAAACCTTATATGAATCCATACCTTGCAGGAGTGTTGCTTGGTTTGGTGGTGCTTGCAGCCAATGTGATTTCGGGCAGGGGTCTGGGGGCAAGCGGCGCTGTCAAAAGCGCAATTGTTGCCGGAGTGGAAACCATAGCTCCGGCTCATGCCGAAGCAAAAACATTTTACAACAGCTATGGCGAGGCCCATGGCAGCAATCCCTTGAACTCGTGGCTGGTGTACCAGATGCTTGGTGTTATCGTTGGCGGATTCCTGTCAGGGATCATCAGCCACAGGCTTACATGGAAGGTCGAGCACAGCCCGAAAATTACTTCCCGCAGGCGCTTGATTTTTGCGTTGGCAGGAGGTATTTTGTTTGGACTCGGCTCGCAATTTGGCCGGGGATGCACCAGTGGCTCGGCGCTCAGCGGTATGGCGGTATTGTCGTTGGGTGGCTTTGTTTCGATGGCCGCTATTTTCGGCACTGCATTCATGCTGGCTTATTTTTTCAGAAAATTATGGATTTGAGTATTCAACGCACTAAAAGAAAAATGATATGGGACCATTAGTTGTTTATGAAGTAATTACAGAAAACACCAATTTGCTGCTAGCGTTTTTTATAGGCATTGGCTTTGGTTTTGTGCTCGAGCAGGCCGGGTTTTCTTCGAGCCGCAAACTGGCTGGCATGTTCTATGGATACGACACAGTAGTGTTAAAAGTGTTTTTCACCGGAGCCATA
>Ga0351858_1006_pt1 | contig 42732 bp, 32 predicted proteins | sample BONcelFGM3001D10_FD_206797 | JGI IMG/M metagenome (GOLD analysis project Ga0351858, IMG submission 206797) | Enriched cells from coal bed in the Powder River Basin, Montana, United States - BONCAT cells FGM rep2 HSBNCT.FGM.300.1.D10 ... | reverse complement strand
GTCATTAATGCCGGCGTCCAGGTGGATCTGGCCACCGGATGCAAAATGGAGGTGGATGCATTTGCCCTGTGCATGGCCAGCGAGGATGCCAAAGAAGGCACAACTGCATTTCTGGAAAAACGCAAAGCCGTGTTTAAAGGTACACTGATGGGATGATTCAAGATCAGAGGCCGGAGAGATTATAGCTTTTCAGATGCCGCATTTTTTTGATTGGGATGACAAGGAGAATTATTTATAGATGATTTATGATATGGAATTTGAAACCCTGCCGCGGGAAGCCTTGGCTGCCATTCAGCTTCGAAGGCTTCGCGTGACACTGGAACGGGTGTATGCGACGGTACCATTTTATAAAAGTCAGATGGACAAGGCAGGCATCACACCCAAGGATATTCAGAGCCTTTCGGATTTGCAGCATATCCCGTTTACCACCAAAAAAGATCTGCGGGACAATTATCCCTTTGGCATGTTTGCCGTACCCATGGAAAATGTGGTGCGCATTCATGCCTCATCCGGAACGACCGGAAAACCAACAGTTGTGGGCTACACGGCCAGAGATATTCAGATGTGGTCAGGACTGATGGCCCGGTCTCTCAGCGCAGGAGGCGCCACCCGAAACGATATCATCCACAACGCATATGGTTACGGGCTGTTTACGGGTGGACTGGGGGTTCATTATGGTGCGGAAAAACTGGGGGCGTCCGTCATTCCGGTTTCCGGGGGCAATACCCGGCGACAGATCACCATCATGAAGGATTTTGGACCGACCATCATGACCGCCACGCCATCGTATGCGCTGCATCTGGCCGAAGTCGCTCAGGAAATGGGGGTTTCATTCCGGGACCTCAAATTCAAATACGGTATTTTTGGAGCCGAACCCTGGTCGGAACAGATGCGGCTTGAAATTCAGGACAAGCTCAATCTCAAGGCCGTGGATATTTATGGTCTCAGTGAAGTGATGGGGCCCGGTGTTGCGGTGGAGTGCCATCAGGCACAAAACGGCCTGCATATTTTCGAGGATCATTTCATTGCCGAGATCATCGATCCGGTCACTGAAAAGCCGCTTTCCTATGGTCAAAGCGGCGAGCTGGTCTTTACCTCCATCACCAAGGAAGCCTTTCCGGTCATCCGATATCGGACCCGGGACATCACAACACTTTCTTCAGAGCCCTGTATCTGTGGCAGAACCCTGATCCGCATGAAAAAGGTCAGCGGCCGTACCGATGACATGCTGATCATTCGAGGCGTGAATGTGTTTCCATCCCAGATCGAAAGCGTTCTGATGGAGATCAAGGGGCTGTCCGCGCACTATCAACTGGTTGTGGATCGGGTGGACAATCTGGATACCCTGACGGTCCATGTCGAAGTCGGTGAAGGGGTTTTTTCAGATGAGGTCCGGGTCCTTCAGGGACTTGAAAAAAACATCGCATACCGTATTAAAGAAGAGCTTGGGGTGTCTGCCCGGGTCAAGCTGGTCGAACCCAAAGTCATTGCGCGGAGTCAGGGAAAAGCGGTTCGTGTGATCGATCACCGCAGGATATGAAGGGGGATATGGATGAAGGTTAAACAAATTTCTGTTTTTCTGGAAAACAAGACTGGTCGCCTGTCCGAGGTTACCGCCATTCTGTCAGAGGCAGATATCAATATTCGCGCGCTTTCTTTGGCTGACACCTCTGATTTTGGCGTCCTGCGTCTGATTGTCAATAACAGCGCCAAGGCACTGGACGCTCTGAAAAATAATGGATTTTCTGTCGGCGTCACCGATGTCGTGGCCGTGGAAGTGATGGACAGGCCGGGCGGGCTGCACCATATTCTCAATCTGCTGCATCAATCCAAAATCAATGTGGAGTATATGTATGCGTTTGTGCAGCAAAGCGGAAGGAATGCGGTCATGATCTTCCGGTTTGACCATACAAATGAAGCCATCGACGTCCTTAGGAAAGATGGCATCGCCATTATTGACGGTGAAAAGCTGTATGATCTATAGAGTTTCAGAAAAATAATTTCACTGCGTTATCGGACGGGGATGACTGCAGTTTTTCAAGGCGTCAGCCGCAAAACGGTCTATCCCCTCCCAACGCCTCGCGCTTACCGAATCCACATCGCTGCCTGTTGCATCTGATCGTTCAGTACGGTTTTCAGCGCACCCAGAATATCGTTGATCAGTTGATGTTTCCAGTTGCGGTCATCCATCATCTGCAATGTGATCATATCCAGGGATTTGGTCCGCTGTTTGTTCATAAGAGATGCCATTTTATCGTCGGAAAGCACCCATTTTCTGAAAAAAACAGGCAGATTCTTGTTTTTAATGACGTCTTTGGCACCTTCAACACCATAAGCCGTTAGCGCCGCGCCGGCAATGGCGGCAATGGCCTGACCCGCCAGAGGCAGATGAAACAATGCCAGTCCGGTGCCCCCCGATGCCATTCCAACAATAATCCCGGCAATCATGCTGGTAATCACCGTCACTTCATCATTTCGTAAAACCGCATCAATATCAAATGGCGGGTGATCGACGATCCGGATATCGCTCCCGATCCTACGGTTTTGCAGATCCAGGGCGCTGCGGGGAATATCGAACTGCCTGCATATGGGTTCGGTCAGTTCCGAAAGATCGGGGAGCAGCAGATTGATCAGCCAGTTGTTCAGATGATCTCTGGCCTGATTCCCCCGGGTAAGGGAAAGAAATTGTTTTTTCCGCTGTTCGATATCGGATTGGATGTCATGAAGTGTTTGCAGTTCACCAGTTCGCCATGCCTCAAGTGATGGCCCGATGGCGAGCGAGATCAGTTCATCGGCCAGAGACGCTGACAGCGTGTCAATCAGCCGGGGTATAAGACGATCAACCATGCCTTTCAATTCGTCAGATTTGATCAATTCGTCCACCGATTTCCTGAAATGAACCAAACGTAAATCGATGCGGCCGATTCTTGCCAGGCCTTTGGCAATGGTGAACTCCGGTTCCAGCCCCCGCACGACTGCTTCGGCATGGTCAAATATGTTTTTGGACAGATTCAGCGCCCAGTCCATCCTGGACGCGCCACCGGTCAGAATAACCAGATCCGGTTGCGCTTTTTCCATGCGGATTTTGGCCAGATTCAGACAGTCGTGAAACGCGGCTTTCCAGGACTTTCCATTTAAGTCATGGACAGGTAAATCAAGTATCCGATCCATTTCTGCCTGATAAATCCGGGGCTCAAATTCGATGACCGGTTGAATGGTCCTGAATTTCAGACTGCAATCGACCCGTTGGTCTTCGGATGGATAGAGTTCTGGAATGGCGAAGTATTTTTCTTTGCCCTCCCGGCAGGCAATCCGACACTGACGCTCAACGTGTGGAAATCGCAGAAAGATATTTTTCAGTCTGGTGGCCTCATCCGGTTTCTCCAAAGCCATGTGCGCCAACGTTCTGTCAAAAATAATTCTGTCGATGAGTTCAGCGCCCAGATTGGCGCCAAAATCCGCCAGGCCCTGTTCTTCAAGATGAAAGACGGCGGTAAAATCGGTTGTGGAAGATCCGATATCGATGATCAGCACATTTTTCACCAGGTGGTCCATGCTGATCTGGCAGGCCCTGGATTCTTTCAAGTGCAGAAAGGCGGCCCTGGATTCTTTTTCAACCCGGACTGGATCAAGACCGGCCTGTCTCAAAATATCCGCATAATTGACGCGTTCGGCATCCGTCCATCCGGATGGTGCGCCGACCACGAACAACCGGTGTTTTCTGTCGGGAATTTGTCCGGTTTCTTCCAGAATGTGCAGATATGTTTTGATAAAGCGGTTGATGATGGACTGATGGTCGGGATAATTCAGTCGGCCCCGAATGGGTTTGAAGCCGATATGCAGTTCGCTGATTCCGGTTGTTTTCAATGCCTGATCACCAATGAGATCACCCAGTTCCGGCTTGAATCCCAAGGCTGTGATCTGGCTTTTCTTCGAAAGAATTTCGATCATTTCCGGCTCGGTTTCATAAGCCGTTGAGGCAATCCTGGCCAGTGCGGTTTCCCCATGCCCCAGATCGAAACCGATGATATCAACGTAATCGGCTTGAGTCTTGTCAAATGTCATGTTCAACCCTTCAGCGCCAGCCGTTCAGGTGCTTCATTCGTGTGTAAATCGACCGGTTCCGAGGCCCGGCCTCTCAGCAGAACCCGATTGCCTTTGATAAAGGCCGGCCGAATGGTAACCGGGTGTGTGATGGATGAATCCACACATGGTTCCATGTCAAAATTCAGCCGATTCGTTGGATCATCCGGGTCAAATTCTTTGACCAGAATATCGTTTTCCTTCAGTATGGCACGAATGGTGGAAATTTTTTTCAGCGCCCATTCCCCATCATGAAAATACATGGCCTCAAAGAGATCCTGAAACAGGGTGAGAATCTGGAATTCGTTTCCGACGACATTCCCCGGTTTTTCTGACTCGTCTTTCATTAACAATTTGTCTGCAAAGGCCAGTGAATCGGCAATACTATTCAGAAAAGACTGGGATTGTGCAATGTTTAGTCGAACCTCGACCGGAGCCGGTGTGGTAACGGTTTTAAAAACTGATTGACGTTTCGAGGACGCCCGGGTTTTCCAGAGTGTATTCAGTAAATACCCATCGATTCCCATCAGAATCAGCGTTAGCAGAAGGGATGTTTCCGAAATCGGACCCGTGGTTATCATCAGCAAGAACAGCAGCAATCCCGCAACAACCACATGAATGAGAATACCAGACCATATCATCCGCCTGAAAATCGAATCCGGTGAAATAGGGGGTTGAGAATCGGTCCAGTGCAGGGTTTTATCTACCGTTAACAGCGTTCTGGCGGCATATCGGATTGTTTCCAGCAGATGGCCCAGATGTCTATACTGTTGAATGGAATAGAATTCAGCCATGTCCCGATGCAGATGGTTTAAATAGGCTTCAATAATGGTGACAGCCTCCGCTGGAGATGGCATGGACTCGATCTGTTTTTTGAGAAACGGTTTTTCACGATCAAAATGACTGAGAAGATGCGTCATCGAGGGGGGTTCCTTCAAATCGCGGCATGGCCGTTGTTTATCCCGTGATCAGCCTCAACTTCCGCTGGAATGACGATGAACATGCAGGGTGAAACAATTTTGAATGGGACGTCATGAGGGGTTGGCGGAACCAAAAAACGGATTTGGTTCCGCCGGATTGTATCATCGCTTAAAACTGGAATCTCAGACCACCGCCAATGCGGCCGTAGGATTCAATCTCATCAAATTCATCAAACGCCGAACGACCTTCGATAAACAGGGAAACATTTCTCTGATTCGGTTGACCATAGACGCGAACGCCTGCATTCAGAATGAAATCAACCCGGTCATCCGTGCTGGAATGCCAGAAGCCAACTCCGGCCCCGAAAAACATGCGATTGTAATGGTAATTACCGGTGACATCCACCATTACCGAATTGGTATCATCATCGCCTTTGATGACCGGCGCCCATCCCACCATGCCCAAAATGGAGAAATTATCGCGGAGATACCAGTCATAACCGATGCGAAGCGGCAGGAAAGTCGCCGGATCATCCTGATACAGAATACCAATATCAGCCACAAAATGGCCGCGGGAGGTCACGGCGATCATCTTTTCCCCGCAACCTGGGGCGGTTGATTCAAGACCCATGTCATCGGTTACGCTGACCCGGATTTTATAGTCTCCGGCTTTTGGCATGGCCATTTGATAGATGAATGGCGGTGTGTTCAGTTTCTTTTCATAAACCACCTGGTTGCTGGAATCCAGAACCTGAATGGAGACAGAGGCGATTTTGCCATCCGGATCACTGGATTGTGAGGCATCAATTGTCACTTCTTTCCCGGCCGTCAGCTTGACAGGCGTGATGGTGACCTGGCAAAGCGGGGCTTTGTTGGCAACAGGCGCGGGTTTTGGCGGTTCCGGCGCTTTGGCCATTGGTGGTGATGGTGGCGCTGGGAGGGGTGTTTTTTCGTCAAACGCGACGTTGCCGCATTTGGCTGGAATGACAAACGTATAACGGTTGCCGGATTTTTCCATCTTCAACCGGAAAGCCTTGAAGGGTTTTTTACCGGCCCAAACCACATCTTTCATGATTTTGACGGTGTTGCCATTTTTATACATCATCCATTGAAGCTTTTCGCCGGGTTTGATCTCAATTTCCTCAATACCCGGTTGCCCGGCCTGGCTGACGAAACCATCATACAAATCTGCGGCGCCTGCCATTTGAAACCCTTTTTTCAAATCAGGCAGCGTCTTTTTGACCATCTGACGGAAGTCGTCCACGGATTTCAGTTCCGGTTTGTAAAACGGTTTCACTCCCAGTTGCTTCAGTTGCGTTTCGGCATGAACCAGGCCCGAAACACCAAGCAGACAAATAACAGCACACAGCAATAACCCGACTTTCAATTTCATCCTCATTCCTCCTTCTTTTTAATTGTTCCTGTTCCTCCTGATGCGTGATTGTATAACTTGTTGATATGCCCGGGTGTCGTCATTCATCTCGAAATTCGAGATACAGAATTTTTAAGAACCGGATTCCTTCAAAATGACAACCGTACATCAATTTATACAATCAGACACTGACCCAACCAAAAACGTTGCCTGACAAGAAAACTTGAACATCAAGCATCACTTTCAAGATAAAGATTCTGGGTGCGTTATCGGTCGGGGATGACCGGCCGTTTTTCAAGACGTCAGCCGCAAAATGTCGATCCCCTCCCTGCGGTCTTTCCAATACCATTATCTTGAAGGCTATATAACCTAATGGGTTATTATTAAACCTATTATTATAAACTGCAACAAAAAAAATCAAATTATCAGGCATATAAAAACGTCTTTATCAAAAAATTCTTGACACGGTTTTTCATTATATTTTTGCAATCAAAATATCGGTATAAATAGCTGCAAAATGCCATATGAATGGCGAAAAAAGCGATTGATGCTTTAATGTTTAATCCTATTCTTCATTCAATTTTTGTGCCAGTTTTCCAACAACATCTGTCATGTCATTCAACGTTCTGATTTTTAATAATAATGAGTGAAAAATGGATTCACAGCGTCAGGATTAACCGTCCTGGAAAAAAGGTCATATATAACCAATGGTCATATATGGCACTTCATTCCATTCTCTTTTTTTTACATGATGGGGGATTCGGCCATGCTGGATTCGGTTTTATTCTTGACAAGATAATATTGATTAAATAAACATAAACTTTAAATGGATATTTTAAATTTATATTCGAAATTGAGGAATATGATATGAGACAGTCCAGAAAACAGGAGCGGGAAACTCAGACCCGCCTGCTGGAAAGCGCCTGTGAGATATTTGCCAAAAAAGGGTACCGGGATGCAACGATAGCAGAGATATGTGAACGCGCAGGCGCAAACATTGCAGCAGCCAATTATTATTTCGGCGACAAACAGACCCTTTACTCCGAAGCATGGCGGCTGTCTTTTCAGCGTTCCCTGAAAACCTATCCGCCGTACCGTGACAATCAGCCGGACGTGTCTGCGGAAGATCGCTTGTATTCCCGGATTCTATCAATTCTGAGACGGATTGCCGATCCTGAAAGTCTGGATTTCGATATCATGTTTAAAGAACTGGCCAGTCCAACCGGTCTGTTGGCTGAGGTGATTCAGGAAACCATTGAACCGATTCGTCAGGAATTTTTTGTTCTGCTACGGGAGTTGTTGGGTGAAAATGCCTCTGATTTGCAGATTCAGCTTTGCCAGATGAGTATTCGGGCCCAGTGCTTCGACCTGATCCTTCGTGAACGTCGAAGAAACACTGTTACAGACAACCCATCCATTCGCGGGCTTTCCCTGATTGATCTGGATATCGAAAAGCTGGCGAATCACATCTGTCGGTTCAGTTTGGCCGGAATCAGGGAAATCCGGCAGGAAATCGAAACCGGAACATCGAATGAAGGAAAAACCATTCCATCATGAAAACCTGGATTAAAATCAGCCTGATCATACTGACGTTGTCTGCCCTGGCAGCCGCCGGTATTTATATGTATGGCCGTAATCGCAGCAGTCAATCGCTTTCCTACCGGACGGCTGCGGTAAAACGCGGTGATCTCATGGTTTCCATCAGCGCCACCGGCACGGTTGAGCCTGAAGAGGTCATCGATATTGGGGCCCAGATAGCCGGTAAGGTGATGAATTTCGGCCAGGATCGGAATGGGCGGATCATTGATTATGGATCTGTGGTCGAGGAAGGGACTATCCTGGCACAGATTGATGATTCACTGTATCAGGCTGATGCAGCCCAGGCAGACGCCCAGGTCAGGCAGGCAAAAGCATCGCTTCTGCGGGCCCAGGCTGATCTTGAGCAGTTGAAGGCCAGGCAGTTTCAGGCTGAACGGAACTGGATGCGGGTTCAGAAACTGGGTCACTCAAATGCCCTGTCCCAAACCGATTTCGACTCGTATCAGGCAGCATATGAGATCGCCAAAGCCAATGTGTCGGTGGGAGATGCGGCTATTTTACAGGCGCGGGCCAGCCTGGCTCAGGCCGAAGCCGGCCTTCAGCGCGCTCAGCGCAATTTGAGTTATTGTACGATTCGATCTCCGGTCAAAGGCGTGATCATTGACCGCCGCGTGAACATCGGGCAGACCGTGGTGGCCAGTCTCAATGCACCCAGCCTGTTTTTGCTGGCCAAGGATCTGACACGCATGCAGGTCTGGGTGGCGGTGAATGAGGCCGATATCGGCAAAATATTTCCCGGGCAGGCTGTGACGTTTACTGTGGACGCCTACCCTGGAGACATGTTTATCGGAGAGGTTGGAAAGCTTCGGTTAAATGCCTCCATGACCCAGAATGTCGTCACCTATACCGTGGAAGTGATCACGGATAATTCCAATGGACGGCTGTTACCTTATCTGACCGCCAATGTACAGTTTGAACTGAAGCGGGTTACCGATGTGTTTCTGGCACCCAATGCGGCATTGCGATGGAAACCGGACCTGGAGCAGATCGATCCCGAATACCGGGATAAACCCGCTTCTGTGGCAAGCCCGTCCAAACGACGGGAAGGCGCTGGAAAGTCCGGAACCGTTGAAACAATTCCCAACCGGGAAGAGGCACAATCCGGTGTGATCTGGGTCAGTCGGGGCACATATGTAAAACCGGTTTCGGTGACCATCGGATTGACCGACGGCATCCAGTCCGAAGTAACCGGAGAGTCTCTTTCGGACGGCATGGAAGTCGTTATCGGGCAGCCGGTTCCATCGCCGACATCTGCTTCCGGATCATCCAATCCATTTGTTCCCCAACTGATGCGCAATCGGGGAGCCAGGCAGTGAAACCGCTGACGCCACAGGTTGAACTGAACGATATCCATAAAACCTATATTCTGGGAGACATGGCGGTACCGGTTTTACGGGGCGTGTCGCTGTCCATCGATTCCGGAGAACTGGTTGCCCTGATGGGGTCATCCGGTTCCGGGAAAAGCACCCTGATGAATATTCTGGGATGCCTGGACCGTCCGACCTCCGGTCAATACCGGCTGAACGGCCGGGACATTGTGGATCTGTCTTCGGATGAACGGGCGAAACTGCGAAACCGGAGCATCGGGTTTGTTTTCCAAAGTTTCAATCTCTTGCCCCGCACCAGTGCATTGGAAAATGTAATGATGCCGCTGTCCTATTCTTCCAGACAGATGTCCGATCGGCAGGCAAAAAAGCTGGCGGCAGACATGCTTGCCCGGGTTGGACTTGGGGAACGGCTGGATCATGAGCCATCCCAATTGTCGGGTGGACAGCAGCAGCGGGTGGCCATTGCCCGTGCATTGATCAATCGACCGCCGATTTTGTTGGCGGATGAGCCCACGGGAAACCTGGATTCCCGGACCAGCAGCGATATCTTGCAGATGTTCCGGGCATTGAATCAGGAGGAAGGCATCACCATTATTCTGGTGACGCATGATCCGGCTGTGGCGGCGCATGCCGGCCGATCCATTCATATTTGCGATGGACAGATCGTGGATGGCGGATGTGGGACACCCGTGATGGAACCCAATACGGATCAACAGGAAAATTGATGACATGAAAGCATCCCGAATTCTGAGAATCGCGCTCCAGGCGCTGAAAAGAAACCCGATGCGGGCCATGCTGACGACCTTGGGCATTGTCATCGGCATCGGGGCAGTGATTGCCATGATGGAAATCGGCAAGGGATCTTCGGCGGCGGTTCAAAAATCCATTGCCAGCATGGGCGCCAACACCATTCTGATTTTGCCGGGTACAGCGGCCAGCGGCGGCGTGAGTTTCGGCTCCGGTTCCATCATGACCCTGACACCCCGGGATTATGAAGCCATTTTGCGTGAATGTCCTGCTGTCCGCAGCGCTGCACCGGTTGTCCGGGCAAGAACCCAGGTGGTGTACGGCAACCGCAACTGGGTTCCCTCCTATATCGCGGGAACCACGCCCTCATTTCTGGATGTTCGAGACTGGACCAATCTGGCGGAAGGGGAAGTCTTCACAGAACGGGATGTTCTGAATGGCAACAAAGTCTGTCTGCTGGGTCAGACAACTGCACGGGAACTGTTTCAGGGGGAATCGCCCATCGGAAAGGAAATCCGTGTTAAAAACGTTTCATTTCGGGTGGTTGGTGTTCTGGGACCAAAAGGTGCCAACATGATGGGCGCGGATCAGGATGATCTGTTGATTGCACCGTGGACGACCATCAAATATCGTGTGGCCGGGACACCTTTGGGTAGTGTCAATCAAAGCAGTTCGGAACAGACATCGACGGTCAATTCGCTCAACCGGATTTATCCGGCGGGAAAGACCAGCCTGTATCCCCAGCAATCCGAAAACCAGGCTGCCAATCACCCCACACCGGTACGTTTCACAAATATCGATCAGATTATGGTGGCCGCCTATTCTTCCAATGAGATACCCGCAGCCATCGAGCAAATTACGGAAGTCCTGAGGGAGCGGCACCGAATTCGAAATGGGGAACCGGATGATTTCATGATCCGTAACATGACCGAAATGACCCGGACACTTGCCTCCACAACGGCCCTGATGACCAATCTGCTGCTGTGTGTGGCCATGATTTCACTGGTAGTCGGCGGTGTTGGAATCATGAACATCATGCTGGTTTCGGTGACCGAGCGGACACGGGAAATCGGGTTGCGAATGGCGGTCGGTGCTCGGGCACGGGATATTTTGCGACAGTTTTTGGTGGAGGCGATTGTTCTGTGTCTGGCGGGCGGTTGTCTGGGAATTGTGATGGGCCGCAGTGGCTCCTATCTGGTGAAACTGGTGTTGAAGTGGCCGGTGGAAAATTCACCTGGCGCAGTCGCCGCCGCTGTCCTGGTCTCGGCTACGGTAGGCATTGTTTTTGGATATTATCCGGCATGGCGGGCATCCAGGCTGGATCCGATTGAAGCGTTGCGGTATGAGTGATGCGACAAGATTCGAAGTCGGGAACCAGAATTTGGGATAAATGCGATGAAAGGCGATTGTATACTTTAAATGGTGGAGATGATGGGATTCGAACCCACGACCTCTGCGTTGCGAACGCAGCGCTCTCCCAACTGAGCTACATCCCCATGATGCTGTGGATGTTTATCAAAAACAGATTGAGGCGTCAAGGATTAGCTGGATGCGAAATTCAATACTTTTGTAAATAAATATGGTATAAGGTTATTATTTTTCAGGCTGAGGATATACGCATGAAAGCTTTTTTCTGGGGAACCCGGGGGTCTCTTCCCGCTTCCTTTTTGTCGGGGCAGATCCGCCTCAAATTGCGGCATGTCCTTCGGTTGGCCCAGAATCAGGGACTGAAGACACAGGAAGCCATTGATTCGTTCATTGACAGGTTGCCATTCCCCCTTCAGGGAACGTATGGAACGAATACATCCTGCGTGGAAATTCAAGGGGGCGATGAGACCATCATCTGTGATGCGGGTACCGGTATCCGGGATTTTGGTCAGGCGCTCATGAAAGAATCGGGTGGCCTGTCCGGGCATGTGTTTCATCTCTTTCTATCCCATCTGCACTGGGATCATATTCAGGGTTTTCCGTTTTTTACTCCGGCGTATGTTCCCGGAAACCGGATCATTGTCTATGGCGGACATGAAGAGTTGAAATCGGTCTTCGAGACGCAGCAGTCTATGCTGTCTTTTCCGGTTTCTCTTGAATCGATGGCGGCAGATATCACGTTTCAAATCCTGAACCCGGACCGGAGTTATGAAATCGCAGGGGTTGACGTGCGGATGATGGCCCAGAAACATCCGGGATCATCCTTTGGCTATCGGTTCACACACGCGGGAAAAACCATTGTTTATTCCACGGATTCTGAACATGGCAATGACTGCTATGATCCGGACTATCCGTTTACCGAATTTTCCCGGGATGCGGATATATTGATTTTCGACGCACAATATCATCATGGCGATGCCATTTACACCAAGGAAAACTGGGGTCATTCCAGCAACCTGATCGGGGTGGAACTGGCGGTACGCGCCAATGTAAGACAGCTTGTACTGTTTCATAACGAACATACGGCAGATGATGTTGCGTTGGAAAATTATCTGCAGGGTACCCGGCAATATCTGTATCATCACTCCCCCGATTCCCGAATGGATGTCCATCTGGCTTATGACGGGCTGTGTCTTTCTACTGATTTGCCCTGAAACCATCTTCATATAAGTCACACATGATGCCCCCGTCTCCGGTTACTGAGTATATCGAATCCCTGAAGGCATCGCCACGAATGGGGCATCAGGTAATTTTTCATCGGATTGTTTCATCCCAACCGCCTGTTTTTCATGAGCTGAAGACCGAATTTCCGGATTCGATTCAAAATCTGCTGAAGCGGGCAGGTATCCCGAACCTGTACAGTCATCAAGCCGAAGCCATTGATGCGATTCGATCCGGCTGCCATGTGGTTGCCGCGACGCCAACGGCCAGCGGCAAAAGCCTGATTTACCACCTGCCCATGCTGGAACAGATTCAAAACGACCCCGAATCCACTGCCCTTTATCTTTTTCCGCTCAAGGCACTGGCCCAGGATCAACTGCGGACCATCGATGAGATGACAGCACTTTCAGATTCCATCATCTGTCGGGCGGCCATTTATGACGGGGATGTCAGCTCATGGAATCGGCAGAAAATTCGGCAACATCCGCCGAATATCCTTCTGACCAATCCGGAAATGCTGCACCTGTCGATTCTGGCCTATCACCATCAATGGAGCACGTTTCTGCAACAGCTTAAACTGGTTGTCGTGGATGAAGTGCATACTTACCGGGGGCTTCTGGGATCGCATATGGCCTGGGTGTTTCGCCGGCTCAACCGCATATGTGATCATTACGGTGCCCGGCCGGTTTTTGTCTGCTGCTCGGCCACGGTGGATAATCCGGCAGAGTTGAGCGCCCAGTTGACCAGTTTTCCCATGACCCTGGTTCTGAAAAACGGGGCTGGCCAGGGGAAAAAACATGTGGTTTTCATGAACCCGCCCCAGGGGGCCGCTCAGACAGCCATCCTTCTGCTCAAGGCTGCACTTTTTCGGAAACTTCGTACGATTGTTTATACCCAGTCACGGGACATGACCGAACTGATTGCATTGTGGGCATCCCGACAATCCGGAGACAATCGGGATCGCATCAGCGCATATCGCGCCGGATTTTTGCCCGAAGAGCGGCGAAGCATCGAATCCCGGATGGCATCCGGAGAACTTCTGGCAGTCATTTCAACCAGTGCTCTGGAACTGGGTATCGATATCGGAAACCTGGATCTCTGTATTCTGGTGGGCTATCCCGGAACCGTGGTTTCTACCTGGCAGCGGGCCGGACGGGTCGGGCGTGGCGGTCAGGATTCGGCGCTGATTCTGATCGCGGGTGAAAACGCCCTGGATCAGTATTTCATGAGAAATCCAATGGACCTTCTGGATCGAAGGCCGGAAGCCGCTGTTGCCAATCCGTTGAATCCGGCGATCATCGAGAGGCACCTGGTTTGTGCCGCGGATGAAATCTCCTTAAAGCCGCAGGAGGCCATGCTTTCCGATGATCTGATTCAATCCGTGCTGAAGCTGCTTGAAATCGATGGGCGCCTTCTGAAAAGCCATGATGGCAGGGAACTGGTTTCATCCCGAAAGAATCCCCATCGCCAGGTGGATCTGAGAGGCAGCGGTCAGCGGTTTGTCATCACCGATTCAGGAAAAACCATTGGCGACGTGGACGGATTCCGTGCATTTCGGGAAACCCATCCCGGCGCGGTATATCTTCACCGGGGTGTCAGCTATGTCGTGGATGCACTGGATGTGGATGCCTGTCAGGTTCGGGTTGCTCCAAACCAGGTCAATTACTACACAAAAGTCAGAGGCACCAAGGATACCGAGATTCTTAAAATCAGTCAGAAAAACTCGGTATGGCAAACCCATGCCTGTCTGGGCAGGCTTCGGGTGACCGATCAGGTGACCGGGTATGATAAATGGCGGATCCATCCCCATGAAAAGCTGGGAATCATTCCCCTGGATCTGCCAGCTCAGCGCTTTGAAACCGAAGGATTCTGGATTGAAATTCCAGAGACGGTCAGACAGAAAACCGAGAAGGCCATGCACCACTTCATGGGCGGCATTCATGCCATCGAACACGCTGCCATTGGCATGTTTCCCCTTCTGGTCATGACTGACAGAAACGATATGGGCGGAATTTCCACCCCTTTTCATACTCAGGTCGGGGCCGCGGCCGTGTTTGTTTATGATGCCATTCCCGGCGGGGCCGGGCTTTCCGCACAAGCGTTTTCCAGAATATCGGATCTGTTGAATTATACGCTGAAGATGATTGAATCATGCCCGTGCGAAAACGGATGCCCGTCCTGTGTTCATTCACCCAAATGTGGATCCGGAAATCGTCCGATAGACAAGGCGGCAGCCCTGTTTATTTTGAAAGAGCTCAGGGCCGCCGGGCCAGTCGCCTGGGTTCGGGAAAAAATGGAGCGATGGACCGTCCAGCCTTCTGTTAACACGCCAGTGGCCGCCATTGATCCAAACGGTGTTCAGATCGTTCAACATGAGCCCAAGATACATTTGGCAACGGCCCGTCCAGCAGACAGGGATGAATCTCCGGTGCCCAAAAACCCGACTTCCTATGGCGTGCTGGATATTGAAACCCAGCGGTCGGCCCAGGAGGTCGGTGGGTGGAATCGGGCAGATCGCATGGGCGTCAGTTGTGCAGTTCTGTATGACTCCCGAAACGACCGGTTTCTGGAGTTTCTGGAACATCAGGTCGAAGCGCTGATCGATCATCTATTTACATTGGACCTGATTGTCGGCTTCAACATCAAACGGTTTGATTATGATGTGCTGCGGGGATATTCCCGGCGCAACATCCGGCAACTGAACACCCTCGATATTCTGGAAGTGGTGCATGGCTTTCTGGGATATCGGCTGTCCCTGGATAGTCTGGCCAAAGCCACATTGGGCGCTGAAAAATCCGGTGATGGGCTTCAGGCGCTTGCCTGGTGGAAAGAGGGCCGCATCCAGGAAATTGTGGAATATTGCAGAATGGATGTCCAACTGACGCGGGATTTGTATCTGTATGGGCGTCAGAACGGCTATCTGCTTTTTCAGAACAAGGCCAAGAAAACGGTTCGCCTGCCAGTCTCATTTGGTGCATAAAAATGGAACCACATGTGCCCGGCGGCGTCTATCTCTGTCAGGTCAGCGAAACCATGTCCTGCGGGGCCTGCTGCGGGCTGTATAATGTTTTGGACAATTCCCGCGACCACCTTCATGCCATTTTGACATCCAGAACCGATATGCTGGACCGGCTGCCGCGAACCATTGACGGTATCGATGCATTTTCCAGATGGGCTATGGCGCATGAGGATCTGAATCATCCGTTTCCAGATTTTCATCATTGTCGGTTTATTGGGTTAGTGGGAGAAAATCGATCACGGGTGGGTTGTCTTCTGCATCCCCTGGCAGATAAAAATCAGGGACAGGATTTCCGGGGACTGAGCCATTATGGCACGCTGGCCTGCCGGACCTATTTCTGTCCGACTCATGAAGCGCTTTCCAGCCCATTGAAGCATCTGGTCAAAAACGCGGCAGTTGATTGGTATGATTATGGATTGATGATTACAGAACATCGCCTCTTGAATTCCTTTTGGCAGCAGGTCATGCAAAAAATGCCGTCTGTCCAAGTTTTGAATTCAATATGTGTTCAACAGAATTTGATTCGGAAGCTCATGCAGATGAAAATCAACTGGCCATTCCGAAATGATCAAAATCTGGCCCGGATTCATTATTTTTTTAATGACAGTATTTATATAAGACCAGAAATTTCTTATCAAAAACTGGGGATATCGCCATCCCGGTGGGATGAAACCCTTCGGGAACTGGGTTCACGTTTTCAATCCACAGAGGACCTTCATCGGGCCGAAACACTTCTGGATTATTGGTTTGAACAATCATTTGTAACGGTAAACGGTTTTTGATCAGACGGATAACCCCGGATAAGACGATGATCGATTTTCGTCTGAATCCTGCCTTCTGTTTTTTCCGGGCATTCCGGATTTTATGTGGTTAAATTCCCTTTAATAATGTAATTTGTTTGTAACGGTCTTGACACACAAGCGCAATTTGTTTAAAAAATAGAGCTGATTAAAAAAAATGGATCATTATTTATCATATTGATATAATTGATAATATATAGTTTATTGTTTTGATTCACCTGTTGATTGGATAACTTGACACCTGCACCCTTTATCACCGGAGTCTGGTCGCCAGGCGGCAAGCCGCCCGTGGATGATGAACAAACCATTCGGTCTGCGCTTCAGAACGTCAACGACTCGGTCATCTTGATTGATTTGAATGGACGGCTGGGCATGGCTCGGGCCGGATCGACCCATTTCTCAGACAGGGTCAACCAGGCGTTTGACGGATATCCGATTGTCGCAATGGTACCGGCGCTTCCGCTGGAAAACCTGGGAAATCCCCGGTTCAAGCAGATAATGGGCCTGAAATATCCCTATGTCATGGGGGCCATGGCGCACGGCATCACCTCTGTCAAAATGGTATGTGCGGCTGCAAAAGCAGGCATGATGGGATTTTTTGGTGCGGCAGGTCTCATGCCTGCAGAAGTGGAATCTGCTATTGACCGGATTCAGGCGGATGTTGGGGATTTGCCGTTTGGATTCAACCTGATTCACAGCCCCTATGACCCGGAACTGGAATCCCGGATTGTGGCGCTGTATATTCGGCATTCCATTCGCCGGGTCTGCGCCTCGGCATTCTTGAATCTGACACCGGCCCTGGTACGGTATCGGGTCAGCGGCATTCATCTGAATCAAAAGGGTGATATCGTGTGCCCCAATCAGGTTGTGGCCAAGGTGTCCCGGGAAGAGGTCGCACGGAAATTTTTTTCACCGCCACCGGATAAATTGCTGAATCAGTTGGTTGAGAGCGGCGCGATTAACATGCAGGAGGCCGAGTTGGCCCGCCATATTCCCATGTGCGATGCCCTGACCGCAGAAGCCGATTCCGGCGGACATACCGATAACCGGCCGGCGCTGGCCCTGTTCCCTACCATTCTGGCGCTCCGGGATGAAATGGTTGGCATCCACCGATACAAACAGGCCATTCCGGTCGGGCTTGGCGGTGGCATCTGCACCCCGCATGCGACAGCCGCTGCCTTTGCCATGGGGGCTGCCTATGTTCTGACCGGTTCCATCAATCAGTCCTGTGTGGAAGCAGGGGTTTCGGAACCGGTTAAACGCCTGCTGGCAGAGACCCGGCAGGCCGATGTGGCCATGTCGCCTTGTGCGGACATGTTTGAAATGGGTGTCAGGGTTCAGGTGTTAAAGCGTGGAACCATGTTTGCACAGCGTGCGGCCAGGTTGTATGAAATTTATTCGACTTATGACCGCATCGAAGATATTCCCCAGGCCGTTCGGGTTCAACTGGAGCGGGATTATTTTCGATGCAGCCTGGAACAGGAATGGACCAACACCTGCGCCTTTTTTATGAACCGGAATCAGGATCAAACCGGAAAAGGAAACGCCAATCCCAAACAGAAAATGGCGTTGATATTCCGCTCGTATCTGGGCCGGTCTTCTCTCTGGGCCCAGCAGGGGGATGAATCCCGAAAAATGGATTATCAGATTTGGTGTGGCCCTGGCATGGGTGCATTCAATGCCTGGGTTGCCGGAACGTTTCTTGAAAAACCGGAAAACCGGGATGTCGTAACCGTGGCCCTCAACCTGCTTCTGGGCGCCAGCGTGCTGACCCGGCTGAATTGGATTCGATGTCAGGGTGTTTCCATTCCACCCTGGCTCCATCAGTTTCATCCCCTTTCGCGAGAGGCCATTTTGATGCATACCAGGAAATTGAGTTCATGAGTATTTCTTCTGAGATATCCGGTCCGCATCATGGCGCCGTTTTCATCGCCATCATTGGTATCGGATGTATTTTCCCGGGTGCCGCAAATGCCCGTGAATTCTGGAAAAACATTGTCACGGGCCGGGATTGCATCACCGATGTGCCCCCATCCCACTGGTCCGGAACCGATTATTATGATGCCGACCCAAAACGCCCGGATCATGTGTACTGCACCCGGGGCGGATTTATTTCTCCGGTTTCGTTTGATCCATCCGAGTTCGGTATTCCACCCGCAAGCCTTGAAGCCACGGATACATCCCAACTTTTGGGACTGGCTACGGCCAAAATGGCCCTGCAGGATGCGGGGTACGAAAGCCGGCCATTCGACCGGAACCGTACCAGTGTCATTCTTGGTGTGACTGGAACCCAGGAACTGGTTATCCCGTTGGCCTCACGGCTGGGATATCCCAAATGGGATGCCGTTTTAAAAGACCATGGCATCGAATCCGGCAGGCGTCAGCAGATTGTGAATGATATCGCAGACACTTATGTATCCTGGCAGGAAAATTCCTTTCCCGGGCTACTGGGAAACGTGGTCGCCGGGCGCATCTGCAACCGCTTGGACCTGCGTGGCACCAATTGCGTGGTGGATGCCGCATGTGCCAGTTCGCTGAGCGCCGTTCATCTGGCCATGATGGAACTGACCGCCCATCACAGTGACATGGTCATCACCGGCGGTGTGGATACGCTGAACGATATTTTCATGCACATGTGTTTCACCCGGTCCCATATCCTGTCCCCATCCGGGGATATTCGCCCATTTTCCAAAGATGCGGACGGAACCGTACTGGGTGAGGGAATCGGCATGCTGGTACTCAAGCGCATGGATGATGCAGTCCGGGACAAAGATCGGATTTATGCCGTGATTCGCGGTATGGGAACGGCCAGTGACGGCAAATCCCAGAGTATTTACGCCCCCCGAAAAGAGGGCCAGGAACAGGCCCTGCGTTCAGCCTATCAGTCTTCCGGTATCGATCCGGCGTCGGTCGACCTGATCGAGGCGCATGGTACCGGAACCCGTGTGGGAGACCAGGTCGAATTCCGGGCACTGAATCAGGTGTTTCAGGAGTTCGTTCCGCAAAACAGGTCAACTCACAAGCGGTGCGCACTGGGATCGATCAAATCCATGATCGGACATACCAAGGCCGCTGCAGGAGCTGCCGGACTGATCAAGGCCGCGCTGTCCCTGTATCACAAGGTGCTGCCGCCGACCCTGAAAGCCGAAGAACCGGATCCCGCGCTTGAAATTGATATCTCTCCCTTTTATCTCAATACAAAATCAAGACCCTGGCTGGCGCCATCAGACAATCCCAGGCGGGCCGGCGTCAGCGCATTCGGTTTCGGGGGGAGCAATTTTCATCTGGTGCTGGAAGAAGCCCAACTCATACCGTCTGAAATTGACTGGGATGACGCGATTGAGATACTGGCCTGCTCCGGGACGGACATGTCTGAAATCAGGCGGCAGGTGAATGCATGGAGGGATGCATCTGCAACAGATTTTTCGGTCGACGCATGTCGCATCATGGCTGAGATCAGCCGCAGACAATTCAATTCACAAGACCTGTATCGGCTGGTGGTCGTGCTGGATCAGGCGAACGAGCATGGGGCCGGCAGACTGACAGCGCTGCTGGATGATGTGCTCAGCCGGCTGGTTGATTCCGACATCAGACCATTTCAGACCTCGGATGTGTTTTTCAGCGGATCACGGCCTGGCGGCAAACTGGCATTTCTGTTTCCTGGCCAAGGCAGTCAGTATGTAGGCATGGGACGGGATTTGATCTGTTCATTTCCCGTCGCATTACAGACACTGGATGTGGCTGACGGCTGTTTTGATGGGACTGTTCGGCTGTCTGATCATATCTATCCGGCTGCGCCTCATGACCCGTCCGCAGCGGCAGACCTTAAACAAACTGAGACCGCTCAGCCCGCCATTGCAGTTGTCAGCTTGTCCATGCTTGCCATTCTGTCCGGTTTTGGTGTGACGGCAGATGCGGTTTGCGGGCACAGCTTTGGCGAACTGCCGGCCCTTTTTGCCGCCGGACGGATGGATCAGAAAACCCTGTTTGAATTGTCTGCCGCCCGGGGGCGGGCCATGGCCTCAGCCCGATCCGATGGCGCCATGCTTGCGGTGCAGGGGAATATTGATGTCATCGAAACCCTGATTCAATCCGAATCCCTGAATGTGGTTCTGGCCAATCGCAACAGTCCGTCCCAGGGCGTTTTATCCGGGCCGGTGACAGATGTGGATCATGCCGAGGATATCTGCAGACAAAAGGGATTCCGGGTTGTGCGGCTTCCGGTCTCTACCGCATTTCACAGTCCGATGATGGCGGATGCCGTGGCGCCATTTCTGGATGCACTGAACCATGCGTCTTTTCAGCCATCCGATATTCCGGTCCTGTCCAACATGACTGGACAGCCCTTTCCGGCTGATCCGGAATCGGTCAGACATATTCTGAGCCAACAACTGATTTCACCGGTCAACTTTGTTCAGAACATTCTGGAACTTTACAAGCGGGGTGTTCGAACGTTTCTGGAAGTCGGACCCAAACCGGTTTTGACCGTACTGGTCAGAACCACACTGAAAAGCCGCGACCATCAGGCCCTTTCCATGGATGCCTCATCCGGAAACCATTCTGGAATTCTGGATCTGGCCCGAACCCTGTCGGCTCTGGCTGCCCTGGGACATCCGGTTCGTCTGGATCTCTGGCAGTCCGGAAGTCACGTGGTTCAGCCCCGAAAACAGGCCATGAATATTCCGATATCCGGTGCAAACTACAGAAATCCAAAAAAACCTGAGAAACAACATATTTCCAACCCACAATTGGAAATTCCCCCTGTCTCCCCTTTTCCAGGACAACGTGTTACAACGATCGATTCAACCGAAACGCAACCCGCGCGTCATACCCCAATCGAGACAGTTATGCAAAACGATTTACCAACAAAGCAAAACCGGGCCAAGAGCCCGTTTCCGATTGACCAGGCCCTTCAGGTGGTACAGGAAGGCCTTCGGTCACTTCAGACGCTCCAGCTTCAGACCGCAGAGGCGCACAAACTGTTTTTACAGACTCAGGCTGAAACCGGCCGGGCGCTTCAGAAAATTCTGGAGCAGACACCGCTTTTCATAGAACTGTCTTCTGCCAACGATCCGGCTGTTGTCAGACCGAATACCCATTTACCCCAGACTGAAAATGCAGCCCCCACCACTGCCTATCCGGAAACACAAGGCAGCGCTGAACCACAGCCCATGCCGCCGGTCGAAACCCTATCACGCTCAGAAGAACCCGCATGGCACACCCAAACCGCCTTTTCAGGCAATCTGCCGCCACAAAAGCCGCCAGCACCCCATGCGGCCAGTCAGATCGAAACCGTGCTGCTGAAAGTGGTCAGCCAATTGACTGGATATCCCGAGGATATGTTGGGGCTTGACATGGATATCGAGGCGGATCTGGGCATTGATTCGATCAAGCGGGTGGAAATTCTGGCTGCCATGGAAGAGGCCATGCCGGGTCTGCCCTCGGTTCCAACCGATGTGATGGCCGGGCTCAAGACCCTGGGACAGGTAGCCGGGCAGCTTTCCGGATCGCAATCCGCTGAACCGGCCGGTTTCACCCCGGTTTTGTCACAGGCGAATCCGGTGCCCGGTCAATCCATGATACCCGAATCCGTATGTGATTCAAACCCGGATACCATTCAGCACAAACTGCTTGCCGTGGTCAGCCAACTGACCGGATACCCCGAGGATATGCTGGGGCTTGACATGGATATCGAGGCGGATCTGGGCATCGATTCGATCAAGCGGGTGGAAATTCTGGCTGCCATGGAAGAGGCCATGCCCGATCTCCCAGCCATTGTGCCGGATGTCATGGCCGGACTGAAAACGCTCAGGCATATCGTCTCTGTGTTGCAGGAAAACAAACAACTGCCAGTACAGGCTAAATCCACCGGTATCTGTCAGACCAATAGACTGTCAGACGTTCCAGAAACACCGGAAGCAAGCTCTCTCCATTCCGGGCTTAACCACGCTGCGCCATTTCTTCCCAAACGGCAGGTGATTGCATTGAATACCCTGTCTACAGGCACTGTACCCATCGGCCTTTCACCGGGAAAATCCGTGCTGATCACCGGAAAAAATCCGGAGTTGATAGACGCCCTGGCCGATCGGCTGAACTCGGACGGCATCCATGCGGTCGTGATTGGGATTGATGCCATCCCAGAGGACTATCCATCCGGTTCCACAGCCGGACTGATCCTTGTTGCAGACCGGAATCAATCTTCAAGCCAGCCGGTTTGGGACGAAGCAGATTCCGAATTTCTTCTGAAGGCATTCGATATGGCCCATCATTTCGGGCCCGACCTGATGGAGAGCGGAAAATCCGGTGGCGGGCTGTTCGCCTCAGTCACGTTCATGGACGGTGCGTTCGGATTTAAAGGTCAGGGTTTTTCCGCACCCATTCTGGGAGGTCTGGCCGGCCTGGTCAAAACCGCCTCGCTGGAATGGCCCGGTGTAACCTGCCGGGCAGTGGATGTGTCACCGGACTGGTCAGATGAGATCAGCCTGACACCGGCTTTGATAAACGCGCTGTTCAACCGGCTGGATGAAGATTCGGTTGAAATCGGTCTGGATTCAACACTTCCGGAAAACACGGCGTATTGTCTGAATCTGATGGATTCATCCTATCCCCAAGGTGATTTCCCGCTACAGGATAATGATGTCATTGTGATCAGCGGTGGCGCCAGAGGCGTGACGGCATTTGCATCCATTGCCCTGGCAAAACGAATCCGATCCCGACTGGTTCTGCTGGGACGGTCAATGGAACCCTTTACCGAACCCGTCTGGCTGACCGGGCTGAACCGGGATGCGGAAATCAAACAGGCCATTCTGTCTTATGAGTCAAACGGAAAAAAACTGACACCGCGCCAGATCGATGCCCGGTTTCGAAAATACATGGCCAATCGGGAAATCCTGACCACGGTGAATGCCATCAGACAGACCGGTTCATCGGTTCAGTATGTTTCGGTGGATATACAGAACGCTGAATTGGTTAAGAGAATCTTGAATGATGTCAGGCAGCAACATGGCCCGATTCGTGCCATTGTTCACGGCGCAGGCGTGATTGAAGACCGTCTGATAACAGACAAGACCCGGGAGCAGGCTGACCGGGTCATTCAGACCAAGTTAAACGGACTCCGGTCGCTCTTGAATGCGACCGATGAAACAGAGCTGGCGTGCATTGTGCTGTTTTCGTCCGTCACGGCCCGAACCGGAAACAAAGGCCAGGCCGATTATGCCATGGCCAATGAGGCCATGAACAAAATTGCACAAATCGAGGCAAACCGCCGGCCTGCCTGCCGGGTACTGTCCATCAATTGGGGTCCCTGGAATGGTGGCATGGTACATTCCGGTCTGAAAAAAGAATTTGAAAAAAACGGCATTTCCCTGATTGATCCCCATGCAGGCGCTGCGGCCATGCTTCAGGAAATGCACCGAACCGATAAATCGTCCCTGGTTGAAGTGGTGATCGGCGATCATCTGAAATTTCCGGATCAGTCAGAATCCAGGGACCCGGCCCAGCCCGAACCACTGGAAATGGACAAACTCTGCTTCAAGCGGGAAATTGACATCGACCGGTATCCGATTCTAAAATCCCATGTTCTGGGGGGGGTGCCTGTGGTACCGTTCGCCCTGATCACTGAATGGCTGGGGCATGGTGCGCTTCATGACAATCCGGGTTTATATCTTCAGGCCATTGAGGATATCCGGATTTTCAAGGGCATCCGGCTTGAGGACGGCAAAAAAATGATTCGTCTGATGACCGGCAAAACCCGTAGAAACAATGGATTTTATGAAATTGATGTTGAAATTCGGGATGGCGTCAAAAACGGTCGGGATATCATTCACACCCGTGGCAAAGCCGTGCTGACCCATGTTCTGGCCGGGCCGCCATCGTTCGATCTGTCGTCCCGACTCTCCGAGGTTCCGGCGTATTCGAAAAATCCGACGGACATCTATGAGCAGGTGTTGTTTCATGGATACGATCTTCAGGGCATTCGGCACATCATCGGGTTGTCGGACCGGTTGATGATTGCGGAGCTGGAGGCGGCTCCGATGCCCCATGAATGGATTGTCGAACCAGCCAGAAGCCGGTGGATAGGTGACCCGCTGGTTCTGGATTCCGCATTTCAGATGGCCACGATCTGGTGTCATGAAAAGCTGGGCATGGTGTCGCTGCCCAGCTATGGCCAGTCCTATCGGCAGTATCGCCGTGAGTTTCCATCCGAAGGAATCACTGCGGTGCTGGAAATCCGGAAAACGGGAAGCCATAAAATCACTGGTGATTTTACATTTCTTGACAAGGAGCAGACGGTGGTGGCCGAACTCAAGGGGTACGAGGCTGTTGCAGATGAAGCCCTGACCCGTGCGTTTCAGAACAAAACCCTTTGATGAAACGCTCACCCAACATCGATGCGGCTGAAATTTCCCGCTTCAATACCCAGGCTGACCGATGGTGGGACCGAAACGGTGACTGCAAAGCTCTGCATGACATCAATCCCCTTCGTATCGATTATATTCAGCAGAGAAGCCCGCTTTTTGAAAAGCAGGTTCTGGACGTGGGCTGCGGTGGCGGTATTTTGTCCGAGGCCCTGGCCAGGCTGGGTGCACGGGTCACTGGCATCGATATGGGAGAAGGGCCCATCGCCGCTGCCAGAGCGCACGCGGCAATATCCGGCCTCTGCATCGAATACATTCAGATGGCGCCGGAAGAGATCGCAGATATTCGGCTTGCTGGTTTCGATGTGGTCATCTGCATGGAACTTCTGGAGCATGTTCCCGATCCCAGGTCCGTCATTCACGCCTGCCAGACACTGGCAAAGCCGGGGGGAGACATATTTTTTTCAACCATCAACCGGAATCCCAAGTCATTTTTATTCGCCATCATCGGGGCAGAGATGATATTGCGGCTTCTTCCAATGGGCAGCCATACCTACCACCGATTGATCAAACCCGAAGAATTAACCGCATGGGCCAGACAATCCAGCCTGAATCCCGTAAATCAAACCGGACTGCATTACAATCCCTTTACCAGACGATATAACCTGGGCGGGAATCTGGATGTGAATTATATGATGCATTGCCGAAAAGATGGTCTATAACAGCGAAGAGCTAACGGCTGTTTTCACGGTAAAGACTATTTATTCATGAAACTGCGCTTCATTCTTTTCACGCTGTCGCTTTTGACATTTTTATCCGTTTCCATTGGCGGATACCTGTATTATTCGTCACTTCGGGAAGCGGCATTTGCCGAAGCCGAACAGCAGGCGGAATCCCATGTCAATGCCGTTCATAAAAGTCTGTTGACGTCATTTTCCGAAATCGTCAAACCGGCCAAAATCATGGCCGGAATGAGACCTCTGGCTCAGGCCCTGGCCAATGGAGATGATTCCAGTCTGGTTGAAGCCAACGCCATACTGGATTATTTCAAAAACTCCCTGAATGCCAGCGTCTGTTATCTGCTGGACCGGGAGGGCAACACCATCGCTTCCAGCAACCGGAATGACGAGGATTCGTTTATCGGCAAAAATTTTTCATTCCGGCCCTATTACCGGCGTGCCATCCTGGGCTTGCCGACCGCATATCTGGCACTGGGTACCACGTCCAATCTGCGTGGCGCCTATTACAGCCATCCGGTCTATACGTATGACGGATATCTGCCGTTTGGTGTCGCGGTCATCAAAGTATCCATTGATTCGATCGAACAGGAAATCGGGCTTTCGAATGACGGGATGATTTTGATAACGGATCCATCCGGTGTCATATTCATTTCCAATCAGACCCGGTGGCTGTATCATCTGGCATGGGATATTCCCGAATCCGGTATCCGGCAGATTCGTGAAAGCCGTCAGTTTGGAGATGGTCCGTATGGATGGATCGGACTTCGTCAGATCAGTGACCAGTTGGTCATGGATTCAGACAACGTCGCATATCAGTTTTATCGGAAGGCTCTGGATGGGTACGAGGGATGGCAAATTGTTTATCTGAGAAACCGGCAGGCAATCGTTCGAACCGTCTCGGACCCACTCATCCAGATATCCGGTCAGATTGGTCTCTGGCTCTGCATCCTGATCGGAATATCGGTTTTTGTTCTTTACGGCAAAGCCAGCAAGGAGATTATCCGGCGCAAACAGGCAGAAGATGCGCTGCAGGAAAGCACAGAGCGCTATCGGTCCTTGTATCATCACACGCCTGCCATGCTTCACTCAATCGATTTTCAGGGCAATATCATCAGCGTCAGCGACTACTGGCTCGAAGCCATGGGTTATGATCGAGAGGATGTCATTGGCAGGCATGTGACCGATTTTTTCGCGCCTGATTCCCGGATTCATGCCGAGCAGGTTGTCATCCCGCAATTTTTTCAAACCGGTTTCTGCAAGGATGTTTCCTATCAATATGTTCAAAAAAACGGACAGTTGATCGATGTGCTTCTGTCTGCCATCGCGGAACGGGATAATCAGGAAAAAATCATCCGGTCACTGGCAGTATCTATCGACATTACCGAACGTAAGCGGGCGGAAGAAGCCCTGAAACAGGCACGGGATGAGCTGAAACAGTATTCCAGAAAACTGGAAATCGAGGTTGCCAAAAGGACCCGCGAGATTTCCGGCATTCTGAAGTACACGCCGGACATTATTTATATCAAAGACCGGGATAACCGATATCGGCTGATCAACTCCCGATTTGAAGCCCTTTTTGATGTCAAGTCCGAAGACGTCATGGGCCACACCGATCATGACATTCTACCAGATAAAATAGCCCACACCTTTTCCCAGATCGATCAGAAAATCATCGAAACCAGCCATGCGATTCAACTGGAAGAGACGATTCCGGCAAATGGAGGAAGCCTGACATTTTTATCTGTCAAATTTCCCCTTTATGATGGCTTGGGAAACACCAGTGGTGTTTGCGGCATATTGACTGATATCACTGCGATCAAAAAAATGCAGGACCAGTTCAGGCGTTTGTCTGCCAGCATCATGAACAGTCAGGAAAAAGAACGGGCAGCCATTGCCAGAGAGTTGCATGATGAACTGGGACAGGTGTTGACTGCCCTGCGCATGGATTCTGTATGGATGCGGAACCGGCTTCGAATCAATGACCCCGAAGCATTCGAACGGGCTGACAATATGTGTGTTCTGATAGATAAAAATATACAGGATATCCGGGGAATTGCACTCCGGCTCCGGCCCCGTGTTTTGGATGATCTGGGTCTGGTGGATGCGCTGGAATGGTTTACAGCCGATTTTGAAAGACGGACGGGAATCGCCTGTATTTTCCATCCCGGCAACATCCGCGGCCTGGGCGACAGCCTGGCCACAGCGGCCTATCGAATTGTTCAGGAAGCCCTGACCAATGTGGCAAGACATTCGGGCGCAACCTATGCGGAGGTCACGCTGGCCCTGAAAGGTGGAATACTGAATCTGACTGTCAGTGATAACGGATCCGGTTTTCAGGTCCAGCATATTCATGAATTCGAAGGGCTGGGCATTGCCGGAATGCGGGAGCGGGCTTCACTGATCGGCGGAAATATTGAGTTGATATCCTCCAATCAGGAAGGAACACGGTTGTTTTTTACCGCTCCGGTTCATATGGAAGAGGGGATGTCATGATCAACGTATTGCTGGCGGATGACCACAGCATTGTCCGGGCCGGACTTCGTCGGATTGTCGAGGAAAGTGGGGATATGGTCGTGATTGCCGAGGCATCCAATGGCCGGGAAGCCATTCAACTGGTTCAGAAAAATTGTCCGGATGTGGCCGTAATCGATATTTCCATGCCGGATGTCGATGGCCTGGAGGTAACCCAACATCTGTTGACCGTGTATCCGAATCTTCCCATCATCATTCTGACCATGCACGAGGAGGATCAGTATGTGGTCCGGGCGATCGAATCCGGTGCCATGGGATATATCACCAAGCGGAGTGCACCCGAACAACTGGTGACGGCCATTCGTCAGGTCAGAAACGGAGTTCGGTATTTGACATCAGAGGCCGGGAACGCACTGGCCCGATGTGTGGCAAGGGGCAGCCATGCCAAATCCATCCTCGATTCGATTTCCACGCGGGAGCTTCAGGTGCTTCGCAGGCTGGCCATGGGGCATACCAATCGCGAAATTGCCAATGACTATCATATCAGCATCAAGACAGTTGACACCTACCGGTTTCGCCTTCTGAAAAAACTGAATCTCAGAAACAACGCGGAACTCTCCCGGTTTGCCATTCAGAACCGGCTGATCGAACCCTAGTTCTGATCAATGAATGTGGTCATAAATTGCGATTTCCATTAACGCTCATTCAGTGGAAGCGGGTGGGAGTGAGGTTTATCAAATCGCTGTTTCCACTCCGGTTTCGAACCTGTTTGTAAGAAATTTTCTGATAGCAGAATCATACTTATACCGATTTGACAGATGACAGATAAACCGGTACACCTGTAACTAAATAAATTAATTTATCATGTTTTATGAATTGAAATCAGTGTGTATTGAATCAGTCATAAATCGAGCAGACAAAAAGGAGGTGGTTTTGCGTCACTGTTTCATTCTGAAAAGGCATTAAATCATCAATCCATAACATGCAGAAGGAGGACTGTAACATGAAAAAACTGGCTATTGCGATGATGGTATTGGGAATAATCATATTTTCGGTTGCCGGCGTCATGGCTCAGGATAAGACCAACTGGCCCAAGGGCGTCACCATTGGCGCCGCACCTGTTGGCGGAACCTATTATATCTGGGGCGGTGGGTTTGCAAAACTGCTTCACGAAAAACTGGGGGTTCAGGGCAATGTGGAAGTAACCGGCGGACCGGTTCACAACACCCAACTGGTCGATGCCAAAAACCTGGATTTTGGAATGGTTACCGCTGCCCCGGTCTATGAGGGATGGACCGGCGAAGGCTGGGCCAAGGGCAAGAAACATCAGAATGTCCGCGTGATTTTTCCCATGTATGCCACCTGGTTCCAGATGTATGCAGAAGCCAAAAAGGGAATCAAAAGCCTGAAGGATCTGGAAGGCAAAAGTGTTGGCGTCGGTCCGACCGGCGGGACCCCGGCCACATACTGGCCCAAAATTCTGGAAATAAACGGGGTCAAAGCCGGACGGATTGTCAATGCGGGTTCAGCCGATCTCAATTCCCAGTTGAAAGACGGCATGCTCGATGCCAACAGCCAGGCCGTGGGCCTGCCATGGGTGACCGTTACAGAGGTTGAAACCACGCATGATGTCAATCTGATACCCATCAGCAAGGCAGAAGCCGAGAAATTCATCGCCCAGTACCCGCTGTTCGCAACCGGTGTCATTCCAAAAGGCACCTACAAATCCAACAAGGACCAGGATATCGAAACCCTGTCAATATGGAATTATATGACGGTTCACAAAGACGCTGCCGATGATTTTGTCTATGAAGTCGTCAAGAAGACCTTTGAAAATGTGGATATTCTGATTGCAGCCCACAACTCGGCCAAGGAAGTCAAAGCCGAGGCCATCTTAACCAGCCCGGTCCCGCTTCATCCCGGCGCTGTAAAATATTACAAGGAAATCGGAATCACCATTCCGGACAAACTGATCATGAAATAATACAGATGATGATGACGGCGGTTTCTTTGACAGGAGCCGTCGTTTGACTGTCGAACCAGGAGACAAGACAATGACTGACGTGCAGGTTGTTGATATCAAAGAAGTTGAAAAAAAGCTTGAGGCGATGAAAATCAAGGATATCGAGGTTTCCGGAGGCCGGGAACTGAAAGGTTTCTGGAAAAATGCCTTTTTCATCATCAGCCTCGCCATGAGTCTTTTTCATATTTATGTATTGACCATCCGGGCCATTGACCCCTGGTATTTTCGAACCATGCATGTCGTTTTTGCCGGAGTTCTGATCTTTGCCTGGCTGCCCGGTTGGAAAAAAGCCTCCCTGGAAAAGGTGGAGTGGCTGGATTATGTTTTCATGCTGTTGATCATCGCGCCTGCCGTTTATATCTTCATGGATTTTGAAGACTGGATCAATCGGGTCGGTGTCGTTCCCACAGACTGGGATTTTGTGTTTTCCCTGTGTTTTGTCGGTGCGATTTTTGAAATGACCCGAAGAACCACCGGGCCCCCATTGGCCATTTTATCCGCCATTTTTATCCTGTACGGCCTGTTCGGCAATTATATGCCAGGCCTGTTTTATCACAAGGGATATTCATTTTACCGCCTGTTCACCTATCTGTTCAGCCTGGAAGGCATCTTGAGCCTGCCAGTCCTGGCATCTGCCCATTACATATTCCTGTTTGTTCTCTTTGGCGCATTTGTGGAGGCATCGGGAGCCGGCAAATTTTTTGTGGATTTTGCCCGGTCGATTGCCGGTGGTTTCCGGGGCGGACCTGCCAAAGTGTCCATTGTCTCCAGCGCGCTGATTGGCACATCTTCCGGTTCATCGGTTGCCAACGTCGTGGTGGATGGCGTTTTTAACATCCCGTTGATGAAAGCCAGCGGGTTTCGTCCGGCTGTCGCCGGGGCGGTTGAAGCCATGAACTCCACCGGGGGGCAGATCGTTCCACCGGTCATGGGCGCCGGCGCCTTTCTGATGGCCGAAATTATGGGTGTTCCCTATGCAACCGTTGCACTGGCGGCCATCATTCCGGCAGTTCTCTACTATTCGGCAGCATATTTCATGATTGATTTTTATGCTGCAGCAGAAAATCTTAAAGGTGTGGATCGCAGCGAACTGCCTGTTTTTTCAAAACTCATGAAGGAACAGGGATATCTCATGGTTCCCATCATTGTTTTGCTGTTCTGCCTGATGGTTCTGATGTATTCACCGTACCGGTCTGCCATGTATGCCATCATTACATTGATTATCGTGAGCTGGGCCAAAAAATCCACCCGGATGGGATTCACCAAAATTGTCAAAACACTGGCTCAGGGCGCTCGGGGATCCATTGAAATTGCGGCAACCTGTGCCGCAGCCGGTATCATTGTCGGTGTGCTGACCCAAACCGGTCTGGGCATGAAGTTTGCCATGATCATCATCAATTATTCCGGGGGTAACCTGTTGATTGCCCTTATTTTCACCATGCTCATTGCCATCATGCTGGGGATGGGTATGCCGACCACAGCCGCATATGCCATTTCGGCGTCGGTTTTGGCGCCGGCGCTCATTCTACTGAAGATTCCGCCCATTGCGGCACATCTGTTCATTTTTTATTTTGCCTGTCTCTCGGCCCTGACGCCGCCGGTGGCCCTGGCATCGTTTGCCGCGGCAGCCATTGCCAATGCCAAGGCCTGGGATGTGGGCTGGCAGGGCATGCGGTTTGCCATCGCCGGTTTTTTGATTCCATATATGTTTGTGTATGGACCGGCCATGGTGCTGATTGGAACCCCGGTGGAAATTGCCATGTCGGTTGTAACCGGAGTCATTGGCTGTATGGCGCTGGCCGGATCCATTCAGAGATATTTCATGTATCATGCGTCCATGATCGAGCGGATCGTTTTATTTATTGCATCCCTGTCGTTGATCAAACCGGGGCTCATGACCGATCTGGTTGGTTTTACGCTGCTTCTGGTTATCGGCGGAATTCAACTCGCCAGAAAGAAAAAAGCCGTATTGGCGTGATGGGAAAGGATGAATCATGAACGTTTACAAGATTGCCGTGATCCCTGGGGATGGCATTGGAAACGAGGTGGTTGCCGAAGGCATCAAATGCCTGAATGCGCTTGCCGATGCTCATGGCGGACTGAATTTTGAGTTCAAATTTTTTCGCTGGGGCAGTGATCGTCATCTGAGCTATGGGGCAATGATGCCAAAGGATGGTCTGAGCATTCTGAAAGATTTTCAGGCCATCTATCTGGGGGCTGTGGGTGATCCCCGGCTTCCGGATGATGTCACCCTGCATGGCCTTCTGTTGCCGATTAAAATGGGGTTTGATTTGTATGTCGGACTGCGGCCCGTTCGTCTTCATGATGGCGTGTCATCGGTTCTGGCTGATATGAATCCGGGAGATATTGATATCGTTGTGGTCCGGGAAAATACCGAAGGGGAGTACTCCAACGTGGGTGGTATTGTCGGATATCAGGATCGTTCCCTGGCGGTTCAGACCAGTATCTTTTCCCGCCACGGTATCGAGCGGATTATCCGGTATGCCTTTGAATATGCCAAAGCTCATGGACGTAAAAAAGTGACATCAATCACCAAGTCAAATGCCCAGCGGTATGGCATGGTGTTGTGGGATAGCATTTTTCGGGAAATCGCCGCAGAATATCCGGATTTGCAAAACGAGTCCAAGCTGATCGATGCAGCCTGCATGGATGCGGTCCGAAATCCCAAAGGATATGATGTCATTGTCGCATCCAACCTGTTTGCCGATATCCTGTCTGACCTGACCGCCGGGATTACCGGGGGAATGGGATTGGCACCGGGTGGCAGCTTCAATCCGACGAATAAATCCGTCCCCGGTCTTTTTGATCCCGTACACGGGTCAGCACCGGATATAGCGGGAAAGGGTTTGGCCAATCCCATTGCCGCCATTCTGACTGCCAAAATGATGCTCGATTTTCTGGGTGAGACAGAAGCCGCTCAGAAAATGACCGGTGCAGTCAGGCGTCATCTGGCCGAGAATCGTATTCGAACCCGTGATCTGGGTGGAAGCGCCAAAACACAGGATGTCGGAGATGATATGGTCAGAATCATTAAAAGCGCTTGACAAGCATACCACGCTTCATTAATGATAATGCCATATCTTTGTTGACGCCTCTTTTTTCCGGCGGATGTGTGGATCGATTCATTGCTGAAAATGGAATCATCGTAACTTTCCAACATAACAGAATTAATTTCTGGGCGCAGCGTCCGATAGATGATGCGCCTTTCAGATCTTTTCTCATCCGGTATGACCTCTGATTTCGGCTGATTTGTTGGTTGTATATCAGAGATGCCCTGTCAACAACGCATCATATAGAAGAAAGGAGGAATTTATGGGAGAAAGTGTGTATAAGGTGATTGAACTGGTAGGGACCAGTGAGATTTCGTGGGAGGATGCGGCAAAAAAAGCCATTGAAACCGCTTCCAAGAGTTTGAGAGAGTTGCGGATTGCCGAGGTAACGCAGCAGGATCTTAAGGTTGAAAGCGGAAAGGTCACGGCGTTCCGCACCCGGGTCAAACTATCGTTCAAGTATGAAGCGTAATTACTATTATCCAAATAAAACAGGGCAGCCGGGTTATTCCGACTGCCCTGTTTTGTATAAAGGAGAAAGAGAAATGGTTTAAAGGGTGCTGATTATCGGTGATGCGTGTAACGTTGCATTCAGCTTTCAGAACCAGACGACATCATTCCCCTGCCGAATCCCCTGCCATGTTTGCCAGCCATCTTGCCGCCTTTTCCCATCATTCCTGTGCCTGCATAGGGATTGATTTTTTTCATTTCAATCATGTGGGCGATCCGCTTCTGGTCAAACTGGGCTTCCAGGGCAGAAACCTCTTTCTGTAACGCGGTTGCTGTGGCTAAATCCGGGGTTTTCTTGGCCATTTCCGCTTTCAGCGCCATTTCTTTTTCTGTCATCTGTTGTCTCAGATCCTGGGTCGCGGTCATGAATGCCTTGCGTTCATCCTTCAATTTCTGAACCTGCTCATCGGTTAAATTACCCATTCCGCCAACCATCGGGCAATCTCCTGACCGCATGCCCATTCCAGTACCTGTGCCTTTACCCATGCCCTGACCAGCAAAGGCCGCACCAGCCGCAATCATCAGTCCAATCAGAGAAAAAACCAGCATTTTTTGTAAAGAAATCATTTTTTTCATGTTAACCTCCATTATGGTGTGAGTGAATTGAAACGGTTATCGTTTGTTTTGAAATAAAGCAACACTCATGCCATATTGTCGACATGAAACCATATTAATTTTATATTATTGATATTTCATGATAAATTATCTTTATGACAGTCGAAACAATGGGGTGTCAGCGCTTTGAATATTTTTAATGGATATATTCGATACAATTGATAGCGGTGTGAAAAGGCCGTGGATAATTTTTATACAGATCAACCGGAATTGTTTCGACCGCTTTGCCTGTTGCGTATCGCATGTCAGGGAGTGAGTGAGACCTGAATCTGAAAAAGATCCATCAGGGCTTCCGGGCCTTGAATCATGGATGTCAGAAACGCGTCTTTCAGAAAAACCGGTTCTGCAGGTTCAGATCGGATCTGAATAAATCCTGGCTGTTCAACAAACTGCTTCAGCGCTGTCAGGGCGTTTTTCATCGATTGAACCTGAGTGTTTTTGATTTTATCATCGATCCATCGAATCAAATCGGTTGTGATTTGAGTTTCCGGGTTTTTTGACAGGCGGGAGTAAGCCCCCAGAGCCCGCTGAATGAACGACTGATCCGAATAGGAGATACTGGCATGACCCATCGCTGTATTCTGTAATTCGGTCAGGGCGGCGAGTGGATTACCGGCGGCTTTTTCCAGTCCGGCCGGGCTGATGCCGTTCATATGGAGACTGATCTGCACATCCCCCGCTTGTGATGCGCCGATGATGGCCTTTTCCAGACTGAAGCGCTTCTGTTCAAGGTCATAGCGATAGTGGCATGTCAGATGTCCGTCTAATGTGTCATACCCCATTTCGGTCAAAAGGGGTTTAATCTGCCGCAAACCCGAATGGGCTACCGGCAGGTGAATGCCCCTAATTTCGATAAACCGGTCTTCCATATCGGGATTTGTTCTGTTATTCCTTACGATTACCCGATCGATTTGAATGGCGTCCTCAGTCACAGGCAGTTTTACCCAAATATCCGAAATCGTTATTTTTCGATCAAACAGCGATACATGTAAGCGCTGATAACCCAGCTCCTGAATCAGGTGGGACTGTTTAACCGTTTTTTCAATTTCTGCAGCAGCATTCTTCTCAAGATACAGCGTGATTCCGGTATGGACGACTGCAGCCATGATCAGCAGCCCGGCAACCACAATCATCAGCCAATTTTTTTTGTTCATACGGGTTCCTTAATTCATTTCATTGGTTTGCTGGCACCGGTTGAAGTTTCATCCGTACTGCTGATTGGGGTCATACAAAACTTGCATCAAAAAAAGCCCGTGAGGTGGAGCGGTTGTTCCGGCCTGCTGACGATTTCTGGACTTCAGGATATGTTCGATCCGGTCTGGCTGAAGTCTTCCGGTTCCTACATCCACCAGCGTCCCCACAATGTTTCTGACCATGCATCGAAGAAATCCGTTTCCGAATATTTCGATAATCATCCGTCTGTCACGTTCAACATGAATCGTTGCATCAAAAATGGTTCGAATCGAATGATCTCTGGTGCTTCCGGTGCTTTCAAATGCTTTAAAATCATGTGTTCCAATCAGCGCTTTGATGCCAAGCGCCATTTGACCCGCATCAAGTGGTCTTTCGATATGCCAGATATATTGTCTGCCGATGGAAATGGGAATGGTGTTGTTCAGAATATGATAGTGATAAATTTTCCCCCTGGCGTCATATCGGGCGTGAAATGAATCCGGTGCGTCGACACATTCCCGGATCACGATATCATCCGGCAGCAGGGAATTGAGCCCGCGATGAAGCTGAGCGGGTGAGAGACGGGTTTGGCAGTGAAAATGAGCCACCTGACCCCTGGCATGGACACCGGCATCTGTTCTGCCGGAGGCGATCAGGGTAACAGGTTGTTGAACCATAATCTGAATCGCGGTCTCCAATTCGGATTGAATGGTGGGTTCATGCGCCTGACGCTGCCATCCATGGTATTTTGATCCATCGTATTCGATGATCAGTTTGAAGTTGGTCATGCCTACAGTCGATCACAGCGGACATTCATCAGAAAGTCTTCCATCTGGTCATCCAGCAGTTCCTGAAAGTCTTTCAGAAAAAATTCTTTGCCGCAGAACCTGCAGCGGAGCACGGTGTGTTGTCAGGTTGTTCGAATATCAAGGCGTCCGCCACAGGACACGCATCGTCCGGAAAAGGTTGGTTTCATTGATCACCACTTTCCGGATGCAGATCATATAGGGTTTCGTCCCGTGTCGGCATGGGCCGGCCACCACCTGTTTTTTTCCCTTTTTTGTCGGGCAGAAGAAAGGGTTCCTCTTCTGACATGATATCTCCCAGCTCGGCCTCGATCTGATCCGGATCTTCCCCGCTTTCCATCCGTCGGAGTGCTTCCTGCATGCCGTTTCCCAATTCAATGCCGGTCATATCCGTCAATTTTTTCATCAACTGGGCTGCCTGACGGGGATCATTCTCATCGATGTGTTCTGCCTCGCTGGCCAGCATGCTCATGGCCTGTTCCATTTTACTTTCATTAAATGGCAGATCGTCCATTCCACCATCCTCTTTGGCCCGGCCGGTCACGGCAAACGGAGACATTTTTCTGGACAGTACTCGGGTTTGACATCTGGGGCAGTTGGGGTGTGTTTCGGTGTCGATGCGTCTGGAGAAAAAATTGAAAATGATGTTGCAGTCCTGACAGAAAAATTCATAAATCGGCATAAGTTATTTCCATTGTGTTCAACGTTAATCAGTTGGAATCAAACAAGTCGGTGGTAACATCTTTTCGAATGCCCATTCGGGTCAGCACAAAATCATATTTGACAGGGTCATCGGGGATCAATTCACGAAAGGCATCCGTAATTTCGAGCGCGGTCCGCTGGTCTGCCTGTTTTCGGGTGGAGAACCCCAGTCGGTTTCCGATTCGGTGCATGTGGGTATCCAGGGGGATAATCAGTTTGGATGATGGAATCTTCGACCATCCACCGGGATCCACGGCATCGGATCGAACCATCCATCTCAGAAAGAGATTCAACCGCTTACACGCACTTCCCCGCTGCGGCAGGGGCAGAAGATGGCCCAGGTCATGTCCCTGTGACAGTGTGTCACAGAATCGAATCTGGGTCGGAATCAGCAAATCGTCGGATTCCTGGTATCCGTTTAAAAAACAGGCATACAGGCTGCCATATTCCCGAAGCACCCATTGGATGGATTCAAGGAGACCAATCAGATCGCTATCACACGCAAATCGGTGGCAAAATCCCTGAAAGCACCGTTCCAATCCGGCTCGGTCAATCGAAAGCAGAAAATGATGGGGCGATTCTCCCATGACATTCAGAACCCCGGCAACGCTTTTTAAAATCTGGGCGACCCGGCCATAGGCCAGACAGGCGGCGATCAATCCGGCGATTTCACGATCTTTCAGTGATTCATAGCGATACAGAAACTCGAGCGGGTCCGGATGAACCATTTTCCGGTGGTTGACGGTCTTATACAGGGCCTCCAACCGGGTCTCAAGAATATTCGATTGTGTAACCGTTGTCATTTGACTGAATGTTGAGACTGACATATCGGATCGGTGATCCGCTCACAGCAGGGGCTAAAATGGAATATCATCGTCAGCAGCGGCAGGAGTCGGAGGTGGTTGATTTTTCATCCCGCCGCCATAGCTTCCTCCGCTGCCTCCGGTGCTTGGGCCGCCGCCATATCGTTGTCCATGATCATAGTCCGGACTGGCGGTTTTTCTGGATTCGCCGCCGGGAGATGATCCATCCCTGGACCCCAAAAACTGAATATCGGATGCAACAATTTCCGTGGTATATCGCTTGATATGCTCTTTGTCTTCCCACTCACGGGTTTGAATCCGGCCTTCAATATAGACCTGTTTCCCTTTGGATAAATATTCTCCACAGATTTCTCCCAGCTTTCGATAGGCGACAATCCGGTGCCATTCCGTTTTTTCTTTTTTTTCTCCTGTATTTTTATCTTTCCACTCTTCCGATGTGGCCACCGAAAAATTGGCGATAGCGGTTCCGTCAGGCGTATATCTCAGTTCCGGATCCCGACCCAACCGCCCGATGATGATTGCTTTATTGACACCGCTCATGGCATCCCCTTTCTAAAGATGTTTTTACAGATGATAGACCATTTCAATTAATGTCCCGAATATGAAGCGAGGATACCCTATCAGGATATCGTGAAAATATCAACATAACCGGTATTGAACGTATTCCGGTTAACGCTGGCGTCATTTGAATATAATTTATAATTTTCATTGAATATTCATGTTATTGGATGTATAGAAATACCCCTTTTAAGACAATGATATTTGGAAGGCGGCAGGGAGGGGATAGACCTTTTGCGGCTGACGCCTTGAAAAACCGTCGGACATCCCCGACCGATAACGCGCTCAAAATCTTGATCTTGAAAGCGATAGTTCGGTATGCTGAAATTCGGCTTTAAACAGCCGATACCCTTGAACAACTGATGAATGGAAATGTGATATCGATATGCCGATACTTCTTCAAACCACCCTGTTACTGGTTGCATCCAATTTGTTCATGACGTTTGCCTGGTATGCCCATCTGAAAAATCTCAGTGGGAATCAATGGTATATCGCAGCCCTGATCAGTTGGGGAATCGCTTTGTTTGAATATCTGATTCAGGTGCCTGCCAACCGGATTGGCTACACCCAACTGTCTTTGCCACAGCTCAAGATTCTTCAGGAGGTGATCACGCTTTCCATTTTTGTACCGTTTGCGATTTTTTACATGAATCAACCGCTCAAACTGGATTATCTGTGGGCCGGATTTTGTCTGATGGGTGCGGTTTACTTCATTTTTCGTTCCTGACTATACCCTGACTATGATCAGAAACAATGCGGCCATCATGAAGGCAAATAAAAATTACACGAAGAGCCCAACCGTCTGGCCGTTTTTCAGATTAACGAGCCCTTCCTCGCAGATCCGCAGATAAGGAATCGCAGCACTGGTCAGGGTGACCAAAGTGAGAATGGGATCACGGAATAAAACACCCATGCCGGTCAGTATCCTCCGGATATGTTCCTGACTATCAGCCATGTCTCTTGCGGTTGACAGGGACATGATCCCCATTACCGGCAGCGGCACCTCTGCCATAATTTTCTGCTGGTTGCAGACGACAGCCCCTCCCTGAATGTGTTGAATGTGGTTGACCGCAGCGGCCATATCGGCATCGGTAACACCCACAACAATAATATCGGATGTATCCCATGCGGCGCTGCATGCAAATGCCCCGGTTTTCAGACCAAATCCCCGGATGAATCCGACATATGTTTTGCCACCCATATGGGTCCGGTCAATGGCTGCAACCTTGATGATATCCTGATGCACATCCGGAATCAGTTGGCCGTCTGTGACCGGCATGGATATATGCAGTTCCTGTGTCACCAGATCCGTAATCTGATCGATTACACGAATTTTAACCGCGTTGACCGCCGTTTTGATATGTACAATAAAATCGTCAGACTTGATCTGTTCCGTCAGATGGATACTGTTTCTGCTGGCATATGACCATTTATACGAGCTGGGTTGAATCTTCAATTGCTGATTCTCGACAATCACCTGTCCCCTGCTGATAACCGTCTCCGGTTCAATGACATCGGGCTCAGGAATCAGGACCATATCGGCCTGTCTGCCCGGTGCAATACCGCCAATGAGATGATCCAGGCCAAAATGCTCCGCGACATTCAGCGTCGCCATCTGAATCGCGGTAACCGGTTCAAATCCACATGCAATTGCTTTCTGAACGATGAACTCAAGATACCCTTTCTCGATTAAATCAGAAGGCGAGACACCGTCAGATGTCAGGATCAACCGGCGAAGCGAAACACCCATATGTCGGATTCTGGAGATATCCTGAAGATCCCGCCTGATGCTTCCCTCCCGAATCATGACATAAAGCCCCTGACGAAGCCTGGCCGCCACCTCTTCCGCGGTAGTGGGCTCGTGGCAGGAAGATATGCCTGCGGCCGCATATGCCGCCAATTTTTTGTCGTTAACACCTGCAGAGTGGCCTTCCAGCCGTTTCCCGGCCAAAAGTGTATCCTGAAATAGGGGTAAAAACTGTTCCGGTTCCTGAATCACGGCCTGCCAATAAGATTCCCCAAGTCCGATCACGCGATCCTGACCAAGAAGTCTTTTCAGATCGGTCCTGGATAAGCCTCTGGTCTTTTTACTGATGGAGGCCATAGCCGGCGCGGTGAACCACACCTTGATTGGCTGATTCGAAAGCGAGTCCATAAAATCCATCACGCCATCATATCCTGCAACTGCATATGTTTCCATGGTTTCGGTGATGATGGTTGTTGTGCCGCTTTTCATGGCAAACGGCAAAAACGCTGCCGGACTCAACATCCAGGCCAGATGGGTATGTCCCTCTATAAATCCGGGAATCAGGGTTTTTCCGTCCGCATCCATGACAATGGTCTGCTCCCCGATCATGTCCTGGACGAATTCTCCGACACCTGCAATCCATTCTCCTTTGATTCCAATAGCCGTATTGTTCTGGATTTCACCCGTATAGACGTTCACCAATCGCGCATTAATGATCACCCTGTCAGCTTTTTCAGCACCCAGGGCTGTTTGAATCAGTTCCATTGAATTCCGGTTGGCCAGTAAGGCTGATGAAGCAACGGTCTGCATAATGGACAACGCCTCCAGATATATAGAGTTTCAGAAAAATAATTATGCTGTGTTATCGGTCCAACGTTTCACTTTCTGATCTGCCTGATTTTTATTTCGGCCTCTTTGGCCAGGTCTGTTGAAGGCGCCAGACGAATGACTTTTTCAAATGTCTCCAGAGCCTTGTTGGTTTCACGGTTTTCCAGATAAGCGGATGCCAGATCAAAAAGCATATCGGCAGAGGATGGCGCCTTTTTGACGCCATCTTCTAATATAGATATGGCAGAAACCGTTTTTCCCTGGGCTAGTTGGGTTTTGGCCAGTCCCTTTAAGGCGATTGTAAAACCAGGCGAAATTTTCAGGGCTTTCTGGAAATAGATTTCAGACCGGTCATATGCCTTTTTATGGTAATAGGCAATGCCCAGATTGGTCATCGGATAATGGGGGGTGGCATAAAGAAGATCGTTGGTGATGGCTTCAAAACAGCTAATCGCACGATCATAATTTTTCATGGCCATGTATGCCGTTCCCAGATTGTTCATGGCTGGTGCATAATCCGGTTTCAGGCGGGTCGCTTTTGTAAAATGATCAATGGCAATCTCGGGTCTGTTTTTGGCCAGATAGACCAGTCCCAGATCGTTTTGAAGAAACGGATCGTCGGCATAAATTTTCTCTGCGTTCAAAAGCTCTTTTAATGCGGCTGTGGTGTTGCCCTGGGCCAGATATGCCTCGCCGAGATTACGATAGGATTCGCTCTGTTTTTGTGTCTCCATGAGATTGGCACCGCAGGAGAGCAGAAATGTCGGCATCAATAGAAAAAATATCAGGATTTGTTTGTTGCGCATAATGACCCTTTTCTGGCATGAGGGGGGACGATCAGATTAAAACCGTCCTGGATCAGGGCGTTCGCCTGATTCAGGTCAAGTGGTTCCATCAGAACCAGTATATCCGGAGCATTGGGCCTGATAATGTGATACCCTGTGACACCGGGTGGGTTTGGCAGATATGGACGGATGGTTATGGCCGGGCTGTTGGATTTGTTGATGGTGGTGAAAATCTTTTCCAGAACCATTGGGCCGGAATCAGTGCCCTGAATGGCGGCTACGTTAAAACCGTTTGATTGAAGAGCGGCTTCAGCATCACCGGAAAACTGCCCGAAGTCAACCAGAACCGGCATTCCATCCGGTACATCAATCAGGTTGGACAAGGCACGAATCTGAACGCCGGCATAGGGAAAGCTGAGTTCCGCCTGGCGGTGCCAAATCAAACCCAGGCAGGAGATGATCTGTTCCACAAGGGCGAACTGTGTTTCGGCATGGATACAGATGATGCGTCCGCTTGAACTCTCCGCCTTCATAGTCGATGCAGAAACGGGTGTACGTTCACGATACACCTCGGCTGCTGTCGTCCGCGTTCCGGCTTGAACCGCTTCCAATATTCGATGTTTATGCGTCGGTAATGACAGAACAATTGGGTGGAGATTCGTCCAGTATCGCTTGATTGTCAACAATTCGGATGGTTGAAGACAACTATCCAGATTGAATAGAATCCGATGGCCATCCTGCAGATCCATGATTGGAAACCGCCTCAGGTCCAATTGAAAATCGGACGCACCTTCCCGAGGGAAAAAAAAGTCGCCATTCTGAATTAACCTGGCGTGAAGGATTTTTGCCGCTTGTTGAAACGGAGTTTCGGTTTCAGCCAGCAGGTTGGGCGGCGACTCCGGTTGATCGTTGAACATCTGGAGCCGCTGGCCGGGATAAATTCGATTGATATCAGATATAAGGGGGTTTAGGATTCGAAACTGGCGTATTGCTTCCTGAAGCCTGTTTTTACCATAAGCCTGCATCAGAATCCTGGACAGAGAGTCTCCGGGCTGAACAACATA
>Ga0351858_1005_pt1 | contig 43327 bp, 36 predicted proteins | sample BONcelFGM3001D10_FD_206797 | JGI IMG/M metagenome (GOLD analysis project Ga0351858, IMG submission 206797) | Enriched cells from coal bed in the Powder River Basin, Montana, United States - BONCAT cells FGM rep2 HSBNCT.FGM.300.1.D10 ... | reverse complement strand
AGCTTTTCTATCCTCTTTCTTCTGCTGTTTTTCAACTCTTTTACTAAGTCTTTTTTTCTCTTTTTCTCTTTTGTTAAATGTTACTTGTGATTTTGCCATTAAGTGTTATGATAAAATGATATAAACCGATCACTTTGACCGGTCTGGGATGTTGTAGATATACATTAAATAGGGATACGTAAAGTATATGACAGTATTCCGTTTTGCAAAGGTACAAATAAATATTTGTAATGGTTTGAATTGAATGTGATATTCTTAAATTTGTAAGAATCTATCATTTTTTAAACTGTTCTACCAATAATTAAATACTATTATATGAAAAAAACACTCCTGTTAACATTGTTTATATCTGTTGCAACTTTAGGTTGCATCTATGCTAGCGACTCCGGCATTGCAAAACCTCTTAATGAGAGCCTGCTATTGAGATTCCCCGATATTCACGGCGAAAATATTGTATTCACCTATGCCGGTGATCTGTACATATCCGGCAATAATGGAGGGGTAGCCAGAAGGCTAACCTCGCATATTGGTTATGAGATGTTCCCTAAATTTTCTCCTGATGGAAAAATGATCGCCTTTACGGGTCAGTATGATGGCAATACTGAGGTTTTTGTTATACCGGTTGAAGGTGGAGAACCGAAAAGACTTACATACACACCAACTCTGTCACGAGATGATGTTGGTGACAGAATGGGCCCTAATAATGTTGTAATGGACTGGACTCCTGATGGTAAAAATATTCTCTACCGGACAAGATCCTTTACTTTTAATGATTTCACAGGTCAGTTGATGACCGTTCCTGTAACAGGCGGATTATCTTCACCTGTTCCGTTGAAGAACGGAGGGTTTGCCAATTATTCTCCTGATGGTAAATATCTGGCATACAATTATATATTTAGAGAGTTCCGCACATGGAAGAGATATACAGGAGGTATGGCCGATGATATCAGAATATTCAACTTTGATTCTAAGACCTCAGAAAAAATAACCGAAAACATAAATCAGGATGTATTTCCAATGTGGTCGGCAGATGGCGGCAAACTCTACTATATTTCAGATAGGAACGGCTTTATGAACCTCTACGAATATGATCTTAAATCAAAAAATACACTTCAGCTGACAAAATACAATGAGTACGACATAAAGTTTCCATCTGCCGGAGGGGACTACATAATCTATGAAAATGGTGGCTATCTGGTAAAATTCAATACTAAAACGCAAAAGCAAGAGAGATTACAAATTTTTATTGCCAACGATGTAAACTACTCTCGTTCTGAATGGAAGGATCTTTCAAAAAGTGTCCGTTCATACTCTTTGTCACCAAATGGGGAGAGAATTCTGGCAACAGCACGTGGCGACATCTTTTCAATCCCTTCAAAAAGTGGTGTTACATATAACCTCACAAATTCAAGTAACGCCAATGACAAGGGGGCTGATTGGGCTCCTGACGGAAGTGGTTATGCCTATATCTCAGATAAAGAGGGTGAGTTTAATATATATCATTACGACAACAGAACCGGAAAGGAGAGGAGGTTAACCGATATTAAGGGATATATATTTGGTTTTGAATGGTCTCCTGACTCAAAGAAAATTCTTTGGAGCGAGAAGAGAAACACCCTGAATCTTTTGGATGTTGCAACCGGCAAGAACACAGTTATTGAGCAGTCCGGAATAGGCCCTATAAATGATTATAACTGGGCTCCAAATTCGGCATTTATTGTATATACACGTCCGGGCAAACAACTGAGTACAATAATGGTATATGATGTAAAAGAGGGAAAGAAGGTTCAGATTACCGATGAGTGGTTTTCGTCATTTGCCGGTAACTTCAGTAAAGAGGGAAATCATCTTCTTTTTGTTTCTAACAGAACATTCAACCCAACATACAGCAACACCGAATGGAATCACGCTTATACCAATATGAGCAAGATATATGTTTTGCCGCTGACAAAGGATGCATTGGTCCCTTTTGCTGCAAAAAATGACACAGTTGCCATTGTTAAGCAGGAGTCACCGGCAGAAGCCCCAAAGGTTGCTGCAACCCCTTCAAAACAGACATCACAGGCTAAACAGGCATCACCGCCAAAGACAACAACTCTGGTTTACAACTTTGAGAATATTCCTGCCAGAATTATCGAGCTTCCTGTATCTCCGGCATCATACAATAATCTTCACATGATAGGTAACCTTGTGTATTACAACTCAAGGAGAGGTACCTTGATTTATGATCTTGATGCTAAAAAGGAGACAGACCTTGGAGCGCAGATAATTTTTAGCCATGGTTACAAGAAGGCACTTGCTGTATCTGGACCAGGAACAAGTATTCAGGTGATTGATGTTCCTAAGGCAGCTGTAACGGTTAATAAACCGGTGTCACTTGCCGGTGTTAAAAAACTTGTGAATTACAAAGAGGAGTGGATGCAGATTTATAATGAGACCTGGAGACAGATGAGAGATTTTTTCTATGCAAAGAATATGCATGGAGTGAATTGGGATGAGGTTTATAAGAGATACGCAGTTTTGGTTCCCCATGTAAATCACCGTTCAGATCTGACATATCTTATTGGCGAGATGATTGGAGAACTTAATGTTGGACATGCTTATTCACAAAACGGAGAGAAGCCCGAGCCGCAGAGAATACAAACAGGGTTGCTTGGAGCTCGTTTTTCGAAGGATAAATCGGGATTCTTTAAAGTTGACAAAATTATTGAAGGAGAGAACTGGAGTAAGGAGACAACATCGCCTCTTACTGTTCAGGGAGTTGATGTTAAAGAGGGAGATTATATAATTAAAGTTAATGGCACTAATCTATCTTCATTTAATGATATTTACGAAACTCTTGCCGGAACTGTTGGCTCTATTGTAGAGCTTGAGGTTAATAGCAAACCGGAGGCATCTGGTTCAAGAAAGGTATATGTGGAGCCGATTGCCGACGAATCATCTCTCTATTACTTCAACTGGGTACGTAATAATATTAAAAAGGTTTCAGAGGCGACAAATGGTGAGGTCGGATATATTCATATTCCTGACATGGGAGTGACCGGACTAAATGAGTTTGTTAAGCACTACTATCCGCAGTTGGGTAAGAAAGCTCTTATTATTGATGATCGCGGTAATGGCGGAGGAAATGTATCTCCAATGATTATTGAGCGTCTGCAAAGGACTATTACCTTCTTTACCATGCATACAAATCAAACCGAGGGCTCACTAAACCCTGTGGGTACATTTGACGGTCCTAAAGTTTTGTTGGTGAATGAGTACTCTGCATCAGATGGAGATCTGTTCCCATACAGATTCCAGAAAAATGGTTTAGGTACAGTTATTGGAAAACGTACATGGGGCGGAGTGGTTGGTTATAGCGGATCTATTCCTGTAGTTGATGGAGGTTCTATTGTTACTCCATCTTATGCCCCTTTTGCTGCTGACGGCAGTGGCTGGATTATCGAAGGTGAGGGAGTCTCTCCCGATATTGAAATTTCAAACGACCCATATAAAGATTATATGGGAGATGATGAGCAGCTCAACAAGGCAATTGAGGTTATCAAGAGCAAAATTAAAGATTACAAATACCTTCCACCTGTAATCCCTGCGTTTCCTGATAAAAGTTCAGGTAAATAGGGCAATTGGAAAATATACAAAAAAGCAGCTTCCCGGGAGGAAGCTGCTTTTTTTATCAGAAAACTGCGCTGCAGCCTATGTAAAAGAAACTATGAATTTGAAACTACTTTAATTTAATTTAACCCCCACAAACTGCAGCGAAGTCTCATGATTTTTGCGGAACCCAAACTTAAATAATAAAATTCGAGATTGCCTCTGTTGCGGGTGTTGTTATAAAATGTTTCGTTTTTCTAGATTCTAAATAACAGTAATATAGTGGGTTGAATTTTTCTTGTCGCAAAATGTTTCAGGAATTTGTGTCTGACGTATCATCATTTTGCTGGATTTTTTTATGAATTCTGCCCTTTAAAGATCGTATGCTGGACTGAGTTGTGTTGAGGAAATCTCCGATCTCCTGATTGGTAAAACCGTCTTCACTCAGAATATATATTAACTTTTCGTAGTCGGTAAGCCGTTCCATGTTGGGAAGGTGCGAGTACATATCCATGAACTCTTCCCGTGAAGTAATTGATGCAAGCGCACTTCTTGTCATTAAATTAGCCTGATCAATTACAGAATTAAGACTATCGAATGTTTCTGATGAAACCCTTCTGCACCTCAAAGCCTCCTTGTAAACGCTGTCAATAAGCTGTGGCAGAACAAAAGAGGTGGTTTTGCATATTTCAGAGGTAATCCATAATCTTCGGTTATCCTGTTTAAAGTGGACCTTGTCTTTAACGGCAAGAACAGCCTTGCGGTGATGTCTCTTTAAAAGTCTCATTAAAATATAGACTGTGGCAAGAGAGAGAATTGTGGCCAGTATTAAAATGAAAATCAGTATAGTCCTCTGGTTTTTTAGAGATTTAATAATTGCCTCTTTGCTCTTGATGTCATATTTTCTCTCTATCTCTGTTACCCTCTCCTGAGAAAATTTTGTAAATGCTTTAATATAGATACTATATGCTTTTCTGTAGTTTTCCCAGGCCTCTTTGTAATTTTCTCTTTCAGAATATTGATCTGCAAGGTATTTATAATAGAAATGGCTGTTTATTGATATTGAATCTTTTATGGCTGCTACCGAAAGTTTGCTGTAGTGCAATGTGCTGTCAAGATTTCCCTGACGTTTAAAATTTGCAGCAACAAGATAATGTAGCTGTGAATAGTTAACATCAAGCTTTGCCTTTTGAGCAACATTCATTGTCTTTCTGAGATACTCTACGGCAATTGTGTAGTCTGTTTTTGCAGTATGATAGTAATAAAGAGCATGATTCATATTATAAAAGAGGAACGGTGGTAAATCAGTCTCATCGGCGAAATAGATTAGCTGAGCAAGTGCATCTGAATATTGTTTTTGCCCGAAATATATCCAGAACATTTCAAGCCTGCCATTAAAAAGGGTTATTTTGTTGGCTGCTTTGATGCTCATCTCAATCGATTTTTGTATGCTTTTGGCCGCCTCTTCTCTTTTACCTCTTGCTCGATAAATTCTTCCCATGTAAAGGTTGAGCGTTCCCCCCAGGTTATAATCTTTTATACCATTTCTGTTGTATAGATTTTCGGCATCCCTTATCAGTATATATGCGGTGGAATCGTTTCTGTTTGAGTTGAACATAGATATACCGTTAAAGAGCAAGGCTCTTGTGTAGTTATAGGTATCTTCCTTTGCACGAAACAGATTTGCTTGAATAAGTATAGATGTATCAGGTTCTGATTTACCGTTAAGAAACTCGTATGAAATTTTTCGAATGAGCTTTGAATAGTTCTTGTTTTCTGCATTTAGAATCATATTGTCGATTCTGTTCAAAGAATCAAGCACATCACCGGGAGAGGTGTAAATTAGTTTATCCAGATTTGTTAGTCTCTGATTGATTAACTTCTGGGATCCGTTCTCTTTCACAGCAGAGCATGAAACCAGAAATGCGGCAAGCAAAAATACCAGGATCTTTTTCATTTCAATTTATTAGTTATTGCAAATATAGCTATTTGCCAGTATCTCGGCTTCATAAAGATACCCTCGTCCGAAAATATTGAGATGGTTAAGGATATGATACAATTTATAGATATTTATCCTTGACTCCCATCCCGGTTTTAAAGGGAACTCATTGTGATACGAATCGTAAAATATCTGCGGGAAACCTCCAAAGAGCATGGTCATTGCCAGGTCTGCCTCTCTGTGTCCGTAATAAACAGCGGGGTCAATTATTATTGCCTCTCCGTCTGTGCCACACATAAAGTTTCCGCTCCACAGGTCGCCGTGCAGAAGAGCCGGCGGCTCTTCACTCTCTTTTAATATTTTACTTAAACTCTTTTCCAGATTAAATATCCCTTTTGCCAGAGATTTGGAGGCATACCCGTTCTTCTCTGCCATTCTGTATTGGAACATTAGCCTTTTGTTCATATAAAATTCACACCAGTTTGTTTTTTCGCTGCCGGTTGCAATGTTTGCCTGAATACTCTCTCCTATGAAATTGTCTTCAATGAAACCGAATTCGGCTGCGGAATCTTTGTGCATCTTTGCAAAAGCATTACCGAAATTTTCAAAAAAGTTTTTGTTATGGATTCCACCTTCGATAAACTCTGTAATTATGAAGCTGTCGGTGCAGCATGCAACCCTTGGTACTCTAATGGTAGCTGATTTTGCAATCTCGTTTATTCCGTTTGCTTCACAGTAAAACCTTTTGCTTTTAGGACCGTATTTAATAAAATATCTTTTACCGTCCTCAGATGTGATAATATGATTTCTAATATACATATTATCAAGATCTAATGGAATGTTAACTATGGGTTTTCCAAGCAGTTTTTCTATTTCAACCTTAGATATCATACGCAAATTTGCTAAAAAATTGTTATTTTTGAATTATCAATCTTTTAATATGAATTTAAGAATATTTAGATATACCGCTCTTATTCTGATAACTGCGGCCGTGGCGTTGATTAGCTCCTGTGAAAAAAACCCTTTCAATAAAGATGAATACAGAAAGGTTATAATATTGTATATGGCTGCTAATAATAACTTAAGCAGTTATGCTCAACAAAATATTTCAACCTTGAAAGGGGGCTTTATACCGGAAAAAAACAGCAGGGACATTCTTATTGTTTATGCTCATCTTGCAGGGAGTAATCCTAAGCTCACCAGGTTATATAAAGGGAGTGACGGAATAGTAATTGAAGACCCTGTAGCGGCCTACGAAGACCAGAATTCTGCTAATGGTGATGTTCTAAAGGCTGTACTCAATAAAGTTAAGACTATCTTTCCTGCTAGGGAATACGGTCTTATTTTATGGTCTCATGCAACCGGTTGGCTTCCCCAGGGATATTACAATTCAACATTTCAGGGAACATATTTTGAAGACCCTTATGCAGGAATTGTAAAAAGCTTTGGAGAGGACAGGGGTGTAGAAATGGAGATTAAAGAGCTGAAATCTGCACTACCGTACCACTTTAGTTTTATAATATTTGACTGTTGTTTCATGGGTGGTATTGAGTCAATTTATGAACTTAAAGATAAGGCATCCTACATTGTTGCATCACCAACTGAGATTCTCGCAAATGGATTCCCTTACAGAGATATAATGAACCCTCTGTTCCAGACAAAGTCCAACCTTGAGGAGGCTTGCAGACTCTTTTACGAATATTACAACTCCCTTTCGGGTGTTCATCAATCTGCCACCATTGCTCTTTACAAAACAGACCAGCTTAAGCAGTTATCTAATGTTACAAAGTCAATATTTAACAGCCACAGGGATAAAATTGCAACTTTGAACATGAGTAACATTCAGCCCTATTTTCGTCTTAACAAGAGATGGTTTTGGGATCTTGGAAATCTGATAGAGGCAATTGCTACGCCATCTGAATACCAGAATTTTAATACCGCACTCAATAATGTTGTGGTTGCAAAATGGAATACAGAGTATTTTATAGACATAAAAATCGAGAAATTCTCCGGTGTCAGCACCTATATCCAGAACCCTTCAAACTCATTCCTTGATACATTCTACAAGGGATTTGACTGGAATTTTGATGCAGAGATGATTAAATAGATTCTGTGTTGCAAGGGTGTAAATTTTTTGTATCTTTGCGACCTCTAAAAAAGGAAACTTTTTTGGTGCAATGGGATCCGGTTGGTTCCGGGTTGAGTAACACATTTTAAATTATTATTATGAAGTCAATTTCGTTGAAAGGTAATTCAAGAGAGATTACCAAAAAAACCGCTATCAAAGCGATGAGAAGAGAGGGTCAGATACCTTGCGTACTTTATGGACCTGAAATTAAAAACATTCATTTCTCTTTGTCAGACAGAGACCTGATGCTGATTCTTAACACTCCAAACTCATACATCGTAAATCTTGATATTGACGGCAAATCTTACAACTCAGTATTTCACAGTGCTCAGTTTCATCCGGTAACCGATGAACCTCTTCACATAGACTTCCTGGCTGTCTCAGAAACAAGGCCGGTTGTTATTAATGTGCCGGTTGTTATCAAAGGTAATTCAGATGGTGTTCGTCAGGGTGGTAAACTAATTCTTACAACAAGAAAGGTTAAGATTTCTGCCGCTTTAAAAGATCTTCCGGATAGTATTGATATTGATATTACTGAACTTAAGATTGGTAAATCAATAGTTGCAGGTGATATTAAACTTGAGAACATTCAGGTACTTACTCCAAAAACAACAATCATCTGCTCTGTTAAGATGACACGTGCTGCCATTGGAGCTGCCGCTGCTGCTGCTTCTGCTGCAGGTAAATAGTAAATTATTGAGTATGAGCTATCTGATTGTCGGTTTGGGAAACATCGGAATAGAATATGCTGATACTCGTCATAATATCGGTTTCTTAGTATTGGATGTCTGGTCTCAGGCATCCAATATTATTTTTGAGAGTGGTCGTTACGGAAGTATTGCCGAATTAAGATATAAGGGGCGAAAAGTTATTCTTCTCAAACCATCTACCTATATGAATCTTAGCGGTAAAGCGGTAAGCTACTGGATGCAAAAAGAGAAAATTCCTCTTGAAAATGTACTTGTTATAGTAGATGATCTTGCACTCCCTCTTGGAACATTAAGAATGAGAAAGCAGGGTAGTGACGGAGGCCACAACGGGTTAAGAGATATTACTGAAACTCTCGGGACATCAAATTTTACCAGAATAAGACTTGGAATAGGAGACAACTTTTCTAAAGGGAGGCAGGTAGATTATGTTTTGGGCAGTTGGAGTGAACAGGAGAGAAAGCTTCTGCCGGAGATTTGTGATAAGACACGCGATGCAGCTTTATCATTTGTCACAATAGGTCCGGATAGAACAATGAATTTTTTCAATACTAAATAGATCCACAGTGCTTTTTAATGAGCAGACTTGACAAATATCTTTGGGCTGTAAGGATTTTCAAAACCAGAAGCGAAGCAGCTGAGGCATGCAAGGGCGGGAGGGTTAAAGTTAATTCTACAGAGGCGAAACCTTCAAGAGAGGTTAAGCCGGGGGATTTGATTGATCTAAGAAGGGTAAATGTCAATTATAAATACAAAGTTATTCAGCAGTTGGAAAACAGGTTGTCTGCCAAACTTGTTCCGGAGTATATTGAAAACTTAACTCCTCAGGAGGAGCTTGATAAACTGAACGCGCCAAAAGAGAGCATATTCATTTATCGTCAGAGGGGCACAGGCAGACCTACCAAGAAAGAGAGAAGAGACATAGATGAAATCCTGGATCAATATGATCCGAATGATGAACTTGTTTGATATTCCGGCTTTTCTAAACTTTGGCAGTTATTTCAAGAAGTGTGCATTTTCCTGTAATAGAGTACTCACCCATCTGCGCAGGAATCAGAATAACCTCTCCCTTTTTAATAGATTCAGAAGAAATGCCGTTAATCACGGTTGCCTCACCTTGGGTGCAGAAATAAATCACAAAACTTGGAAATATATAGCTCATATTTCTGTAAATATCGGTAATGTCAATCCGTTTGATTTTAAAATATGGATTCTCTGCAGTGCCACCCTTGAAAATAACCTTGGATGTGTCAAGCTTTTCGTAATCAATGCAGTCAATGGCCAAATCGATGTGCATCTCCCGTGCTGATTTAGGGTTGTGTTCTCTTCCCCAGTCGTAAACCCTGTATGTAACATCTGAAACCTGCTGTACCTCAGCTACTAAAATGCCTCCTGTCGCTGCGTGCAGCGTACCTGGTTTAATGTATATAATATCTCCCGGAATAGGTTTGACAACATTTAGTGCATCTACAATTGTCTCATCGTTGCATTTGTCGTAAAACTCTTGTGCGGTGAGGTGTCGGTTTAGTCCAAGATATATCTTTGCATCAGGAGATGCATCAAGTATATACCAACATTCTGTCTTTCCATAGCATTGGTGTCTTTCAATTGCGATTTCGTCATCAGGATGAACCTGAAGCGAAAGGCTCTCTTTTATGTCAAGTATTTTAATTAAAAGAGGAAACTCGTTGCCGTACTTTTCATATACGGTATCGCCCACCAAATCTCCAAGATAGGTCTCTATAAGGTCATTGATGTCATTACCTTCAAGAAATCCATTGGATATGTAGGAGATATCATCCTGAACTCCGCTCAGCTCCCAACTTTCTCCAATTATGGCATCTCCGTTGTACTCTTTGCCCAGCTTTGTTTTTATGCTGTCTCCGCCCCAAACTCTCTCTTTAAGAATTGGGCTGAATTTTAAGGGATATAGTTTTGTCATAGTATTTGTTCATTAAGTGCAGGACTAGTGCTGTATATATGAATGCAGCAATATATGTAATAAAGTACCACATTCCGGGAATCAAATCATAAAAGCCTGTCTCTGCCGGTAATTCAGGGTAGAAAACAGTTATCAGGTATGAGAAACCGTTGTTTATAAAATGGATGAGGATTACAATCCAGATTGAGTGGGTTTTGAAGTAAATCCATCCCATCAAAAGGCCAAGAATAAATGCCGGTATAGCCTGCCAGGGGTTCATGTGCATTATTCCAAACATTAGTGCTGACCATAAAATAGCCTTTGACGGTGACATGTGTGCCAGTAATCCTCTCAATATGATTCCTCTGCAGAAAATCTCTTCGAGTATGGGTGCGAACACTACAACAGCTATGAAGCTGCTTATTTTATTTGACTGTACCTGCTCAAGAAACTGTTTAAGGAATTCAGGAACATCCATCCACATTGTGAGGGGCTCAGTGATAATATTAATTGAGAAGACTAAAGGTATTGTTAACAGTATAGTCGCTAAAGCTCCTATTTTGCCGAAGTCTGGTTTGTCAATTGGTACAGAAAGTGGCTCGTAATCTGTGTTACCAATATTTTTAGCCCTGTTTTTAAGAGAGATACGAATTGCAAGGTAAGGAGGAATAAAAATCAGGGGATACATTATGAGCTCACCCCATCCTTTAAATCCAGGGAAAAAAAACATGAGAATAAAACTTACCAATCCGCCTAAAATAGAGCCGGCCAGGGCAAGAAGCATAATGAGAATCCAGCTTTGTGTCAGGTCGGGAAGGTATGATGAGTATCTTTTTAACATTGTTTGCTCTTTTGTAAAGAAGAATAATTAAACGAAAAGCGGAGTGGGGTAGGCTCCCTGACTAACCAGTTCTGTTATTTTTTTTGCAACTGCCTCTCTGTCCTCTTTGTATGTTACTCCAAACCATTTATCGGGTGTAGAGAGTACTCTGCATGTGGCATAATTGGTTTTAATAAGTTCGTTTACAATAAAAGGGATGTAAAATTCTGCTTTAAGATCGTCTCCTCTCTCTTTAAGAAATTCCGAAAAGAGGCTGTTTCCCTCTTTGAAAAGATCAGGGGTAAAACCCCACATATTCATTGAAACAGGGCGATTGGAGTCAATAATCACTCTTTCTCCCTTGCAGTTATCTCCCAAAATTATATCGTTCTCTTTTTTGATGTTATGGTGCTCCTCTACCGAGGTCAGGTATCCTGTTTCGTTTACTGAACAGACTCCGCGTGAAACTACACCGGATTCCGACAGTGTGTTGCCGGTACAGAACCCTACCATTGAAAAATCTCCCTTTTTACCTTTACTTTTGGTTAAGTAATCTGCCAATACGGCAAAGGAGGTTTGCCCGTAATAGTCATCAGCATTTATCACTCCGAATGGTGTATCAATCAGCTTGGCTGCTACAAGAACTGCATGGCCGGTTCCCCAGGGCTTCTCCCTGCATTCGGGTACTGTAAATCCATCAGGAAGCCTGTTTAACTCCTGTTCTATAAACTCAATCTCAATATTGCCTGCATATCTGTCTCTGACACGCTTCTCAAAATCGGCTCTGAAGAACTCCCTCACAACAAATACAACTTTTTTAAAGCCGGCTTTTGCTGCATCATAAACCGAATAGTCCATAATTGTTTCACCATTCGGTCCCACACCGTCAAGCTGTTTAAGTCCGCCGTATCTGCTACCCATTCCGGCTGCAAGTATCAATAAAGTTGGTTTATTCATTACTATGTTAAATATTAAAATATTCTTCAACAAAATTATTATTAATTTTGTAAAAATTTGAACAATTGGGAGTAAAAGAGCAGTGGCATAATTTTGCGGATTCACGCTTTGCCAGAGTTATTAGGAACAAATATCTTATTGCAGCTGCAATCTTTGTGGTATGGATAACTTTTTTTGACTCAAACAATCTGATTGACTGGTCAAAGGTGGTTTTGAACATAAGCGAACAGGAGTCTCAGAAAAAATACTATAAACAGGAGATCAAATCTATTGAGGAGAAACTTAATGAGTTAACTTCAAACCGCGACTCTCTTGAGAAATTTGCACGGGAGCAGTACATGTTTAAAGAGGACAGCGAAGATCTGTTTATTGTTGTACCTAAAAAGTAAGCAGGTCTCTCAGGTCATTTGAATCGTAAGTTGGCCCGCCATCACAAGGAACAGATTTATAGTTGTAGAAAAACTGATCAATTCCAAAAATCATAGCCCCCTCGATATCGTTGGTAAAATCATCACCTACCATTAGTGATAGCTTTTTATCTCCACCAATTGCCTTCAATGCTCTTTTGAATAAGATGGGTGATGGTTTGTGAACTCCCTGCTCTTCGGATATCATTACTGCGTCAAAGAATTTTGCAATTCCGCAATTTTCAAGCTTCTTGTACTGAACCTCTTTGAATCCGTTGGAAATAATAGCCATTCTTACTCCTCTCTCCTTTAGTCCCGACAGCACCTCCAGTGCGTGAGGCATCAGGGCCTTTTGCAAAGGCATACTGTTTAGGTACTCCTCTCCAAATTCCGCAGCTATCTCCGGGTTATCTATGCCAAACTCCAGAAATGTGCGGTAAAATCTCTCTGATCTGAGTTTTTCCTTTGGCAACTCACCTTTTTCATAAGCAGTCCAAAGTTTGTGGTTGATATAATCGTACCTTGTGTAAAAGAGCTCTTTATCAATATTAGTTAATCCGTATTTGTCAAGAAGAGTGCAGATGTTGTTTTTTGCGTTTGTGTCAAAATCCCAGAGGGTTCTGTCCAGATCAAATAAAATAAACTTGTATTCTTTCTTTAGCATTATTATTCTCCTCTTAAATATGCCTTTTCAGTATAAAAGTCTATCATTTTGTTTATTGCCTCGGTACATATAGGGCAGAAGCTTTCTGCTGAATTTGATTTCATTCTGCAATCCAGGTAGGGCCGGTATATTCCCTTTGACATGTAACCTCCCCCCTCAAAGAGACCTGTTACCCCCTTGTAGGCCTCTTGGTTTGGAGTTGGTACGGGCGTTCCGGATAGTATTTTATCTCTCCATTTAGAGTCAAAATCGACAAGTGTTGTTAGGTTTGGTTCCCAGGGTTCGGTTTTAAGATTATAAAAATCTTCATATGCAACTGCCGAACTGTAGTATTCATCACCCAGACCGGCCAGACTGTGACCCAGTTCATGGACAAAAACAGCTGCTGAGAGTTGATGATCTGACATACTTAGGCCGTAAAAGTTATAGATTCCTCCTCCTCCATATATATCTGTGTTCACAATCACATACATAGCATCAAAGTGTGAACCCGAGGCAGCTGCGGCAACAATTTTGTGATTGGGCGCTGTAAGATATCTGTCAATCCTGAATGTGTAAAAATTTGAGGAGAGTATGGTGTTTTTCCAGATATCTTTATGAGGGATGTCTGTTCCTGATTCTTTTGATACTGAATTGAGCGCCCAGATGTTAATGTCCTTTTTTCTCGATTTATAAGGTTCTGTGTCAAAAAGATACCTTGAAAATCTTAGGGCATCATCTTTGAATTTATCCATTTGGTCCTGTGTGTATCCTTCGGCTATAAACAAGATGTCAAGTTTTACGGACGGATCTCCATTATAAAGAATTGTATCTGTTTTAAACTGATTCTGACTCCCTGTTGATATTAGTTTGTCGCTTGGATCAACAGGAAACCTGCCTAACTCAGAAAATTGGCCACTCTCTTTGATCCTTTCGTAAAATATTACTGTAACCCTCTCCTTTGGAAAGGGTATGTGATAAGAGCCGTTAAATGCCTTCTTAAGGATTTTTGCTTCGGCTGTGGTTCTCCACTCCTGAAACAGATTATTAAACCCTTTCGAGAATATTACTTTTCCGCTGCTGTCAATAACGCTGTATTTGTACTCTCCGTAGTTAAAGGGGTCTGTCAGGTTCTCTCTTGGTCCGCTCCAGTATGGCTCTCTGTGCAACTCCTCCAGAAAAACAGACTGAGAATATGCATCTCCGGCAAAAATTACATCCAATCGAAGCCTTTCGCCGGTAAAGTGTGTGTCAAAACGTTCTCCGCCGTAAATTGTTGTTGAGGTTATGACCAGAGCGCATAAGATAATTGCTACCCTGAGAGCTCTGTGAAGATAATTTTTCATACTCCTGTATAATTTTCCGGTGTTATGGCTCTTAACTCTTTTTTAACACTCTCATTTACATTCAGATTTTCGATAAACTCTGCAATTGACTCTCTTGTTATGCTCTTATTTGTTCTGGTAAGATCTTTAAGCGCTTCGTAGGGGTTCGGATATGCCTCTCTTCTGAGTATTGTCTGTATTGCCTCTGCCACTACTGCCCAGTTGTTCTCAAGGTCTCTTTTAAGTGCATCTCTGTTGAGAATGATCTTGCCAAGCCCCTTTTCAATGGATTTTATTGCAAGCAGAGAGTGTGAGATTGGAACTCCAATGTTACGCAAAACCGTAGAGTCTGTCAGATCACGCTGAAGTCTTGATATTGGAAGTTTGGCCGAAAGATGTTCAAACAGCGCATTTGCAATTCCAAGATTTCCCTCTGCATTTTCAAAATCTATTGGGTTTACTTTGTGTGGCATAGCAGAGGAGCCTACCTCTCCCTCCTTTATCTTTTGACGGAAGTATTCCATTGATATATAGGTCCAAAGATCACGGCAAAAGTCAATAAGAATATTGTTAATTCGTTTAAGGTTATCAAAAAGAGCGGCCAGATGGTCGTAGTGCTCTATTTGGGTTGTGGGGTAGGAGCGTCTGAGCCCAAGTTTTTTCTCAAGAAACGTCACCGCAAATGAGTTCCAGTCAACCTGAGGATAAGCAATGTGGTGTGCATTAAAGTTGCCTGTTGCACCACCGAATTTAGCAGCATGTGGAATCTTGTCAAGAGTTTCAAGCTGCTCTTTTAACCTGGTTGTAAATACCTCTATCTCTTTTCCCAAACGAGTAGGAGAGGCGGGCTGTCCGTGTGTGCGGGCAAGCATTGCAACATCTCCCCACTCCTTTGACATTGTTGTCAGGGTTTCAATGACTCCTTTAAGATGAGGGACAAAAACCTGATTTATCCCTTCAAGAAGCGATAGGGGAACAGAGGTGTTGTTAATGTCCTGTGAGGTGAGGCCAAAGTGTACAAATTCACGGTAAGCATGAAGATTAAGCTCTTCAAATTTTCTTTTTATGAAGTACTCAACCGCCTTAACGTCATGGTTTGTAATTTTTTCTATCTCTTTAATTTCATTTGCATCGGCCTCGGTAAAATTTTTGTAAACATCTCTCAGCTGCGAGAAGAGCGACTTGTCAACACCCTTAAGTTGTTCGAGTGGTATCTCACAAAGGGCTATGAAGTATTCAATCTCTACCAGTACTCTGTATCTGATGAGTGCATATTCCGAGTAGTAAGGTGCCAGCTCTTTGACTTGTGAACGGTATCTTCCGTCAATTGGAGAGATGGCTGTTAATGTGGAGTTTTGCATAATTGTTTAGCTTATGTGTTCTTTTTAATAGTTTCATATAGGGTAATCACCTCTTTTGCCTCTTTTACATCATGCACTCTGAGTATATTGGCTCCGTTAAGGAGAGCTTGCAGGTGTAATGCGGTTGTGGCACAAAGGGCCTCCTGGGGTTCTATGGACAAAAGTTTGTAAATCATACTCTTGCGTGAAATGCCAACGAGTATGGGATATTCACCTCCCTCACCATTGCTAAGTTTTAGTTCTGAGAGGTTGTTCAGAAGAGTGTAGTTTTGATTTAAATTTTTTGCAAAGCCAAAACCGGGATCAAGCACAATCTCTTTGATGCCTGCCTCTTTTGCTTTAATAATAAATGATTTAAAATATTGGGCAACCTCATTTACAACATCTTCGTACTGACACAAACTTTGCATCGTTTCGGGAGTCCCCCTCTTATGCATTGCAATATAAGGCAGTTCTAACTTTGCTGCCATCTGAAGCATATTTATATCGTCCTCCCCGGCAGAGATATCGTTAATAATGAAATCTCCAACAAAGTCGTAAGCTCTCTCAACGATTGATGATCTGAAAGTATCAAGTGAAAAAACAGAGGCCGGGAATACTCTGAGTATCTTTTTCAATGCCGGCTTTAGCAACTCCCACTCCTCCTCTTCAGATACCGGTACAGATCCCGGGCGGGTTGAGCAAGCCCCAATATCAATAATATCGGCACCCTGAGATAACATTAGTGCATACATCTCTTCAAACTCACCCTCTGTGAGACATCTGCTTCCGGAATAAAAAGAGTCAGGACTCAAATTTATGATGCCCATTATCTTCGGCACATCGTTCAGGATCATAACTGATTTACCGTTTTTATGATAAAATGTCTAACTTTGCTTTGAATCACAAATATACTACAAATATGTTATTGGTGCTAGAAGGTTTGGACGGAGCCGGTAAATCTACACAGGTTGCCCTATTGCAGAAATATTTCACAGAGAGAGGTGTAAAGGTGAAATTTATGCATTTCCCCAGATTTGATGCTCCTCTTTTTGGAGATCTAATAGCCCGGTTTCTCAGAGGCGATCTGGGCAGTATAGATCAGGTTCACCCAATGCTTATAGCACTTCTCTATGCCGAGGACAGAAGAGATGCTGCCCCTCTGCTCAGGAGCTGGCTTGATGATGGTTACTGTGTGATTCTGGACCGCTATCTCTTTTCAAACATAGCTTTCCAGTGCGCAAAATATTCAGATGAGTCTCAGGCAGAGGAGCTCAGAAACTGGATTCTCGAGACTGAGTATAATCATTTTGGAATCCCAAAACCAGACATTAACCTCTTTTTGGATGTGCCGCTTAGATTTGTTGACGAAAAACTAAATAAAACAAGAGAGGGAGAAGACAGAGACTACCTAAAGGGTAAAAGAGATATTCACGAAGAGAGTATTTCATTTCAGTCAAAGGTGAGGGATGTCTATCTTAAGGAGTGCGAATCCGGGATGTTAAAGAGAATTGATTGTTCTGATAATTCGGGTAATATGCTTAAAGCAGATGAAATATTTAAACTTATAGCCTATGAAATTTCTTAGGGCAATATCGAGACTTATTATTGGTCTCACATTCATCTTTTCAGGTTTTGTGAAGATTATTGATCCTGTGGGTGCAGGTTTAATTGTGGAGGAGTATTTCAAATGGCTGGGGCTTGGTGAATGGCATTTTTTGTTTCAGACAGTAGGTGTTACCCTTTCGGGCACTGAGTTGCTTCTTGGTATAGCTGTTTTGCTTGGAATAAGAATGAAATATGCATGTAAAGTTGCATTCTGGTTTATGGCCGGTTTTACGGTTCTTACGCTTATTCTCGCAATATTCAACCCTATAACAGATTGCGGTTGTTTTGGGGAGGCACTTAAACTAACCAATCTTGAAACTTTTCTAAAGAATGTGGTTCTGATGCTTTTTGCCACAGTTCTATATTTTCAGAGAAATAAATTTATTCCAGTTGCTCCGGCAGCATGGGAGTGGGGTTTTGCGGCTGTTTACGCACTTATGATTATGGGGCTTTCATCTTATTCATATCGTCATCTGCCCCTTATAGATTTCATGGAATTTAAGGTTGGGACAAATGTTGCATCCAAACTGGAAAACGTTCCACTTAATACAGACGAGCCCCAATTCGAAACGGTTTTGATATACTCAAAAGATGGTAAAAACTATGAGTTTTCAATTAATGATCTGCCTGATTCAACTTTCACTTTTGTAGATTCACACACAAAACAGACGAAAGGGAAGGGCTTTCTTAAACCTATGGATTTTGCAGTTTCGGATATAAATGGCACTTATGTAACCGATTCACTTTTAGCAATAAAAGGCCCTCTGTTTATTATCTCTGTGCCATATATGCATAAAATTGGAGAGAAAAAGGCAATTAGAATCAATAGATTTATTAACTCTCTTAAAAGTCATAATTTACCAGTTGCCATTCTTACCGGATCGGGTTGGAGTGAGACAACAAAAACTACAAAAGAGTTTGGAATTGAAGTGAATACTTATCATACCGACTTTAAAACTCTTTTAACTTTTAATCGTTCAAACGGAGGTGTTGTCTATTTTTATGATGGCACAATAACTAAGAAATGGTCTTCTGCTGGCATGCCTTACAAGGATATTGATTCAATTCTTAACGAAGACCCTGAGTTGCTTGCTGCAAAAACCAGAATAAGGGAGCAGCTTTCGGCAGAGATAGCAGCCGTTATAATCTTGCTGATGATTGTAATAATGAGGTATGTATGTCGAATAGTCTATATTCATAAACATTCTGAATCTGAGTGGATTGCAGAAACTGAAAAGTTCAATGATGATAACGGAGAATAAGGAGCTCAATAAACTGAATACGCTGGGCCTAAAGGCTAAGGCAAGATGGTATGCACAACCTGCAGATGTGACTTCAATAAAAAGTCTTCTCTCCGATACCAGGTTTAAAGGGATGCAGATTCTTGTGACCGGTTCGGGGTCAAATCTTCTTTACTCAAAGGATTTTAACGGATTGCTGATTCGCCCTGACATTACTTCGATTACTGTAACCGGTGAAGATGAAAACTCTGTTTATCTTAGAGCAGGGGCGGGGATAAATTGGGATACATTTGTCGCTTACTGCGTTGACAGGGGTTGGGGAGGGGTTGAAAACCTTTCTCATATTCCCGGTTGTGTTGGTGCCTCTCCTGTTCAAAATATTGGAGCTTATGGTTCGGAGGTTGCCGACACTGTAGTCTGTGTTGAATACATTGATTTAGAAACACATACAGATCATTCTATATCAAAGAATGAGTGCCGTTTTGGTTATCGAGACAGTATTTTCAAGAGAGAGCTTAAGTCAAAAACGATTATTACATACGTTACCTTCTGTTTATCAAAATTCCCTGTAATTAATGCCAATTACTCAGACGTGGCAACGGAACTATCTGGTATAAATAAACCCGGATTAAATGATGTAAGAAAGGCAATCATAGATATTCGAAAACGCAAGCTCCCTGATCCGGAGGTGATTGGAAATGCCGGAAGCTTTTTCAAAAATCCGGTAGTGCCTGAAAATATGGCAATTTCGCTTCAAAACGAAAATCCAACTCTAAAAATCTTTCCTGCTCCAAGCGGTTTTAGTAAAATACCTGCGGCCTGGCTTATTGAGCAGTGTGGATATAAAGGAAAAAGGTTTGGAAATGTAGGAGTACATCCAAACCAGGCACTTGTTCTAGTTGCCTATGAGGGGGCAACAGGTGAGGAACTTATAAACCTCGCACATTCAATTCAGAATAGTGTGTTTGACAAATTCAAAATTGAAATTGAGCCCGAAGTTAATATTGTTTAAATATTATAAAATATTGAAAAGAGAGCTGTAAGTAACCTTACAGCTTTCTTTTTATTTCGACAATTGTGTATGCCTCAATAATATCACCGTTTCTAACATCGTTGTAACCATCAATGTTAAGACCGCAGTCATATCCTGAAGCAACCTCCTTCACATCCTCTTTAAAACGCTTAAGCGATCCAAGAGAGCCTGAGTAGATTACAATACCATCTCGTATTATTCTGACTTTTGCATTTCTGGTGAGTTTTCCCTCCTTAACCATACAGCCGGCAATAGTACCCACCTTTGATATTCTGAACACCTCTCTTACCTCTGCTGTAGCTGTAATCTCCTCTTTCTTCTCAGGTGCGAGCATGCCCTCCATACCATCTTTAACCTCGTTTATAGCATCATATATAACAGAGTAGAGTCTGATCTCTATCTGCTCTTTATCAGCTATTTTTCTGGCACTTGTAGAAGGTCTTACCTGGAAGCCTATTATGATAGCGTTTGAGGCTGCTGCAAGCAAAACATCAGATTCTGAAATGGCTCCAACAGCTTTGTGAATTACATTTACATGTACCTCTTCTGTTGAGAGTTTAATAAGTGAATCAGAGAGGGCTTCTATAGAGCCGTCAACGTCAGCTTTAACAATGATGTTAAGCTCTTGGAAGTTGCCAATTGCAATTCGTCTGCCTATCTCCTCAAGTGTAATATGTTTCTGGGTTTTTAACCCTTGTATTCTTATAAGTTGTTCTCTCTTGTTGGCAATATCCCTTGCCTCTTTTTCGTCTTCCATTACATTAAAGAGCTCTCCTGCAGCAGGTGCTCCATTAAGGCCGAGAATCGAGACTGGTGTCGATGGACCGGCTTCGGTAATTTTCTGACCTCTTTCATTGAACATTGCTTTGATTCTTCCTGTGTTGCTTCCGCTGAGAAGAATGTCTCCGATATGCAGAGTTCCTGATTGTACCAATACAGTTGCCAAATATCCCCTTCCTTTGTCAAGGGAGCTCTCAATTATTGTTCCTTTAGCTCTTTTGTCAGGATTAGCTTTAAGATCTAGCAGTTCTGATTCAAGAAGAATTTTTTCAAGGAGTTTGTCTACATTGAGTCCTTGCTTTGCAGAGAGTTCCTGGCATTGGTATTTTCCGCCCCAGTCCTCAACAAGCAAGTTCATGTTGGCAAGTTGTTCGCGAATTTTTTCGGCATTAGCTCCGGGCTTGTCAATCTTATTAATTGCAAATATCATCGGTACACCGGCTGCCTGGGCGTGGTTTATTGCCTCTCTTGTTTGTGGCATTATAAAATCGTCAGCAGCTATTATAATAATTGCGATGTCGGTTACTTTTGCTCCCCTTGCACGCATTGCCGTAAAGGCTTCGTGGCCCGGAGTATCCAGAAATGTGATCCTCTCTCCGCTGGCTATCTTAACATTGTATGCACCAATGTGTTGCGTGATTCCTCCTGCCTCTCCGGCGATTACATTGGCTTTTCTTATATAGTCAAGCAAAGAGGTTTTTCCGTGGTCAACGTGTCCCATTACGGTTACAATAGGTGGCCTTGTTACCAGATCTCCGGCATTGTCCTCCTCTTCCTGGATTGAATCCTGAATGTCTGCAGTAACAAACTCAACTTTAAATCCAAACTCTTCTGCCACCAAAACCATTGCCTCTGCGTCGAGTCTTTGATTAATGGATACCATCAGACCCAGATTCATACATGCCTCAATAACCTTAATGACGGCTACGTCCATCATAATGGCGAGGTCATTAACTGTTACAAACTCTGTTACTTTGAGGGTTGAGCTTGAAAGTTGTTCAATTTCATGCTCTTCCTGAAGCTTTTGAGATGCATGCTCTCTTTTGTCTTTTCTGTATTTTGCACCTTTCGCTTTTCCTTTGCCTTCGGTCATTCTGGCGTAGGTCTCTTTTATCTGCTTCTGAACCTGATCTTCATCAACCTCAGTTCTTACCGGTTTAAACTTCTCTTTGGGAAGAAGAGGTTTCCCGGTTGTGTTCTTTTTCTGAATGTTGTTCCTGTCAGGGAGTGGTCTGGCCGGATTGTTTTTAGCCTCTTTGGAAAGATCAACCTTCTCTTTTTGAGGTTTTCTGATTCTCTCTCTTTTACCCTTGTGACTTTCGCTTCCATTTTGTCGGGGTTCACTTTTTTTCTTTTCAAATTGTGAAAGGTCAAGTGTTCCGCTGATTTTTGGTCCTACAAGTCTCTCTACTTTTGTCTCAATGTGTTCTATCACAGGTGCAATATTTTGTTCTTTTTCTGTTTGCGCTTTATTGTCAGACTTATCAGCAGTTTTTAATGCTTCGGGCTTAACTTCAAAAGTTTGTTCCGGCTTAATCTCAGTCTGGGGCTGTGTAGTAATCGTAGGTTTAGCCACTGTTTGTGCAACAGGGGTATTCTCAACTTTAGCTTCTGGTTTCACCTCTTCTATAATTTTAGGTTTCGCCTCCTCAATAATCTCAGGCTTTACCACTTCTACAATCTCAGGCTTCACTTCAATTTCAACTTCTTGAATGACTTGGGGTTTTGCCTCCCGGGCTACTTCAGTTGTTATCTCAGCGTTAATTTCCGGTTTAATTTCAGCAATGACTTCCGGTTTAGCTTCAGCTATGACTTCCGGTTTAACTTCCGGTTTAACTTCGGCTATGACTTCCGGCTTAGACTCCGGCTTAACTTCAGGTTCGCTTACAACTTTTGCTATGACAGTTTCCGGCTGGGGTGCCGGTGTGAATGTGTGCTTTGGTCTTTCATGGGAGGAAAGATCGATTTTTCCAATGATTTTTGGACTTGGGGGTTCTGCAATAGTAGTTTTGATGAATACCTCTTTTACAGGCATTTCATCTTCTGAGTCTGAATCATCATCTTTGTGAGATTCAGCTTTATCGGTAATATCTTTAACCTTGATAGCAACCTTTTTTGATTGCTCCTTTATGAGCAACTCTTTGCCAAACTCTTTCTGAACGAGTTCGTACATTTCTGGCGTTATCTTGGTACCGGGATTGGCCTCAATCTCGATTTTTTTACTTTTAAAAAAGTCAACCAGGGTCCCCAGCCCAATGTTGAACTCTTTCAGAACTTTGTTTATTCTTATGCTTTCGTTAACTGTCATATATTTCCTCCCTTCTTTTTAATCTATTCGAACTCTTCTCTAAGAATTCTCTGTATTTCAATAACTGTCTCCTCTTCGAGGTCAGCCCTTCTTACTATTTCTGAAACCGGCAGTGCAAGAACGCTCTTGGCAGTATCGCAACCGATAGATTTGAGAGCCACTAAAATCCATTCATCAATTTCGTCACTAAATTCCGTCAAAAGAACATCCTCCTCTTCCTCTTCAATATCCCTGAATACATCAATCTCCATTCCTATAAGCATTCCGGCCAGCTTAATGTTGCTACCGCCTTTGCCTATTGCAAGAGACACATCTCCGGGTTTTAAAAATACACCGACTCTCTTCTCCTCTTCGTTAATTTTTACGGATATTATCTTTGCAGGACTGAGCGCTCTTTGGATAAGAAGCTGCATATTGGCAGTCCAGTTTATGATGTCAATGTTTTCGTTGCGAAGTTCTCTTACTATACCGTGAATCCTTGAACCTTTAACACCTACGCAGGCACCAACCGGATCAATTCTCTCGTCGTAGGATTCTACGGCAACCTTGGCTCTTTCTCCCGGTATCCTTACAATTTTCTTAATTGTGATAAGACCGTCAAATATTTCAGGGACCTCCTGCTCAAACAACCTTTCAAGAAATGATTCGGCTGTTCTGGAAAGAATAATCATCGGGTTATTGTTTTTCATCTCGACAGTAGATACAACTGCTCTTACTGTGTCACCTTTTCTGAAAAAGTCAGATGGTATCTGTTCAGTCTTTGGAAGCAGAAGTTCGTTTCCGTCCTCATCCATAACCAACACCTCTTTTTTCCACACCTGATATACCTCTCCAACAACAATCTCTCCGATTCTCTCCATGTATCTGGTGTAAAGGTTTGCTTTTTCAATATCCATGATTCTGCCGGAAAGGTTTTGCCTCAGATTGAGAATTCCGCGTCTGCCAAAGCTGGATAGCTTTACCTCCTCGACATACTCCTCTCCAATTTCGTAAGAATTGTCAATCTTCGAAACCTCTTCGTAAGAAATTTGTGTGCTTGGATCTTCTACAACCTCCACAACCACTCTGTTCCTCCATATCTCAAAGTCGCCTTTGTCTATGTTTATTATTATGTCAAAGTTATCGGCAGTACCGTACATTTTAATAAGCTGATTGCGGAAAACATCCTCCAGTACGCTCATCATTGTAGGGCGGTCGATATTCTTTAACTCTTTAAATTCAGCAAATGTGCTGATTAAATTTAACCCTTCCATATTAGGTAAATTTCTATTAAATTTTACTTGAAGTTAATAAACGGTTTTGTGCTTTTAATGTCGGAAAGAGGAAAAATTGATACAACCTCGATTTTTTCCTTCTTCTTCTTTCCCTCGATTTTCTCTAATTTATAAAATGTAAGTTCAATCTCTTCTTCTGTTGCCCTTGTAAGCAGACCTGTCTGCTTACGGCCGTTCTTCAGAACTACCTCGACATCTTTATTAAGGAATTTTTTGTACTGTTCGAAAACCTTAAATGCCTGGTCAAGACCTGCAGAGGTAACTGTCAGAGAATAATCTTCTGACTCACGGTCAAACCCTTGTTCAATTATCTTACTAATTGCCACACAGTTTGCTATATCAACCCTGCCAAATGAATCTATCGTTACCTCAATGTCATTCTCTTTACTGATTGTGATGTCTACAGGGAAAAGAGAGTTTTGTTGCAGATAATCTCCAATAAGAGTCCAAATATCTTCCTTTAAAATCATCTTAAATAAATTTAATAAATAAGGGGACATCCGTTGTCCCCTTATCTCTCTGTTGCTCTAAACCGTTGCAAAGATATTTATATTTTTGATTATAGGCAAAAATTTTTAATATTATTGTAATTTTACATTATGATAAGCAGATTCAAAATTATCAACGATCCGGTTCACGGATTCATAAACATACCATCGGGTACTGTACAGGAGATAATAGAGCACCCATATTTTCAAAGGCTGAGAGATATTAAACAACTAGGCTTTACAAACCTTGTATATCCCGGAGCCACACATTCAAGACTATCTCACGCCCTTGGCGCTATGCATCTTATGCAAGAGGCTATTGTTGTTTTGCGTCTTAAGGGAATTGAAATTGATGAGGTGGAGGAGGAGGCTGCGCTCTCTGCAATACTGATGCATGACATCGGACATGGGCCATACAGCCATGCTCTGGAGAACAATATTATCAGCGGAGTATCCCATGAGGAGATATCTCTTGCTTTGATGAGGGAGATTAATGAGAGCCTGAACGGCAGACTGGATTTGGCAATTTCTATCTTCGAAGGGAGTTATGAGAAAAAGTTTCTGCACCAGCTTATATCAGGGCAGCTGGATGTTGACAGACTTGATTACCTAAAACGGGATAGCTTTTTTTCCGGAGTAGCCGAGGGGATGATTGGCCTTGAAAGAATCATTAAAATGATGTCGGTGGACCATAATAATCTGGTAATAGAGGAGAAGGGCATCTATTCGGTCGAGAAATTTCTTATTTCCAGAAGGTTGATGTATTGGCAAGTTTATCTTCATAAAACAGTAATTGCTGCCGAACAATTACTCATGTCGATATTCCACCGTGCACGCACTTTAAGCAAAGCGCGAGAAGAGCTGCCGGGATCGCCTGCCATCTGTTATTTTCTTTCCAGAGAATTTACCCCTGAAAGTTTCTCAACAAAAGAGGTTCTTGAGATGTTTACACGATTGGATGATACCGATGTTATGTCTGCAATAAAGCAGTGGCAGTATCACAATGACAGTGTTCTTTCATTATTGTGTAAAATGTTAACAGAAAGAAAATTACCAAAATTAATTCTCTCTGTAGAGCCTATTGGAGAGGCTCAGTTTAGTGATGCTTGCAACATATTCCGTGACGAATTCAGGCAAATATTCGGCAGTTTGCCAACAGATGATGTGATCAGCTATTTTGTAACTATGGGTGAGGTTCTGAATAAAGGCTATGATTCTGCGGAGGGCGAGATTAAGATAATAAACAAGGAAGGCACTACAAATGACGTTTACACAATTTCAGATATGTTATCGGCTAAAGCCTTTTCACAGATAACAAAAAAGCACTTTCTTTGCAGGGCAAAACTAAAACAATGAATATGGAACTTACGGCTCAATATATATCAGACCACATAGGCGGAGAAATTTCAGGTGATCCGGGAGTAAAGGTCTCCTCAGTTGCCAGAATAGAATCTGCAAAACCGGGAACACTAGCATTTTTGGGCAACCCAAAATACGAGAGTTTCTTCTATACTTGTAGTGCAAGTATAATAATTGTAAACAAGACGTTTAAACCAACGAATGAGGTTAATGTCACTTTGATTAAAGTTGAGGACGCATATAGGGCAATAGCTGCAGTTCTTGATTTGTTCAACTCGCTAAAATCAAACAGGAAAAGGGGACGCTCATTCGGAGCAAAGATTGCCTGGAGCGCAAAAACCGGCAAAGGTTGCTACATAGGACCCGGTGCCGTTATCTCAAAAAAAGCGATAGTTGGCTCTAACACACAGATTTACCCACAGTGCTATATTGGTGATGGCGTAGAGGTTGGCTCAAATACAATCCTTTACCCGGGAGTTAAAATTTATGCCGGATGCAAAGTTGGGTCAAATTGTATTATACATGCCAATGCAGTTATTGGTGCCGATGGTTTTGGCTTTGCTCCTATGGAAGATGGTACGTACAAAAAGATACCTCAAACCGGTAATGTTGTTATTGAAGATAATTGTGAAATTGGAGCAAACACAACCATTGACAGAGCATCTATCGGCTCAACAATTATCAGAGAGGGGGTTAAAATTGATAATTTGGTGATGGTAGCACATAATGTAGAGATCGGAAAAAATACTGTTATTGCAGGTCAAACCGGATTTGCCGGTTCTGCCAGAGTTGGTGAAGGGTGCAAAATTGGGGGTCAGGTTGGAGTTGCCGGCCATATATCCATAGCCAATAATACAGTAATCGGTGCTCAGACGGGCTTAATGTCCAGCGTGAAGGAGGAGGGAAAGACTCTGCTTGGAAGTCCGGCTATTGACGCCAAAGAGTATATGAAAGCTTATGCAATGTTCAGAAAGTTACATAAAAGATAAGTGAAATTTTGTAACTTTGTGGGTTATTAAGAGTGAACCAAATCTGTATGCAGGCAAACCAACAGACAATCAAGAACATCTACACTTTCAGTGGCAAAGGATTGCACACCGGCGGCTATGTAACTATGCGCCTTATTCCAGCCCCTGAGAATCACGGTATAATATTCCGCAGAACTGATATTGAGGGACAACCTACGATAGAGGCCTCTGTTGACAATGTAAAATTTACTGACAGGGGAACCGTGCTGGAGGCCTCCGGTACAAAAATCTCTACTGTCGAACATGTGATGTCTGCACTGTATGCTCTTGGTGCCGACAATGTACTAATCGAAATTGATGGAGACGAAGTCCCAATTCTTGATGGGAGCACAGCACCTTTTGCAGAGCCAATAGCATCTGACGGGCTTGTTGAACAGAGTGCTGCAAAGAGAGTATTTGTTGTAAAGGAGAAAATCCATTATAAAGACGAGGCAACTGGTTCGGAGATAACAATTTTTCCTGACGACACATTCTCAGCCGATGTGATGATAGACTTCAACTCAAAAGTGCTTGGAACCCAGTTTGCCCGCTACACAAAAGATACTGATTATACAAAGGAGATTGCCCCGTGCAGGACATTTGTCTTCATGCACGACCTGGAGATGCTCTTTAAAAACAATCTTATTAAAGGAGGAGATATTGATAACGCAATTGTTATTGCAGAAAAACCTCTTTCAAATGACGAAATTGTAAATCTTAATAAAATTTTCGGCAGCGAGCAGATAAAATCTGTCGAACAAGGATATGTAAACATTGATGAACCAAGGTTTTCCAACGAATGCGCAAGACACAAACTGGCTGATTTGTTGGGTGATTTAGCTTTATCGGGAGTAAAAATAATTGGTAAGGTTTCCGCTGTGAAACCAGGACATAAAATAAATACTAAAGTTGCTGCTATGATTAAATCTGCTGAAAAAGAGAATTCAAAATTGCCTGATATTCCGCGCTATAATCCGGATGATGTGCCTGTAATTGATATTGCCGGCATAAAAAATCTGCTTCCCCACAGGCCTCCTTTCTTAATGGTAGACAGAATTATTGAACTAGGACACGACAGAGTTGTTGGTATAAAGACTATCGGCATTAACGAGGGATTTTTCATCGGGCACTTTCCAGATGAGCCTGTAATGCCCGGTGTTCTGATTATTGAAGCAATGGCTCAGGTTGGAGGTATTCTGGTGTTATCAGACCTTGATGAACCTGAAAAGTACTCAACTTATTTTGCAAAAATTGATAATGCAAAATTTAAAAGGAAGGTTGTTCCCGGCGATGTCCTCACAATTGTTCTTACATTAACTGCCCCTTTGCGAAGATCCATTGTGGCAATGAGAGGTGAAGTATATGTTGGAAATGCCCTTGCCTGTGAAGCCGATATGGTTGCCCAGGTAATTAAAAACAAGGAATAGATATTTATGAATTTATCTTATATACACCCCGATGCAAAAATAGGGAACAATGTAAAAATTGACCCGTTCTCATATATTGCAGGAAATGTTGAAATTGGTGAAGGGAGTTGGATAGGCCCCCATGCTACAATTATGGACAATGTTAAAATCGGGAAAAATTGCAGAATATATCCGGGTGCAATCATCGGAGGTGAGCCACAGGATTATAAATTTGGTGGAGAGTTAACTTTTGTGGAGATAGGTGACAACACAATAATACGTGAATATGTTACCATCAACAGGGGAACATTAACCAGCGGCAGGGGAACAACTAAGGTTGGAAAAAACTGTATGATTATGTCCTATGCACACATTGCTCATGACTGCCATATTGCAGACAATGTGGTTCTGGTCAGCTATGTTGGAATTGCAGGTGTTTCTGATATTGACGAATATGTTATAATCGGAGGGCACTCCGCAGCTCACCAGTTTACAAGAATAGGAGCACACTCTATGCTTTCCGGAGGCTCTATGATAGGAAAAGATGTTCCGCCATTTATTATCGCAGGAAAAAGACCATTGGCATTTGGCGGAGTAAATGTGATAGGCCTTAAAAGAAGAGGCTTTTCAAACGAAAAAATTGATGAAATCAGAGACATTTACAAGGTGATTTACAATAACGGCCTTAATACCACTGATGCATGTGATAAAGTTGAGGCTATGTTTGATGAAACGCCTGAGAAAAGGATGATTGTCGATTTTATTCGCACGACTAAAAGGGGCATTATCAGAGGAAGCGTTGACACCATTGATGAATAAGATCCATACTGCACTGCTTACTTCAGCATATCTGCCGCCGGTAGATTATTTCAGGGTAATTGCAAGGGCAGATAAGTGGCAAATTGAACAGTGGGAAAACTATCAAAAACAATCTTATAGGAGCCGTTGTCACATATTGAGTGCCAACGGCCCTTTATCTTTATCCATACCGGTAGATCGCTCGGAAGGGCACTCATTACCAATAAAAAACATGAGGGTTGACAATTCTGTCAACTGGCAAAAAACACATTGGGGGGCAATTGTTTCAGCTTATCAGTCATCTCCCTTTTTTGAGTATTATAAAGAGGATTTCAGACCCTTTTATGAAAACAGAGTTGAGACCCTTTTCGAATTCAACACTGCTTTGACTAAACTTTTACTTGACTCACTGGGTTTACCTTCTGAAATCTCTTTTACCGAATCTTTTATGGGAGGCAAACCGGCAGACGACTTTCGCTTTTCAATTCACCCAAAACAAAAATCTCCTTTCGTTGAGGAGAATAAAAAAGGGCGATACCATCAGGTATTCGCCCATAAATTTGATTTTAAAGAAAACCTTTCTGTAATTGACCTTCTCTTTAACGAGGGGCCGGAATCTTTAAGATACCTTTAGTTGTTTAGAACCTGAATCCCAGTGTCATGAGTACCTTCCACCCCGAAGACTCCAGTGTTGCAATAGGTGCAATATGGTTTGTATAGCTATCATACAATGTGCTCTTCTCTTCTGATTTAACTCTCGTCTGGAATGCGACATCGATAAATGAACCTTTGCCTGATCTGTATCCCAACCCAGCAGAGACATACTGAACATCTGAAGCTAAATTCTTTTCAGGATTACCATACTTTGTGTAACCACCCCTGATTGCAAACGCTTCACTTGGCCTTATCTCCACACCGGCTCTTAGTATGCCGGTTGATTGAAAGTTATCCTTTATATACTTGTTGTCCTCCCTGAATTCGAATGCGTCTCCGGATTCTGTCATCATTTTGATAGTTGAATAATTAACACCTTCATAGTCGACGCTCAGAATACCAACTTTACCAATAATGTATGAAGCACCAAGGTTAAATCTCATTGGAGAGTTTATTCTGTAGCTGTACTCTCCGTATGGAGATAACACCTGACTTTTGTAGCCGTCAGAATATGAGGCGTTTATCTTTTCATCCCACTCATCTGTTATAAAACTCCAGGTTGGAGTAGCTATGCTTGCTCCAAGTCTAAGCCCTGCAAACGGTAAAACAATAAAGCCAACCTTTAGGTTTACGCCTGCTCCATTTGAATTCAGGCGATATGCATGTGAGAAACTCTCAAATCTTGAGTCAAAGTTTGATGTATTGACTGCACTTTCGGAGTATCTCTGATAGTCGTAGAAGCTTAAAGTCTGAACTCCTACATTTGCGCCGATGAAAAATATATCGGAGATATTGGTTGAGGCATTGAATGCAATTTCAGTGATGTTTCCGCTTCTTTCACGGAAGAATTCCTGATTAACCGGACCACCCATTACTATCTGAAGTCCTCTGATATTTTCTGTTGCGCCCAGATAATCTTCATCAGAATCCGGAAGAGGATCCAGCAAGTTGGCATTCCATGCAAGAATTGCTTTCCATGGAGCACTCCTGAAATCATAAAACGGATTCCAGTTGTCTGTTATGTCAAGATTTCTGTTGTATATTCCTCCAAGACTCTCAGCTAGGCTGCCCAGCCAGCTTGATTGTGCATTTTCACCTGATGTTACCGATCTTGATGAGAAGTTGTTTAGTTTATTTATGGCAACACCAAAACTTATACTTTTTAAGCCATACGGTCTGTCAGAGACAGGGATGTGACCTACAAAACCAAGATTTGAGATGCCAAATTTTGTCCAACCTTCATTTTCACGATTGCCAATATAGAGAGTGCTGCTTTTGTCGTGAGTTATTGCAGGAGTTATGGCAAATTCAGAATATCTGTAAATACCTGATGCTGCCGGATTAATGCTAATTGCGTAAGTGTCTCCGCCAAGGGATGTAAAAGCATTACCCATTGCCATTGACCTTGCTGTGCCTTCGTATCTGATCTGTGAATAGGTTAATGCGTCTAAGGCCCCCTGCGCAACTATAACATTTGAGATTACAGTTGCAGCTATGATAAATAGTGTCCTTTTCATATTTTAAAATTACCTTCTGTAAGTAGATCCGCCTCCGCTTGATGAACTTGATGAGCTTGACGAGCTGGAACTGCTGCTTGAGCTTGTGTTTGATGACGAGCTTGTAGATACGGCTGATCCAGTACTTCGGTTTGTGGTAGATGTATTGTAGCTACCAAAAGGATTTCTTGAAGGCTGGTTACCTGAAGTGCTTCTTGAAGTCTGAGTAGTCTGCACTGCTGCCGGACGATAATTCCTGTTTTGAGAAGCCTGGGAGTTATCTCTTCCGGTATTGGTTGTTCCTGACGCCGGTCTGGTCGAAGAGGCCGGTTGTCTTACTGTACCTGTTGTGGTCTGACCTCTGTTTGACTGAGTTTGTCTTACACTTTGGTTATTACCTGTGTTATTTGTATTTCTGTTTTGTTCAGAGTTGCTTCTGTAAGCCTCAGTGTTTGTTCTCCTTACTGTGCCTTCATAGCCGCTTCTGTTAACCTCTCCGGTTGTCCTGCGAACCTCACCGGTTGATTGATTACGGTTAACTTCCGTTGCACCTCTGTTCACTTCGCCGGTAGCTCTTCTAACTGTTCCGGTTGAGGCAGTTCTGTTAACTTCTGTATTACCTCTGCGCTGGAACTCTTCTGATGTGCGGGTGTTTCCGGTGTTGGTTCCAACCCCTTCAAACCTGTTCTCTCTTCTGTAAATACTTTCAGAACCTGTATAAACATTCTCTCCTCTTACCTGCTCAACCCTTGCTGTACTTCTTCTCATACCTTCTGAATTGAGGCTGCTTTCTCCTGAAGTTGATCTGACAGTCTCTCTTTGAGGGTCTCTTCTGCCACTGTAGTATTGTCTCGAACCTCTTCCGGAACTCTCGTAATAATGTTGATTATACATCCAGTTGGAATACCACCAGTAATTTGATCCTGACATATATGTAGGCCCGTAGTACATTGGAAATGGCATGTAAAAGTATGAGTACCACATTGGACTCATGCCGATGAATGGATCTATTGAGAAGTAGTCAGAATAGAATCCGTTATACCATGGACTGTAATATGGGTGATTGAATGGACGATAGTGGTGAAATCCAAACATTCTTCCGTAAACTCTCCAGCTGTAAGGGCTCCAGTAATAATCCCAGGGATTATATATTTGATCCCAAATAGAGTTAATGTTTATTGTTATCCTGAAATCAGGAGAGTCAAATTTTTTGAGTCTCTCTTCGAATGATTCACCCGGATTAAGAATTATATAGCTTTTCTCCTCGTCAAGGTTTACCTCAACGTTGCCGTACTCGTCTGCATAGAGGGGCTCGACAATTTTGCCGTTAATAATTGCCCGCTCTGAAACATGAGTCTTCTCTCTCAGTTGATCAAGTTCCTGATCAGCTACAGTATTTACTACAACATATTTGTTTGAACCAGGTTTCTGATAAACTGCATCATCGAAGGTCACAGATGCATATCTTGTTGCAGTACCGCATGAACTGAGAAATAATCCTAACATAATAGGAATGATAATTGCCTTTTTCATCGTGTGCCTCCTCTGTTTTAAATTATTTTGTACTTTTGTGCCTTTATTGCAAATGTAGTCAAAAATCATACCAATTTGGAATGTATTTTCAACTATTTATCAGATTATTGTAAATTAAATATAAGAAAATGGCAAAAGAGATTGTCAATAGAGAGGAAAATTATTCACTTTGGTACAATAACCTTGTAACTAAGGCAGATTTGGCGGAGAACTCCGCGGTGAGGGGATGCATGGTTATTAAGCCTTATGGCTATGCTATATGGGAGAAGATGCAGGCACAACTGGATAAGATGTTTAAGGAGACAGGTCACGTGAATGCTTATTTCCCGCTGTTTATCCCAAAATCATTTTTGAGTAAGGAGGCAGAACATGTCGAGGGGTTTGCCAAAGAGTGCGCAGTGGTAACTCACCACAGACTTATGGCTAATCCGGACGGCCCGGGGGTTGTTGTTGATCCTGATGCCAAACTGGAAGAGGAGCTTGTAGTGAGACCTACTTCAGAGACAATTATATGGAATACATACCGTAACTGGATAAAAAGTTACAGAGATCTTCCCATTCTGATAAACCAGTGGGCCAATGTAGTTCGTTGGGAGATGCGTACCAGGCTCTTTCTTAGAACAACAGAATTTCTCTGGCAGGAGGGCCATACTGCCCACTCAACAAAGCAGGAGGCAATAGAAGAGACAGAAAAAATGGTAAATGTCTATGCAACATTTGCAAGAGAATTTATGGCCATGCCGGTTATCGTAGGGAGAAAAACAGAGAGTGAAAGGTTTGCTGGTGCACTTGATACGTTGTGCATTGAGGCATTGATGCAGGATGGCAAGGCTTTGCAGGCAGGTACATCCCATTTTCTGGGACAGAACTTTGCTAAAGCGTTTGATGTGCAGTTTGCTAATAAAGAGGGTACTCTTGATTATGTTTGGGCATCTTCATGGGGTGTATCAACAAGACTGATGGGTGCATTGGTTATGGCACACAGTGATAACAACGGTCTGGTTTTACCTCCAAAACTTGCTCCAATTCACGTTGTTATGGTTCCTATCTTTAAAACCGATGAGGAGCATGCAAGGGTAATCGAAAAGATGGAGTTACTTAAAGCAAGACTGGAAAAACTTAATATTACCGTTAAGATTGATGACAGAGATAACCTCAGATCGGGATTCAAATTTGCAGAATGGGAGCTGAAGGGTGTGCCTGTGCGGGTAGCAATGGGGCCTCGTGACCTTGAAAACGGTACATTGGAAATTGCTCGTAGAGATAATCTGACTAAAGAATCCAGAGAGTTTGAAGGTACCGAGAATCATATTATTTCACTTCTTGACCAAATTCAGGAGAATATCTATGCAAAGGCTCTACAATTTAGAGAGGAGAATACTATTAATGTAGATGATTACGAGACATTTAAACAGAAGATAGAGGAGGGTGGATTTCTTATGTGCCACTGGGACGGAACTGCTGAAACGGAGGCTAAGATCAAAGAGGAGACAAAAGCTACTATACGCTGTATTCCTTTAGATGGGCCTTCACAAGAGGAGGGTAAATGTATTTACAGCGGAAAACCATCTGTAGGAAGAGTAATTTTTGCACGTGCATACTAGTATTAAAGAATTATATTTTTAATTTTACCAATCAGTATAATTACATTTAAGATGGCAGCAGACTTACCGTCCGGACAGCAGAAGATACTGTCGGGATTAAACAACAAATCACAAATTAAACTTGGTGTCTTTAATCAGACAGCCGAAGTTTTTGCACAGTTGAAGGAGATTCTCAGTGAAATGAGTAATGACCTGAACGACCTGTTGGATAATAATGACAGAAGGGTTCGACTGGAATACAGAGACAGGGGCAAATTTGAAGCAGAGCTTAAGTTTGCAGATGATGTTCTCATTTTTAGCATGCACTCCGATATCTTCCTGTTTGACCGCAACCATTCGGTATGGAAAAGCGATTATGTTAAAAAAGAGCCACTGAACGGATTTTGCGGAATTATTAGTGTCTACAATTTTCTGGCAGATTCACTCAAGGATAACAGGTCTGAAGACCTGGGCTATCTGGTGGCAAGAATCTTCGTTAACAGAGACAAACAATTTCTGGTTGAGGGCAAACGGCAATCTGACAATGTCGTGAGCTCATTCGGTAGCAAGGTTCTGGGAAGAGATGAGCTGGTCTCTGTTGTTGAATCAGCTGTTCTCTATACATTGTCTTTTGACTTGCTGGTGCCACCATTTGATCTTGTAAAGGTTGCAAGCGTAGAGCAGATAAACGATAAAATTGAAAGTTCTAAATTACAGACCGGTAAAAGGGTAGGTTACAAGTACAACACAGATGATGTGCTTGACGAGGGTTAATTATTCAATAACTTTTAAACAAATATTTTAATAGAATGCTTAAGAGGTCTTTATTTGTTGTCATTTTTCTTACATCTTGCTTTTTTACAGCGTTTTCACAAGAGGCTCAACCCCAAAAAGAGCTTAGTGTCGCTCATGAGCTAAGTGTTATAATTGCATCCAAATTTAAAATTCCCGTACTTACTCCTCCGCCACCACCTCCAAGCAGGTGGACAAAAGGAACCCTTTTACAGCTTGGGTTTTCGCAGCTTTCACTTACAAATTGGGCATCGGGTGGGCTTGACAATATTGCTCTGAATGCTTATGTAAATGTTTACCGAAATTATACTTTCGAGCAAATGTTTTGGGAAAACCGTGTTCAGATTGGATATGGTTTTATCCAGTCTTTTGGCGACAGATATAAAAAGAGCGATGATAAGTTTATTCTTGACAGCAAGGTGGGTTACAAGGCGTTTGAAAAAGTATTTGCCTCGGCGAGTTTTAATCTGAGAACACAAATGTCCAATGGTTACACATATCCGGCGAATGCTGACCCAAGGCTGGTTTCCGGTTTGCTGGCACCTGCATACTTCTCACTGGGTGTTGGTATGGACTACAAACCTACAAAACCCCTCTCCCTAAACTTCTCTCCGCTTACCGGAAATTTGGTTGTGGTAAGCATTCCGGAACTTAGAACACGCTACGGAAATAAAATAGATCAGGGTGCAAAACTGGAGTTGGGAGCACAGTTAAAAATTGAATACAAGAACAAGATTCTGCAAAATACAAACATTAATTCTACCCTTAACTTCTTTTCGGATTACCTGGGTGCTCCAAAAAATATTAAGGTGTATTGGGATCTATTTGTAGATTCCAAAATAAATAAGTACTTTTCTGTCAACCTTAGGACCAACCTCGTCTATGATGACGATATTTTGATTGCAAACAAAGAGGGAGAGCTGGCACCAAGGTTACAGCTTAAAGAGATATTTTCCGTTGGATTCTCTTACACATTCGGCAATTTTAAAAAATAATGCTTTTAAAGTTTAAAGAGTCCCTTTCAAAGTTGACGGGACTTCAGGAGATTCACCCGGCATCACCCGATAATCCAAAAATCTTGGTAGCGGTGAGTGGGGGGATTGACTCTATGTGTCTGGCCCACCTTTTTCACAGAATCTTTTACAGAAATTTTGCGATTGCAACAGTTAACTTCTCCTTAAGGGGAGAGGAGAGTGATGGTGACGAGGAGCTTGTTAGAAGTTGGGCGGAAGAGAGAGGCATAGAGTACTTTTCAAAGATTTTTGACACCAAAGAGTATTGCAGGGTTAAAGGAGTATCGACTCAGGTTGCTGCAAGAGACCTTAGGTATAGCTGGTTTAACTTGCTTATGGCAGAGCACTCTTTTGATTATCTGGCAGTAGCACACAACCTTAACGACTCAGTTGAGACCTTCTTTCTCAATATATTAAGAGGCACCGGAATTCAGGGATTAACCGGTATTCGCCGCAAAAACGGAAAAATCATTAGGCCTTTACTCAGTATTACACGCAGAGAGATTGCTGAATTTGTCAAAAGAGAGGACATCCCATTCAGGGAAGACAGTTCAAATTCACAAAGCTACTATTCACGTAACAGAATCAGGAATATGGTATTTCCTGAATTTGAGATGATAAATGCATCTTTTTTGGGTACTGTCGAAAAAGATATGGCAAATGTCGAGGCTGCTGCAGATATCCTGGAGGAACTTTATTTTACAAAAAAAGCCGAACTTCTTGATTATAAAAGATCAAGAATTGAACTTAACAAACTCTTAAAGGAGAGAAGGCCAGATTACTGGTTATATATGATTTTATCGGAGTACGGCTTTAATGCTGACCAGACAGAGCAGATTTATAGCTCTCTGGAAGGCCAGCCGGGTAAGGAGTTTCATTCTGACAGCCATCTTGTATTAAAAGACAGGGAGTATCTTCTTATTTATCCAAAAGGGGTTGCAAGAGGTGAATCCGGTGAATTAAATGATAGCGAAAGCAGATTGAGCAGTACGAGCGGACCGGTGCTTTCACTGGCTGAGTTTGAAGAGAGGCTGGCCAATCAGAAGGATAATGCTCAAGCTCAAGCTGAGGCAGAGACTGAGACTGGGACTGGGATTGAAACTGAAATTACAATCGGACAGACACTAGAGTCAAATGGTGATGCTGTTGGATCCAAAACAGAAGAGGTTGAGGTTCACGACTATGATAATGAATTGTTTGAAGTTTCACTCAAAGGAAGCAGAGAGCTAAAGGAGTATGCGATACTTGGATTTCTGGTACGAATTTCTGTTTATCCCAAACCTATAGGATTTAAATTTAAGGATGGCCCGAGAAAAATTGAATACACTGCCGATCTTTTTGGCAGCACAGATATCTCTATAGCCTCGGCAATCAGGAAAAACTACAAGGTCAATGAGCCATCTCTGCTGCTGGATGCCGACCTGCTAGAGTTTCCGCTCATCTGCAGGAGATGGTTAGAAGGGGATAAATTTATGCCTTTGGGGATGACCGGCTATAAAAAAGTTAGTGACTATCTTACCGATATTAAAATGGATAAGGTTAGCAAAAGTTATCAGCCAGTTATGACTTCGGGGGATAAACTTGTTGCGCTTATTGGCCAGAGAATAGATGAGCGGTATAAAATTACCGCTCATACCAAAAACATTCTCGAAATTACAATAATCAACTGATCTGCCTAGTTTTGAAATGTAAGATTGAAAGGCAATCTTGCGAAGTGTTTGATTCCGCTCTCATTCTTGAGATACATATAGGCATTCTCCATTAACATTTCAGGATTAGAAACAGCTTTTGCAGCATAAGCTCCGTCTGAAATCATCTCCATTAATTTGTCAAGCTGTGTCTTCTTTACAGGATACTCAACAATTCTGTATGATTCTACTCCACTGGCACTTGCAGCAGCATTCAGCGCCTCTTTAAGACCTCCGCGCTCATCAGCCAAGCCAATCTTAATGGCATCCAGCCCTGACCAAATTCTACCCTGTGCAATTTCGTCAACCTTTTCAGGCGTCATCTCTCTTCCCTCAGCAACAAGATTGATAAAATTGGTGTAAATCTCCTCAATAGCTGCCTGAATAAATTCAATCTCTTTATTCTCAAGAGACCTGTAGCCCGACATTATATCACTATATCGGTTTGTTGTTACAGTTTCTGCATTAATATGAAGATGTTGCTTAAGCCCCTTCTGAACATTCAGAGCCATACTGAATACCCCGATAGAGCCTGTGAGTGTGGTATTGTTTGTGATAATCTTGTCTGCCTTGGCAGCTATCCAGTAACCTCCGGATGCAGCATAGTCACCCATACTTATAATAACCGGCTTTTTCTCTCTTAGCAGAGCAAGCTCTCTGTCAATAATATCTGAGCTTTGAGCAGATCCGCCCGGGGAGTTAACCCTGAAAACAACAGCTTTAATTGTACTGTCTTTCCTTACTTTTGAAATGTGTTCGATGAAAGAGTCTGAAGCAATGTTTTCGTCAGATTTTCCCATAATAATCTCACCGTCGGCATAAATAATTGCTATTTTGTTTTTCTCCTTAAAGTTTACCTTCTGTGTAGCCTTTGAGTAATTGGTTGAAGAGATCATTTTAAGATCTTTCTCATTCTCTACACCAAACAATTTAGCCAATGTGTCTACTAGTTTGTCTTTATACATAAGACCATCTACTAAGTTCTCTTCCAGAGCTTTTGTTGCTGAGTGAAGTTCAAGATTGTCAGCCATCTGGTTGATTCTCTCAGGAGTAATTCCTCTTGCGGCAGAGATATCTTCAACCCAGGTATTCCATACTGCATCAATATATGACTGAATCTGTTCTCTGTTTTCGCTGCTCATTTTATTACTTATAAACTGCTCTGCGGCTGCTTTAAATTTACCATGGCGGATAAGCTGAACTTCCAAACCTGCTTTATCGAGCAGATCTTTAAAGAAAAGTGAGCTTATGCTTAAGCCTGTCAGTGGAGCCATTCCACCCGGGTTCATGTAAATTTTATCTGCAGCTGTAGCAAGATAGTAAGCCGGCTGTGAGAAGTTGTCGGCGTAGGCGATAATTGGTTTACCACTCTCTCTGAATCTTACAAGTGCAGATCTTATCTCCTCAATGTGGCTAATGCCTGCATTAAGATTTGTTACATTCATGTAAATGAATTTGATAGCCTTGTCTGATGCTGCATTGTCAATTGTCTCAATAAAGTTTAGCAGACCCTGTGCTTTGGAATCTGTGCCCCCGAAAGGGTTGAACGTAGCAAAAGGGTCATCAACAGATTGCTCTGTAATTTTTGTTCCAAAATTGAGTGAAAGTACGGCCGATTTAGGCACGACAGGCTTTACGCTGCTTGATAGGGAGGCCATTGAGCCGATTACCCCAAGCAGAATAAAAAAACCGAGCACCATTGCAAGGAGTGATCCTATGAATGTGCCGGCTATTATTTTCAGAAAATTTTTCATATGTCCGTTAATTACAGTGTTAATCCAACAAATTTAGATTAATTAACGGACTTGAGCAAAATCTCTTAGATATGTTTATCTGAGGGAGGCCTTACTGAATATATAATCGGGTATTGTCTGGTCAAATTTGATAGACGAGGTAACAAATTCGGTGCCTTTACCATCTTTAAGCATGTCTTTGTAAACAACCTTTGACGGGTACCAGCGATTCTGAATCCTTTTGACTTCGGTGAGCTCTGCTCGCTTTAAAAGTTGACCGCTTCTGGCATACATCTCCTGTCTGAGAGGGACATATCTCTCTGCATCAATCCACATCTTTTGTTTGTAGTACGCAATATCGCTTACTTTGGCAACAAGTTCCAGTACCAATACATCTCTTTTCTGCAGGGTGTCTTTTCCTGTTACTGTTACATTATAAACATCACTCAGTTTTCTGTCGTCCATCATATCCTCGTAGGAGAGATCGGAGCCCATTACTGATTGCCTTAACAGGTGTCCTGAAATCTGAATTGTTCTGTCTGCCGAAGGGGTGTAGATCCACAGCTGTCCATCCAGTTTGAGCATCTTGGTGCCGGCCTCTGAAGCAGGAGTAAGATATTCGGTAAAAGATTTTTTATCCCCCTCTGTCCAGCTTCGAGAGGTTATTGTTCTGCTTGACCTTCTCCCGTGAATAGTCATTGACGATTCAATAATTCTGTTTTTTGATGATAGGTTTTGGTCGACTTTCTCAAGAATCTCTTTCCCATCCTGGCCTGTCAGCTGCAAAGTAATTAATGTAGAGATAATTATGAGAATTATCCTAGTAAAAGTATTATTAAATATTTTCATTTTAATGTCATTTATATATTTAAACATTTATACATTTATACATTTATATCAATCAATCATTAATCGTACATTCATTTATTTGGGTATTAAATCTCAGACTTCAAGCTCATTAAATAGTTTGGCAGTCTGACGTTTGTATATCCCTATTCCTGCCAGAGCATTACCCAGTACCATTGAGAATATTCCCGGTATAAACCCAATGTAATAGGTTGTAGGAGTAATATGGGTTCTGACAACAGTTGGCATCATCATGGTTGCGTTCTGCATCATGCCTCCCAGATCTATTCCGTGTACATTTATGTAAAAAACTACAGGTAAGGCAATTGCCACTCCAATAACTGAGCCGATTGTACCTATCATTAGTGCTTCATAAAGCAGTGAACGGTAGATGTGTCCCTTGTCCTCTCCCATTGCAAGCCTAACTCCGAATTCGGTGTATCGCCTCAGTCCTCCCAGAAGCCCTCCGTTCCAGAGAACTATTGCCATAGCTGAAACAAATATGAAAATCATAAGTCCGCTTACAGCGCCTGTGTAGTCAAGCATCTCAGCCATTCCCGACTGATCCCTCAGGGTGATCATAACAGGTGCAAATTCATCGGATTCACCATTTGAGGCCTCCAGATTCAAAGCGTTAAACCTGGTTTTAATCTCCTCTGCACCCTCAATATTGAAATACCTGTCCGGAAGAAAACCTAAAATCTCTCCGGTTGCTCCCTCCATTCCAAATGCCCTCTGAGCATCATTTATATCCATAATCACAGCTCCCCTGTCAATTCCTGTAGCTCCAAATATAATGGTGCCGGAGATGGTGAGGTTATAAAAAGCGAAACCACCCTCCATTGTTGAACCAAAGAGTGTAAAGCTCTCACCCGGGTTTATAGAAAATTTCCTGGCCAGCTCCTCTGTGATGAGAGCCTCTCCCTCTTTTGATGGCATTACTCCTCTCACTAGCGAGCTTTGAAGGTTGAACCTTTGCGGCTCTTTTGAATTGGTGCCTAAGAGATCAATTCCCCATCCGATTACCGGACCCTGACCACGAGTCTCTCCAAGTGAATCGGGGAAATCTGCCAGTGCGCCGAATCTAATACGTTTTACCCAGTCAACGCCGGGTTCAAACTCTCTAAGCTGATTAATAAGAGACTCTGCATCAAGAATCGCAAGGTCGTTGGGAAACTGTTCGGCTTCTTTCGCATAGGCCTTCGTCATCACCTTTACCTCACCGGTGTTGAAATTTGCATTCATCTCTATGGATTCACCCATAACTCCGGTTAGCCAACTGTACAAAAACACTGTTAGCAGTGATCCCGTTGCCACTACTATAATTGGCAGTAAACTTCTGCCTCTGTCTTTAAGTATTCCTTTCAGTAAAAACTTTTTCATTTCTTGTGTTTTTTGAACCGTTAAACCAGTTTGCCTCTGAGTGCGTCTGTTGGCTTCATTTTTGATATTCTTTTTGTAGGCATATAACTTACTATCAATGAAGACAGTACTACAAGAAGAACTGTTGCCATTATCATACCTCCACCATAGTAAGGGGTAATTTTATCTGCAATTGCAACTCCGGCCTGATCTGCGTTTGCCGGCATCGGGATGCCGTTTCTTTGAATCCATAAAAGGAGAGGCATTCCCCACGCCATTCCCACAAGAATAGCAAGAAATGAGTGTGTTGTCCCCTCAATCGTAAATAGTCTTACAACTCTCATCCTTGTCATACCAAGTGCTATATAGGTTCCTATCTCTTTTTGCCTTCTGAAGATTGACAATATTTGAGTGTCAAATATTGCAAGTAAAGCTATCGCGAGTAACAGGGATGATATCACCCTTGAACTTCCCTTTTTTGCGGCCATAATATTTGCCAGGTCTTTAAGAAGTGCCTTATCATCTTTATAAATCCATTCGGTACGCTCCGGCAGGTCAGCTGCATTAGGAGAGATTACTGCGTAGGTTGCCTCTCCGGCCATAGAGGTAAGTTCCTGAAGCTTTTCCAGAGGAATCCAGATTTGTCCTGCGTCAATGGTTGGAACGGTTGTCTTGAAAATACCTGTTATGGTAACCTCTCTGGCATCAAATGTTCCGTTTGCATCACGCCATCTTACAAGCACTCTCTCTCCCTCTTTAAGTCGTAGGTTTTGAGCCATTCTGTTTCCGATAATAGCGGGAATATAGTATGGGTCATCTGGGTTATCTTTGAGCAGATGAGATGGTATAGACAATATTTTTTGATTTGGACTCACTCCTTTTAATAAAATATTGACCAATCTTCCACCCGGATATCCGGTGGCTTGTGTTATAAGTACCGGAGTAGCCATTTCTTTCTGTTCGAGGGCTAAAATTCCCTCCTCCATTTTGGAATGGGAGTCTGCGAATGTAAAAGGGTCGTATGGGTTGTAATCGGGATGCCAGTATTGACCGGCTCCTGTCTCCCATGCTCTTGTGTCGTTGGTTGCCTGCATATTCCATCCGTCCAGCATTCCGTTATAAAATATTATTATAACAAAGGCAATGGAGAGAACCGTAACATTTAGCCAGGTTCTCAGGCCTGAACCCAAAAGGTTCTTTAGTGCCAATTTAAATTCCAGCATAACACAAATATTTATTTGGTGATAATTTGCTCATCTTTTTCAACCATACCGTCTTTGAGATATATGATTCTGTCCAGATACTGCATCACCTTTTCGTCATGTGTAGAAAAGATAAATGTGGTTTTAAGCTCCTGATTCAAACGTTTCATTGTCTGAACTATATGGTGGGAATTTTTTGAGTCAAGGTTTGCTGAGGGTTCGTCTGCTAGTACGATTTGTGGCTTTTTTACCATTGCCCTGGCAATAGCAACTCTTTGACATTCACCTCCCGAAAGGGTTGAGGGTCTTGAATGGGCTCTATCTGCCAGTCCAACCCACTCAAGT
>Ga0351858_1003_pt1 | contig 44307 bp, 38 predicted proteins | sample BONcelFGM3001D10_FD_206797 | JGI IMG/M metagenome (GOLD analysis project Ga0351858, IMG submission 206797) | Enriched cells from coal bed in the Powder River Basin, Montana, United States - BONCAT cells FGM rep2 HSBNCT.FGM.300.1.D10 ... | reverse complement strand
GTTGCCTTCGTTGATCAGGGTGATCTGGTTGTGGAAAAATCCCAGATAACCATCTTTGCCCACATCGTCACCTGTCAGCACGTTTCCGCTAATGTATCTCACAGGCAGAGGCTGCTCTTTTGCGTTTTTGTCACCTTTGATGTTGACATATTCGCTTATTGAAGAGAGGTTTGTGCCGGGAATACACTCTACATAGCTTGGCTTATGTGCTCTTGGGCCGGTAACTGCTATCACCTTTTTGACATCATAAATGCCTTTTGTGAATAGGCGGCCGATTGCGGCTACGGTGTACATATCAAGCGTCCAGACTACCTCACCCTTGTTCACAGGGCTTACGTGATGAATCTGAACTCCTACGTTTCCGGCAGGGTGAACTCCGTCAAATGTGTGTGTAATCACCTTCTCAAGGCGGTGGAATGGGCTGCTGGCAAAATTGGTGGCGTGAAGTCCTATGTGAATTCCGCCTGCAGTGAGTTTAGACAAAATATCTACTCCTATCTGAATCTGCTCGATTTCAGCCTTTAGGGCATAGTCAAGATCGGGTGCAAGTGGAGCGGAGTCAAAGCCGGAAATAAAAATTGCCTTTGGATCAATATCTTTATTGGGAGCAATCCCGTATGGGCGCTGCCTTATTGCAGCCCATAGACCGCTTTCAAGCAGTGTGTCAATAAGCTCCTGTTTGGTTGCTGTCCTGAAGTTGGGAGTTGTTATCTGGAGGTAGTCGATGGTTTGATCGGCATCGATGCGTATCTCCAGAAGCTTGCGCTTCTCCCCGCGGTAAATTTCTGAAATTTTTCCGCTTACCGGTGAACAATAATTAATATATGGCCTGCTTTTGTCTGTAAATATCGGCGACCCTGCTTTTACCAAATCTCCCTCTTTAACAAGCAATTTAGCATTAAGTGCTTTGAAGTCAGTGGGTTTGATTGCAATTTTGTCGGGCGATATTCTCTTTGTTATATGGGTTTGAGCTTCTCCTGCCAGAGGAATGCTTAAACCTTTGCGTAATCGAATGTGGTCTGACATTTTTTTGAAAAAATTTTGTGGCAAAGATACACATTATTTATAATTTTGTAGCCAATGAACAGAGAAATTTCTACTATAACAGAGGGCCTAAATCCTGCTCAAAGACAAGCAGTTGAACAATTTGAAGGGCCCTCACTGATAATTGCGGGGGCGGGTTCGGGGAAGACCAAAGTACTTACCTGTAGAATTGCAAATATTTTAAGCAAGGGGCACCGGGCAGGATCGGTGCTTGCTTTGACTTTTACTAACAAGGCATCCAGAGAGATGAAGGAGAGGATATCCTCTCTTGTTGGAAATGAGGCGGCTAAATATTTATGGATGGGCACTTTTCACTCGGTATTTGTACGGTTTCTGAGGGAAGATGCCGAACTTTTGGGCTTTCCTAAGAGTTTTACGATATATGACACTTCTGATTCGAGAAGCGCAGTAAGGGCTTGCATAAGAGACTTGTCTCTGGATGATAAAGCTTATAAGCCTAATGAGGTTTTAAGCAGAATATCAATGGCCAAAAACAATCTGGTGACTGCTGCTGCATATACAGCCAATGCTACATTTATGGCTAATGATGCAGCTGCAAGAAAACCTAAGATTGGTGAGATATTTGCGTTGTATGAAAAACGATGCAGACAGTCAGGAGCGATGGATTTTGATGATATATTGCTATATACCAATATTTTGCTTAGAGATTTTCCGGAGGTTCTGGAAAAGTTTCGCCAGAGATTTTCATTTATTTTGGTTGATGAGTATCAGGACACCAATTATGCTCAGTATTTGATTGTTAAGAAGCTCTCTTCTACTCACAGAAACCTTTGTGTGGTTGGTGACGATGCGCAGAGTATATACTCTTTCAGAGGTGCAAGGATCGAGAATATTCTGAATTTCAGGAAAGACTATCCTGAGGCTAAAGAGTTTCGTCTTGAGCAGAATTACCGTTCAACACAGACAATTGTCAAGGCTGCAAATTCACTTATCTCCAAAAACTCTGCTCAGCTTAAGAAGGAGTGTTTTTCTGAGGCCGGAGTGGGAGATAATATTGAGATTGTAAAGGCCTATACCGATCAGGAGGAGGCTTTTTTGGTGGCCTCTTCTATTCTGTCAAAGATTTACGACACCAAGGCCGCTTACAGCGATTTTGCTGTTTTATACAGGACAAACGCCCAGTCAAGGGCAGTTGAGGAGGCTCTCCGCAAAAGATCTCTACCCTATAAGATATACGGGGGAAACTCGTTTTATGACAGGGCAGAGGTGAAGGATGTTATGGCCTATCTGAGGCTTTTAGTTAATCCCAAAGATGATGAGGCTTTCAGAAGGGTTGTTAATGTGCCGGGCAGGGGAATTGGTGATACTACAGTCGGCTATTTGTCGTCTGCTGCTGTTGCTGGCGGAATGTCTATGTGGGAGGCTCTTTTTACAGGCGATGTGCTGAGTTTTGGTATCAAAAGTGCTGCATTTCACAAACTCACAGAGTTTTGTAAAATGGTATCCGAAGTTGCAGCCAAAATTGGAGAAATGAATGCATACGACATTGCTGTTGAAATTTTTATCAAGAGCGGGTATGCCACAATGATAAAGGGTGATCTCTCAATCGAGGGGCAGGCAAAGGCCGAAAACGTTGAGGAGCTTTTCAACTCAATCAAGGCTTTTGTCGAGGAGAGAGAGGCCGAAGCCGAGGCTGAAGCGGGTGTTGAGAGTGTTTCTGTTAATGAAAAGGTTGATAAAACCAAAGCTGGTACAAATGATGCCGGTATAATCGATGCTGATACAATTGATTCTGGTGCAATTGATGCCGAAGATTCAGAATTATATGGCAACGAAAATATAGAAAGTGAGGCTGTTAATGGAGAGAATTTTGCGCCGGTTGCGCCTCTTGAAGATTATCTTGAGACAATTTCGCTCATGAGTGCCATTGACGAAAACAGCAAGGAGGAGGATTTCAACAAGATCAGCCTTATGACCGTTCACTCTGCAAAGGGTTTGGAGTTTCCGCATGTTTACGTAATTGGTCTTGAAGAGAATCTTTTTCCCTCTGTAAATTCATCAAGCAGTGAGTCTGAGATTGAGGAGGAGAGAAGGCTTATGTATGTTGCCATTACCAGGGCAAAAACCAGTGTAACCCTATCGTATGCTCACACCCGCTTCAGGTGGGGAAATCATGTGAACTATCCGCCTAGCAGGTTTCTGAAAGAGATTGATGCAAAATTTGTGAACTGGCCTGAATTGGACAAGGAGACCGGTGGCACGGATCTTGAGCAGCAGTTGTTCGGTAACCGGAGTTTTGGCAACAAAGGGTTTGGTAACCGTGGGAATTCAGAAGGGAATTATGGTAACAAAGGGTTTGGTAATCGAGGGTCGTCAGAAGGGAATTACGGTAACAAAGGATTTGGTAACCGTGCGTCGTCCGGAGGAAACTCTTCACAGCCGCCTCAAGTAAGCCGGCCGAAACCAAATTTTACCCCTCCTAAAGCTCCGAATCCCAATTTTATTGCCGATCCGGTTTCAAAGCTTGTTGCCGGGCAAACTGTAGAACATGATAGGTTTGGGGTAGGACAATTATTGGTTATTGAGGGAGATCCTTTGAATCTCAAGGCGGTAGTTGATTTTAACGATGGAGGAAGAAAAATATTATTACTAAAATATGCAAAACTTAGGGTAATATCATAAATTGTGGCACGGGATTTGCAATTTATTTAGATGAAGTTTTTCATAGTTTAAGTTTAGGTTAAGTAATGGGGTCTTATCTCTTCGAGATAAGGCCCCATGAAGTTTTTAAGAGGTTGTGTAAACGTTTTCGATCACACATCACTCAACTCAAAGGCAACATTTGTTTTCCGATAATTTTCAGCGGCTACTTTTCGGGAACGACGAGGACTGTTTGACGACCGCAGGGAGGAGTTCCGCAGTCGCCGAAAAGTACCAGGAAAATTTGAGGGCACCCTAAAACAATCTGTTGCCGGAGTTGAGTGATATGGGGAAATAAAACATATTTCTTTTTTAGACTATCTAAAATTTATGCCTAAATACCGAATCTTCAACTTTTGTTCGTGATCCATTAAAATTTTAAGTCCTCGTATAAGTGCTTATAAAACAGCGAAATATAAAAACTATAATCCAAAAAGGTGGGAGTCAATTTTGAAAAACACACATATTCAGACTCTTGCACGAACACTTAAAAATCACTTAAATGCCTGCTCGCTGAGGCCGGTTCCGTTTAATTTAAGTTGGTGGAAATATTCAGGAACCTCTCTGCCCATTAATGAATCTACATAAAGCTTGGCAAGGTACTGTGATAGCATAAAGCCGTGTCCTCGCATTCCGGCAAAGAGACCAAGTTCGGGGTCAACAATATAGCGTGGTTCTACGTAGTAACCCGACCATACAGCCTGGAAGCCTACTCCTGAGAGGCGTGGTATCCAGTTGCTGAACATCTCGGTTACTACCTGCAGAAACTCCTGTGAGCTTACTTTAAGGTTTTTGTCGGTCTCTTTTGCGTCGTTAACAGGTGATGCACATCCGATAATCTGTCCTGTTTCGGCAAGCTGTTGTCCGTAAACTGCTGAAAAACCTTTGTACTTGCGTCTGTCTATGAGCATGTCAAGGTTAGCTCCCTCTTTGCCCAGCATAGGAAGTCGTTTGGTGATGAATGCCTGGTGTTTTACCGGGAACAGACCTGTCTCTATTCCTAGTTTTTTAGCAAAATGGTCTGCCTCTGCTCCAAGTGCATTTATGAATATTTCGGTTTGATACTCTTCGTATTCACGATTTGAGTTCTGCAGAATTACCCTGTACTCTTTGCCTGTTTTGTAAACCTCTACAAGTTTTGTGTTTTCCAGAATTGTGCCTCCCTTAGCCCGGCCGATCTCTCTCACTACATCTATTGTCTGTCCGGGATTTGCCTGCCAACACTCATTTGTTATAAGTGCGTGGCTGTATATGTCCAATTTTGGATTCAGGTATGGTGAGATCTCTTTTGAGAAATTCTTTTTATCAACCATGTAGGCGTCAGACCATCCCTTTGACGCATCAAGTGATTTGTATGTCTGCTCATCGTGGGCGAAACTTACATATCTTATCAGACGGAAATCTATGTTGTGCTTGCCTTGAAGATCTCTGAAAATCTCCAGATTGTGTTTTGCGATGTCGGCAAGGGCAGGCAACGAAAATGCCGGCCGGCCACCTGCGATGTTTCTCCATGAACTTCCAAGCCCATCATTAACCATGAGCGGGTCAAATCCGGCCTCTGCAAAGAAGCGGAACAGCGATGCTCCCGAGATTCCTCCTCCGGCAATAAGAACCGAAACCTTCTTAACCGGCCGGCTCCCTTTGGGTAGTACAATCTGCTCCTTTTTCTCTCCCTGTACCATGTCTCCCAAAGTTACCAGGTTTGACATAGGTCCGCGAGGGGTTGGTTCGCCGCAAACCTCTACTCCGTATGCTCTCAACAGTAGTTTTGCCCTTGGAACACATCTGTTTCCGCGGCATGGGCCCATTCCTATTCTTGATATATGCTTTAATTCGTCAGATGAGATTACCTTTCTGTCACCAATTACAGAGAGGAGTTTTTCTACTGTAACATCTTCGCAGTGACAAATATATGTTTTAGAGTCGTGCTTTTTGGAAAGGGGAATGAGTTCAACTTTTGAAGGGTACTTATCTTTTAGGATAAAGCCTCTTACTTCAATCAGCCTCTCGGTAGGAATTGTGTCAGAAATAGTTGAGCTCTCATCTGCCTCTTTTGTAATGTTACTTCTCATCGAAGTGGCGGTTACACGGGCGATGTTTGTTTTATTTTCGTTTTTCAGAATTTTCTCAATTACTCCCTCTCCCAGAATCTCTCCGTTATTATTTACAAGATAGACGTTAGAACCTTCATCTGCCTTGTATTCTATAGGAAGGAAAAGTCGGTTTTTGTTTAACTGATAGCCAAAAATTGCCAGTCCTGGACATTGGTAAACACACTGCATACAGCCTGTACATTTGTCGTAGTCAATTCTTGGAACGGTAGAGGTAGATGATTTTGTTATTGCTCCAAATTTGCACGCAAATGCGCATGGGTTGCAGGCAAAGCCATAAAGGCAGTCAATAATCACAAAGCCCTTTTCGTTCATCCTTTTTTCTGTAGGCATGGCAGGTGTCTCAATAACTCTGACCGGATGCTGCTGAGAATCAATGTACTCTTTAGACACTGAGAGGTAGTCGTCGTAGTTAAGTTTAATGCCAAGATCCTGAATAATCTCCTGTGCACATTGCTTTCCTCTAAGAACTGCTGATGTTCCCTCTCCAATTTTTACAGCGTCTCCTGCTGCATGGCAACGGCGGCCGTAAACCTCTGTTCCTTTGCGAAATAGTTGATTGTCAGGAATAAGGCCTGTACAAATGTTTATACAATCAATATCGTCAATTATCTTTTCGGTTCCGGGAATCGGTTTGAAATTTTTACATTCAGCTACTACTGCACCTACAATACCTGTGTGATCTTCGTTTGGAATTGCCTCAAGCAGAATATGTGATGTGAGAATTGGAATTCCAAGCCTTCTTACTCTGTTTGCCTGAACTGGAAATCCGCCTTCGTTTGGCATTGCCTCAATGATGGCCTTAACCTGAGCTCCGGCCTGCATTGCCTGATATGATGTGAGGTAACCGATATTGCCAGCTCCTACTGTTAGAATTTTCTTTCCAAGGAGTGTAAGCTCATTGTTCATCATTCGCTGAACAACTGCCGCTGTGTAAACGCCCGGCAGATCATCATTTTTAAAGGCCGGCATAAATGGAACCGCTCCTGTTGCCACAACCAGATGCTCAGCATCGACATATGATATCTCTTGTGTTGCTATATTTTTAATTACAAGTCTCTTACCTTCCAATATCTCCCAAACAACAGAATCAAGAAGAATGCCGGAATGGTCATCCCCTGCCAGAGAATTTGCTATGTCAAATCCCCTCATTCCACCAAATCTCTTCTCTTTTTCAAAGAAGAAAAATTGGTGAGTCTGCATTAAAAACTGACCTCCAATTTTACTGTTGTTATCTATTACCAAATTATCTACTCCTGCTTTGTTAAGCTCCTCTCTGGCGGCAAGACCGGCCGGGCCTGCTCCAACAATCACTACAGTTGTTTTGTGAACCTTTATATCTGTTTTGATAATTGATTGTTCGTCAGGTAGATAGTTGTCGTCAATTCTCTGTACACTTTGAACTCCGTCTACTTTGGTGATGCAAATCCTGCGCACTTTACCGTCAACAAGCATTTCACAGGCACCGCATTTCCCGATTCCGCACTCCATGGTGCGTTCTCTGTTTTCTAGGCTGTGTTTGTGAATTACCAATCCGGCCTGATGGAGTGCCGCAGCAATTGTAAAACCCTTTTGACCTGTAACTTTATGGCCTTCGAATATGAATTCTGCCTTGTTGTCGGCAGGTATCGGTAGGATGGGGTGCTCTGTAATTTTATACATAGACAAAAATAAATTTTGACAAAATTAATTAAAATTGAATACTGTAATTTTAAAATTAGATATTTTTTGAAATTTATTGAATTTGGTAACATATCTTAAGCGAAGTGCTCTATTTTTGAATAGTTAACAAATAATAAATTTTGATATGAGGCGAGAGATTTTTAAAGGTATCCGGTACTGGATTTTGCCGGGCCTTACAGGTAATTCATTTTCAACATTTGGAATTATTTTATTTTCAATTTCTTTACTGATTTCATCTTGTCAGGGGTTGGTTTTTACAGATGATGAGGGAGATAAGGGAGATAAAGGCGATAAGGGGAGTGGGTCGCTTGCAATGAAATTTGGTGAGGCAGCTGTTACAAAGGGTGTCACAAAGGAGTTTCCTGACAGTAATTCATTTACTCTAATTGTTAAAAGGGTAGATGGTTCTATAGTCTACAACGGAAGATATGGTGACAGACCTACCAATATGGTGCTTGTGGCGGCCAGTTATGACGTCTCTGTCTTTTCACGACAATTTGGTGCTCCTCAGTTTGATGCTCCTTGCTATTCTGATTCTAAAACGGTTGTTGTAGAAAAGGACAAGGTGACAAATTTACAATTCCTTTGCAGACAGAGCAATGGGGCAGTATTACTGTCGTTTACTCCGGAGTTTAAAAGTCGTTTTGGATTGTGGAGCACAGTACTTTCTGATGCTGCCGGTTCGGTGGTTTATCCCTATTCAGAGAACCGCTACCTTTATATGAATCCGGGTGAGATTACAGTCAGACTAAAACAAAGCGCGGTTCCGGGTGACTCGTCAGGGGTTCTGCTTACCAGGCGGACTCTTCTTCCAAGAGAGATGGTTGCCATAAACCTTCACTCCTCTTCGGGTGATACTGGTGGCGGCGAAGGCGGGGCCTCTACAAAAATAGTGATAGATACCTCTTCTATATGGGTTAAGGAGAGTATGGTTATTGGGAATTTGCGTGATGGTTCATCAAAGGAGCTTGCACTTAATCCTGATGAACTTACAGGGTATGCCGGGTTGAAGGGCATTTGGGTGTGTGGTTATATTGCGGGCTATCTGACAACTTCGTCACTTATTACTACTGCGCCGTTTGATGTTGAGACAAATATTGCCATTGCTTTGACACCTGGCGAGAGTCTTAAAAGTAAGTGTGCCGGAATTGCTTTGCCTACCGGATCTATTAGAGAAGCTTTGAATCTAAAGTCTAAACCGGGCAACCTTGGTAAAAAAATATGGGTCAAGGGTACTATTACCGACAGCTATTTCGGAATCAGGGGTGTAAACTCTGTTACTGAATTTGCAATGGAGTAAATTTTTGTAGTTACGGGTTTAGCTTTTGTCTATATTTGCACATCAATAGATCTGTTTTTAATAACAGTTACTTAATGTCATATGTATGGATTACTTTGCTCATGAAACTGCAATTATTGAAGAGGGCTGTCAAATTGGTAGCGGATCAAAAATCTGGCACTTCACACATATAATGTCCAACTGCATAATTGGTGAGGGTTGCAATATTGGTCAAAATGTTGTTATCTCTCCCAAAGTGATTCTGGGTAAGAATGTTAAGGTTCAGAATAATGTATCGGTTTATACCGGTGTGGTATGTGAAGATGATGTCTTTCTTGGCCCTTCATGTGTCTTTACGAATGTTGTAAACCCAAGGAGTGCTGTTGTCAGGAAAGGTTTTTATGTAGAGACCAGGGTTTGTAGAGGCGCTACAATTGGAGCCAATGCTACAATAATCTGTGGCAATGAGATTGGTAGATATTCAATGGTGGGTGCTGGAGCTGTTATTACTAAACCTGTTGCTCCATTTGCTCTGGTTGTGGGTAACCCTGCCAGACAGGTCGGATGGGTAAGTGAGTTTGGCAATAAGCTGAATTTCAATTCTGAAGGATTGGCTGTTTGTGAAGAGAGTGGTCAAAAGTACAAGTTAGAGAATAAAAGTGTTTCTAGGATATCCTAAGTTTACAGATGAAAATCAACAAAGATCTTCTTAGCCGGATTCTTTACTCTACAGATGCCTCTGCATATAGAGAGATGCCTTTAGGTGTTTTCTATCCGGAGAGTAAACAGGATCTTATAGACATAGTAAAACTGGCTTCAGCCGAGGGTTTTTCAATCATTCCGCGTGCAGCTGGAACCTCTTTGGCGGGACAGGTTGTGGGAAAGGGTCTTGTGGTTGATGTTTCGAAACATCTTAACAAAATACTTGAGATTAATAAAGATGAGAGGTGGGCAAGAGTTGAGCCGGGGGTAGTTCTTGATGAGCTAAACATTGCAGTTGCCGGTTTTGGGCTCTGCTTTGGGCCTGAAACTTCTACATCAAACAGGTGCTGTTTTGCAGGCATGGTTGGTAACAACTCTTGCGGTTCGCACTCTCTGGTACATGGCAGCACACGCGATCATCTGCTCGAAACCGAAATGGTTCTCTGCGATGGCTCTGTTGCTTGTTTTAAATCATGTTCTGTTGAGGCGTTTGAAGAAAAATGCAGACTTGAGGGCAGGGAGGGTGAAATTTATAGGTTTGCAGCCAATATGCTTCATAATGAAAGGGTAATGAGAGAAATTGCCGATCATTTTCCTGACCCTGAGGTGAGGCGTCGAAACACCGGATATGCCATTGATGAATTTCTTAACTCTGAGCGGGATATCTGCAAAGTAATTGCTGGTTCTGAGGGTACACTGGGGCTAATTTCTGAAATTAAAGTCAATCTTGTACCGATTCTTCCTAAGGAGAGAGCTTTGCTATGCGCTCACAGCAAAAGACTCGAAGATGTTTTCAAGGCAAATCTGATTGCACTGGAACATAGTCCTGTTGCGGTGGAGCTGATGGATGCCAATATTCTTGAGCTGAGTAAATCAAACATAAGTCAGAACAAGAACAGGTTCTTCATTCAAGGTACACCTGCTGCAATTCTGATTGCTGAGTTTGCTGCTGAAAGTAAAGAAGAACTTGCAAAAATAGTGGATGTTGCTGAGAGTGCGCTCTTGGAAAGTGGACTTATCTACTATTGTTCAAAGGTTTACGGTAAGGAGACCGCCAAAGTGTGGGAGTTAAGAAAGGCAGGTTTGGGTCTTCTGACTTCAATGAAGGGTGATGTTAAGCCTGTTTCAGTTATTGAAGATACTGCTGTTGCTCCGTCAAGGTTACCCGATTACATGTCAGATATTGTCAAAATGCTTGAAAATCACAGCTTGTCATGCGTATTTCATGCCCACATTGGCACAGGAGAGTTACATCTGAGACCTCTGCTTAATCTAAAAAAAGAGGAGGATACCCTGCTCTTCAGAACTATAGCAGGAGAGACTGCTAAGCTTGTGAAAAAACACAGAGGCTCTTTGAGTGGTGAGCATGGTGATGGCAGATTAAGAGGTGAGTTTATCCCTTTAATGACAGGAGATTATCTTTTTGGAATTTTGAAGGAGCTAAAGAGGGCATTTGATCCGGATGGTATTTTTAATCCCGAAAAGATTATTGATACTCCGCCTATGAACAGTTCTCTTAGATATGAAGCTGATGTTGCAGTAAGAGAGTATGATACTTTTTTTGATTATTCTGCACAGGGAGGTTGGCTGAGGGCTGTTGAACAGTGCAATGGTTCAGGTGATTGTAGGAAGTCTTCGCAGTTTGCCGGGACAATGTGCCCAAGTTTCAGGGTTACCGGGAATGAGGCTGACAGTACAAGGGGCAGGGCTAATGTACTTAGAGAGTTGCTTACAAAACCCACTACTGATAAGGTTTTTGATCAGAAAGAGATTCTTGAATCTCTGGATTTATGTCTGTCATGTAAAGCTTGTAAGAGCGAGTGTCCTTCGAATGTTGATATGGCTCGTTACAAGGCTGAATTTATGCAGCACTACTACGATGTAAAGGGGGTAAGCTTCAGATCTTATATGATTGCCAGAATGGCCGATGTTCAGAGGTTGGGTTCACTTATGCCGCTGGTGTACAATTTTTTTGCATGCAACAGATTAACATCATCAATCATTAAGAAAATTCTTAGATTTTCTGCAAACAGGTCTATTCCAAAACTTTCAAGAACTACCCTGAGGCAATATGCAAAAAGCCTTTCTTCGAAAAAAAGCATTGAAAAGGAGAATGCTCGTCAAAGTAAAGGATATGCAAAGGGAGTGGTATTTCTTTTTGCCGATGAGTTTACTAATTATAACGAGGCCGAGGTTGGTGTAGCGTTTATTGAGCTTATGAATGAGTTGGGATACAGAGTTATTGTTCCAAATCATAAAGAGAGTGGGAGGGCGGCGATGTCAAAGGGTCTGCTCAGAAGGGCCGGGAAGTTTGCAAATCAAAATGTCTCGTTGTTAAAGGACTTGATTACACCTGAAACACCTTTGGTTGGGATTGAGCCCTCTGCAATTTTATCGTTCAGAGATGAATATCCTGCCCTGGTTGACCGTGAACTCAGGGAGGCTGCTCAGGAGTTGTCAAAGTGTGCACTTTTGTACGACGAATTTATAATGCGCGAGGTTGAGAAGGGTAATATCTCTGCCGACAGCTTTACATACGATGCGAAACATATTATTTTGCACGGCCACTGTCATCAAAAGGCAATTGCCTCTGTTGAGCCATCTGCTGCAATGCTCTCACTGCCTAAAAATTATAAAGTTGAAACTTTACCTACCGGTTGCTGCGGTATGGCGGGTGCATTCGGTTATGAGAAGGAACATTATGATGTGTCAATTGCCGTAGGTAATCAAACCCTCTTCCCGCTTATTAACGCAGCAACTACAGCATCAGAAACAATTATTTCAGCACCCGGAACCTCTTGCCGTCAGCAAATTTTAGACGGAACAGGCCGCATAGCCAAACACCCTGTGGTGATTTTGAGAGAGGCACTAAGGGGCTAACATTTTTCTCCACGGCAGTTTGTGGTATATGCCTGTATTAAAGCGAATTAAAAATGAGCCAATTTTTTTATGTAAAATTGGCTCATTTCTATATGAGTGATTTGTAATTTGTTACCACAAATTGGCACAGAGATTTATTTTTTGGTACCGAAACCTGTTCCGTTCATTGGTCTTTTTGAAGTCTCTTCAACGCGTTTGTTTCTGTTGCCTGTTCCGTCACCGGGGCCATATCCGCCACCTCTTTTACCTTCATTTGCAGTTTTGTAGTTAACCCTACGGCCTGTTCCGTCATGAAGACCCAGTTGCTCACCTCTTTTTCCGCGACCTGATCCATCACGAACTCCATGCCTTGTACCGCTTCCGTCCATCTGACCTTTTCCGTTTCCTATTGTACATGTGCCATCTGCATGACTGTCGCAAACTCCGTCGTTGTTTGCATCAACAAAGCAGCTTTTATTTGCTTTGGGCGCATTTTGTTCGTTGTTTTTGCTTGTGTTTTGTGCTGTTGCCAAACCTATTGTGGCTGTCAGCATAAGTGCTGTTAAAATTACTTTTGTTTTCATTTTTTTTTGGTTTTTGAAATTATTATTAATTGATTTTATTTTTGTCTGATTGTCTTATTTGTCTGCTATTATTTCATTGTAGTTATCTCTTTCAACATCTACTTCACTGATATTTTTTCTTTCAACACTTACTATGCTGATATTTTTACTTTTAACACTTACTATGCTGATATTTTTTCTTTTAACACTTACTATGCTGTGGATTTCTCCATCTACAAATGCTTCAATGTAGTTGTCAATTTATTATTCTTGTTATTAAGTATTTCGTTCAATTATTTAAGTGTTTTCAGTTGAGTTATAATTGTCTGTGAGTTAAAATATTTGGGCAAAGCTTGCGCTAGATGCTCATATTTCAAGCATTTATTTTCAATTATAAATATTGGTTTTAGTTATTCTTTGACCGTTTATTCCGGTCTGTGTCCGTTTGGACCTCTTCCTGCCTGACCCCTTCCCCCCGGGCCTCTCCCTTCGCCGGGGCCTCGCATATGTTGATTGTCTCTGAATAGTGGTTCAAAAATTGTTCTAAGTCTCTCTTTTTGAGTTGAATCGCATTGGTTTCTAATCTCTAGATAAAATTCTGCGGTGTGCTCTTTTAACCTGGCATGTTTGAATCCTATGCTGTCGGAGTAAGCTTTAATCTTCACATAATCAGGGGCAGTGCTGTGAATCTCTTTGTATAATTCCGTTTTATAGCGGTTCATATTTGATATAACATCGTTGGCTTTTTGTCTAAACTCTCTGCTCTCTTGTCTGAAGAACGACATTTGCCCTTCGCTGAATGATAGTTCCTGTCTTAAAAATCTTCCATTTATCGGAGAACTTTCTGGATCGATCACGATTGAATCGTCTTGATTAAGATTTCTGTTACCGATTATAATTGTGGCAATTGTGCTTATGTTTAGCAGTGCTAAAATTATTACGGACAGCGTGAGTAGTTTATATTTTGTCTCTTTTTTCATATTCTATTGCCCTTTTATTTTCACTATTACCGTTATTGTTTACCCGTGTGGTGTTTAATCTTGTTGTGTGTATACTCATGTTGTGAGTTTACTCTTGTTGAGTGTATATGCCGAGGTTTTCAATATGACTGTCGTTTATGGCAAGAGTAGTGGTATTGCTTAAGCGGTTTTGTGTGTAGATTGTTCCCAGTGATATTCCCATAACTATGGCGATTGTTATCCCGGCAGCAACTGCGATGCTTTGCAGGGCAAAACTCCGTTTATCTTTTTTTGCTTCAAGAGTTTTTGTTTCGAGCCTGTTCATAATTTTTGATACAAGGAATGGGTTCGGCTCTGTACTGAGTTCACTTTTGATAAAGTCCTCAAGTATGTTGTTTTCTTTTATTTTATAATTATTTTCCATTCTCTGGCTCTTTAATTTTTTTCTGTTTGCTATATTACTTTTATCTTTATTGCTGTTTTACTTTAATGTTGTTTTGCAGTTTATTTGCTTTGCTTCCTGATTATAAGACATCGATTAAATACTTTTCCTACATTTTTTGAGTTATCTCTCTTTAAGTTTTTTCTGTAATGAGCTCTTTGCCCGCATCAAATGTTGCTCAACTGCGCCTTCTGATAACTGCATTATCTCTGCAATCTCTTTTTGGGATAGCTCTTTATACTTTTGCAGCACAAATGCTGTTTGTTGTTTGTCAGGAAGACTTTCGATGGCCTTTCTTACTCTTATGATATTCTCTTCTGATATGGTCTGCTCTTCGGGGTTTTTGGAATCTCCGCTAAGATTGAAAATCCGTGTCATATTATCTCCGAAGGTGGTAAAAATATCTCTGCGTTTTCTTCTTGCGATTTCGTTTAGGCATGTATTGACAGCAATTCTGTACACCCAGGTTGAAAATTTGGAGTCTCCTTTAAATGTGTCAAGTGAGTGATAGAGTTTTACAAATATCTCCTGTACCATATCTTCGGCATCCTCTTTGGAGTGAAGATAACCCATTGAGAGCCTGAACAAAGGGGTTGAATACCTCTCTGCAAGTTCACGGAAGGCCTCTTTTTTGCCGCCTTTAATATCGTCCAGTATTATTGAATCCTCTCTCAAATTGAATCTTCTTATAAGTTGTGCATTAAAACAAATTTACCATTATTTGACAGTCGTTAGGCAGTTTTCCTACATCTCCGCGCCAGTTTTGGACAAATTATTAATATTGAGAATTATACAAAATAGACTTTTTTGAATTTGATATATTTTAATAGAAGTCTCTTTTTCAAACGATTGTTAATCAGGCATATGTCCAAAAGTGGCGCGGAGAAATTAGCAAAATAAAAATGAGCCAACTTTTTAGTGTAAAGCTGGCCCATTTTTATATGATTGATATTTAAATTGTTACCACAAAGTGGCGCAGAGATTTATTTTGCACCCAGTAAAACGCCGTCAATTGCCTCCTTAAATGAATTTTTAGGGAGTGCACCCATTGCCATTTGAGGTGAACCTTCCATTGGAACGAAAAGAATTGAAGGTATGCTTCGGATTCCGAAAGCTCCTGCAAGCTCTTGCTCCTGCTCGGTATTTACTTTGTAGATATATATTTTATCTTCATACTCCTTTGCAAGTTCTTCCAGAATCGGAGCAATCATTTTACATGGGCTGCACCAGTCGGCATAAAAGTCAATTATAGCCGGCTTGTCGCCCAGATATTTCCATTCAGTTGGGTTTGCTTCGTAATTGGCAACTTTTGTAAGGAATTCCTCTTTTGTAAGATGTATTGTTTTCATTACTTTAAAATTTTTCTAACTAATTTGTATTTATATATTTAATAGTATTCTTATCTTCTTGTTGATAGTTTCTTTTGTGCTTGCTTTTTATTCTTTTCTGCAGTTTAATTGTATTCTTATCTTCTTGTTTGATAGTTTCTTTTGTGCTTGCTTTTTATTCTTTTCTGAAGTTTAATCGTATTCTTATCTTCTTGTTTATTCTTCTGTTGGGTCATTTGCCTTTTGAGCAATTAAAATGAACTGTTCGTACTCTTTGTTATTTTTCGTGATAGTGTTGTAAACATTGGCCTTTGTAACTTCCATATCACTGCCTTCGATAATATCGGACAGTTGAGAGATATTAAATCCGTTATGTGCCACACTCTCTTCCGGGTGAAAAGTTCCATCCTCCTCTTTCAGATCTCCAATAACAAGAATACCTCCCGGTTTTAAAACCTTTGTTATATGGTCTATTGTTTCGGTCAGGTTTTCAATGTGGTGCATTGCCATTAATGAGAACACAATGTCAATGTCATTTTGGGTGTAGGCAAAAACCTCTGAGTTAATTACTTTAACGTTTTCTTTTTTAACGTTTTCGAGTTTTGATTTCAAAACCTCAATCATTGAGGTGGATGTATCCATCAAAACTACATTTTTAACCAATGGAGCTATCAGAAGTCCCACCAGACCGGTTCCGCATCCAAAATCAAGCACTTTAAGTTCTTTGCTGAAATTTATATTTTGATGCATTTCGTACACAAACTTTTCAGCCATCTTAACCTTCATTGGGGTGTCCCACTCCTTTGCCTTAACTGCGAAAGGGTCATTTATTTCCGGCTGCTCAATTTTTTCTGTGCTATTCAAATTTTCTACTTCTCTTTTTACTTTGTATCCGTTCTCCTCAAGCTTCTGTGCAATCATCTCAAATGATACCTCGGTAGTGTGGTCAATTGTTATTTCATTTTTATAGTTGTTCACATTAACGCCATATACGCCATTTAAAGAGGCTATTTCGCGATTGATGTGGTTATTGAAAACACAACATTGGGCTTTTTCGACTTTAATTACCTGTCTCATCCTTTAAATTAATTACCCGATTCATTCTTTTTGTTCTTTTTGAAAAGGCTGAAAACCAAACCTCCAAGTACTATCCCGTATAAGGTACTGTTAAGAGGAGAGGAGGTAATAGCGCAGGTTCCGCTGTTACAACCGATAAAATACCAGTATAGATATCCCCCGGCTGCTCCTGCAACTCCCCCGGCTATGATCAACCACTCCCGCTTTATTAAAGTTAAAATTTTGTTCATTTTTTATTGTACTATTCAATTTTGCGCTTAATTATTTTTAAGGAAATATATTCCATAGGAAATAATAGTGCAAAGATAAAGATATTATCTTAATAAACAAATTTCCTCAGGAAAATAATTATATTTGCAGTGTAATTAAGATAGGCTGAACAATATTAATTGCGATATGTTTAGTTCTATGTAAAAAACCTTATTATGTCTTATAATCTACTTAAAGGAAAAAGAGGGCTTATTTTTGGAGCCTTAAATGAAAGTTCCATAGCATGGAAAACAGCTGAAAGAGTATTTGAAGAGGGTGGGAGATTTGTGTTGACCAATACTCCGGCTTCTATGAAACTTGGCAGTGTCGATAAGCTTGCAGAGCAATGTGAAACGATTGTTATACCAGCTGATGCAACAGATGTTGCAGATCTGGAAAATCTAATAACCAAGGGAATGGAATTTCTTGGGGGTAAATTTGATTTTGTGCTCCACTCAATAGGCATGTCTCCCAATGTTAGAAAAGGTCGTACCTATGATGATCTTAACTACCAGTATCTGCATCAAACGCTGGATATTTCTGCTATCTCTTTCCACAAGGTTCTGCAAAGTTGCAGAAAGCTTGATGCGATTAATGATTGGGGCTCTGTTGTGGCTCTCTCATATGTTGCTGCCCAAAGAACTCTTTACGGCTACAACGATATGGCTGATGCCAAGGCATTGCTGGAGTCAATTGCAAGAAGCTTTGGATATATCTATGGTCGCGAAAAGAACATCAGAATCAATACTGTGTCGCAGTCTCCAACAATGACAACCGCAGGTGGAGGTATTATGGGATTTGATAAGCTTTATGACTTTGCTGAGAGAATGTCCCCTCTTGGTAACGCAACTGCTGAGGAGTGTGCCGACTATGTGATTACTCTCTTCTCTGACCTTACACGAAAAGTTACAATGCAGAATCTCTTTAACGATGGTGGATATTCAAGCATGGGTATGAGTCTTGCTGCAATGAGCGTTTATCGTGAAGGTCTTGATTACACAGACGTTAAAGACGATAAGAGCAAAAAGAAAAAAGTTTAATAAACTGATATTTATCATTGATTTTCAATGTAATGCATGATGCCATACAGGCTCACACTTGAATTAATTAAGCTAATATTGAAGAGATGTGGTTGAATAATCGCATCTCTTCTTTAAATTTAAATGCCCGTTTAGTAGGGTAGTTTCATTGTTATACGGTTATATTTTAAAAAATATCAAATTGAGTAGAGAAGAGTTTCGGAATTTATTCGACAAGAGGTTTGATTCTGTCAGGAGTTTCATCTATTACAGATGCTCTGACGAAGAGGTTGCTTCTGATATTGCTCAGGATGTCTTTACAAAGATATGGGAGAAAGGGATGAATGTTCATCCGGAGAGAGATAAAAACCTACTTTATAAAATTGCCTCAGATATGTACATAACCAGAATGAGGCGCAAACGGATAGAATTAAATTTTAGAAACTCAATAAAAACTGACAGAGAAGAGAACTCCCCGGAAGATGATATGCTTTACAGCCAACTTAAGGAAAATTATGCGAAAGTATTAGGGGAGATGAATCAGGGTCAAAGAGATGTTTTTTTAATGAGCCGCTCAGAGGGTTTAAAGTATGAGGAGATATCTCAACGGTTGGGGATTGGTGTTAAAGCGGTAGAAAAGAGGATGACCGGTGCTCTTAAGATGTTAAAAAAATTAAAGCAATGAAAAATATTAAATTTGAGCCGGATTGGAAAAGATCAAAAGAACAGATTTGGGATAATTATTTCGAAGAACTTACTTCAAATAAACAAATTACCAAAAGATCGTTCTCTTTTCGATATCTGTATGCAACTGCAGCAGCTGCAATAATTTTATTGTTTACTTTACCTAATTTTTATGTTAAAACAGTGAATGCAAACAGGGGTGAGAGAATTATTCATACACTCCCTGACGGATCAACAGTTTCTCTAAATTCCGAAAGTACACTAAAATATAAACCCTTAGTTTGGTTTTTGGGCAAATCCGTACAACTTAGTGGTGAAGCCCTATTTGAAGTTATTAAGGGTAAGGACTTTAAAGTAATCACAAGCAATGGCTCTGTATCTGTTCTTGGAACATCTTTTAATGTATATGTCAGAGAGGACGATTTTTCTGTAACTTGCTATACCGGTAAAGTAGCCGTTGAGGCAATGTCAAATTCCGAAAGGGTAGTTTTGGAAAGAAATACAAAATTTGCAAGCAATAAAGATGGAGTTTTTAAAACCATAACTTCTGAGAGTTTTACAAAGGGTAACAGCTGGTCTGAAAATAGGTTTGTATTTGTGTCAGAAGATCTTTCTAAAGTTTTAAAAGAGTTGGAGAGACAATATAATATTAAAGTTACAGTTGATAGGAATTTGAATTACTCATACACAGGTAGTTTTGAGAAAATTAATGATCCCTATGAAGTTTTGAAAATTGTAACCACACCGTTTGATATGAAAGTGTCAGGTAACGGCAAGGAATTTAAAATAACATTTGAAGATTGAAAAGAGTATTACTGGCAATCATATTTATAGTAACATTCTTCCGGATATCTGCTTCGGAAGTGGTTGTTGTTAAATACAACTCAGTACCTCTCAACATAGCGTTGACTCAGCTAAGTGAAAATTATGGGATTTCACTCTCATTTGACGACAGGGAGCTTTCAGGATACATCATAACAATATCCGGAAGATTCAAATCCGCAGACGAAGCTATAGTCAGAATGTTGGCTAATCTACCTTTAAGACTTAGAAAAATTTCCGGGGTTTGGGTTATATCTTCTGTTTTAGCAGGTAAATCCACTGACAGTTTAAAAATTAAATCCGATGATAAAGTGTTAATTGAAGGCGTTGTAATGGATGCCCAAACAGGAGAAAGACTTCCTTTTGCTTTGCTCACTTTAATGGATAAAAGGTTTTATTCAGATAGGAATGGCTATTTTTCATTTAAAGAATCAACAGCAAAAAATGAGTCATTATCATATAATGCAGCAGTTGGGTATCTTGGATATAATATTTCAAATGTTACACTTACAGGTGCTAGCCTCAATCGTATTTTTCTAACTCCTGTTTCATTTACCCTGGATACTGTTTTAGTAAGACATTATTTAACCAGCCGATCTTTTCAGTCCGGAGACTCACCTGCATCAATACGGATAAACCATGCCATTGCAAAATACCTTTCCGGGAACGGAGATAACTCGGTATTTAATCTTCTTAGATTAATGCCCGGTGTGAGAGCCTCCGGAGAACCATCATTTCTATCTGTTTGGGGCTCAAATGAGGGAGAGAGCCTTGTGAAAATGGATGGATACAGACTTTTCGCAATGAATAATTTCAATGAGCAGATCAGTTCTGTTAATCCTTTTCTTGTTAAAGAGGTTCGGTTGACAAAGGGAGCATTTTCAGTGAACAATGGCGGTGCCTCCGGTTCAGTTGCGGAGATTTATGGAATTGATGGAAATTCTTCGCGCCCAGTGGTTAAAGCGAATATCAATAATCTGACAACCAATTTGTTTGCCTCTGTGCCAACTGGTTCAAGATCGGTAGTAATGGCTGCTTATCGCCAAACATACTACAATTTATACGATGTAAATAAATTTAACCCATATGGAAAAAGACCTGAAAATTCAGGATCTCAGGCTTCCAGAGATATTTTTATCATCCCTGACTACCTTTTCAGGGATGCCAATCTTAGATTCAAAAGCACATTTGGTGTTGATAACACTTTAACCGCAGGTGTTTATGCCGCTGAGGATGATTTCAAATATCAGTTTGAACTTGGAGATTTATCTTATAATGCAAAAGAGACCAACAGGCAGTATGCCTTTTCGCTGAATATTAACACAAAAATTGGAATACCGGGTAAATCAGACTTATCAATATTTTATTCTTCAAATAGTTTAACTGCAGACAATATCAGAAGATATCGGGGCCAAAATCTTACATCATATATAACTGATAACCTTATTGGAGAATCTGGTGCAGAGTTTAATCATAAGATAGAGGTGGGTAAAAGAAATTTTATGGACTTTGGACTTTCCGTAAAGAATTTGTTTGAAGGTTTTAATGGAGATAATGCTGATAATCAGATTTACTCTATTTTTATTAACGAGAAATTGGTTTTAGATAAATTTGAAGGTAATGTCGGGATGAGATTAGATTCATATTTAGGGAAAAACTATTTTCAACCAAGAGTAGCCGCTCTTTTCAATTTGGGATATGGAATTAAGTTAAATGCGGCTTATGGAATTCATAATCAGTTCTCAGGAAGAATACCATATATTGACTCAGATGGAAATTTTTCATTCCTGTGGAAGCTTTTCAACGGAGCTAACATACCGGTTATTAAATCGGAGCATCTCATTTTAGGTGCATCATACAACAATAATGGATGGCTTGTTAGTACTGAGGTTTTTAACAGAGAGAGTGAGGGAACCCTGAAATTTTCAAGAAACAGAGGGAATATCAGAATTGCTGAATATTCAGCAAATATTAAAGGATTTGATATGATGGTCAATAAGGAACACCAGGGATCATACATTTTTGTATCAACTACCTTTTCGTCTGTTAATGAGAGACTTGATAATGCTGAAAACAGCACTCTTAAATATAACCCTGCAGAGATTAAAGCAGGCTTACTTTTAAATTTTTCTCCATTCTTCTTTTCAACCACCTATGTTAATGGATGGGGCTACAGAAGCAGTTATCAAAATATTTCAAGCGATGATACATCCAGTGAAAAGTATTCAAGATTGGATATATCTGCAAATTACAGATTTACCAAAAACAGATTTGTGCTCAATATGGGAATTTCTATATTGAATCTGTTAAATACTCTCAATTCCAAATATATCGATGTTGTGCCGAACTTGCCTGGTAGTCAATCTGGCTATTTGAATACTTATTCTCAGGCGATTCCTTTTACTCCCTTACTTTCGCTTGAATTAAATTTCTGATTCCGGTAGGGTAAAGCTTTGTTTAAGCGGTTTAATGTTAAAAGGAACTTTAAAATCATTTACCAATATGAAAACAAAAAATTTAATCTACTTGTTTGCAGGACTTTTTACTTTACTGACTGTTTCCTGCCAGAAATCTGAAATCCCCGTTGATGAGCTTTCAGATAAATTTACTGATGTAATTACTGTATCAGCAGAAGGTGCAACTGAATTTATTACAAAGAGTGTTGTGCCAACTTTTGAAGACACTGAAGAGTTGACAGCTAATGAAATTGAATTTCTTTTTGCCGTAAGGGAAGAGGAGAAGCTTGCCAGAGATGTTTATGCACAATTTTATGATTTATTCGAAGTAAAGCCATTTGCAATAATTGGTAAAGCAGAAGAAAATCATATAGCAGCAGTAGAGCGGTTATTTTACTTCTATTCAATTGAATATCCAAAAGTAGGTGAAGCTGGAGTATTTGAAAATTCAGAGCGTCAGGCTTATTATAATGAGTTGATTGCAAAGGGAGATTCGGTTCTTGGAGCTTACGAAGCGGCAGCATACCTCGAAGAGAGAGATATCGCAGATTACAAAGCTGTTCTTAATGACATAACAAATCCAAACATTAAAATGGTAATAGAACATCTTTACAGAGGGTCAATAAACCACTTTAAGGCAATGCTTCGCCAGATAGATGCACTTGGAAGCAGTTATGAAAATTCGTTCCTTACTCAGGAGGAGTATGACAGTATAATTAAGAGTAACTTTCTGAATGGCAAGAGATACCAAATCAGAGGATCAGAAAACAGGACTAACAACGGTAATGGTTTTGGTTTAGCGAAAGCTGCAGTAAACTCCAACGGAGAATGTACTAAAACTTCTAACGGAAAAGTTCCGGGAACCCAACAGCAGGCCGGTAAAATAGGTAAGGGGTACAGAGGGGGCAGATAATAATACCGGAGTGTGATTATTATATAAAAGAGAGGATGACTTGTTCAGGTCATCCTCTTATTATTTTATCTGTTAATAGTTTCTTATAAGGGTCTGGCAACCATTATTCCGTTTCCGTTTTTAGACTTGAGCGAATAATTCATAAGGGTCTCTTTCTCAATGACAACCTTCATTTCGGCTGAAGAGGCGTGAATGAAGGTTAATTTATTGCCCTGAAAGTAGATAAAGGCTACGTGTGAAATGTCAATCCCTCCCATTTTAGTTACAAAACAAACCATGTCACCATTTTGAAAAGAGGCTCTGTTTTTCTCTATTTCCGATGCAGGAATACGGAAATTTTTTCTTCCCGTTGCCTCTTGTTCAATTTTTTTAATTTTGGCGGTGAGCTCAGGTTTGCCCTTGAGTTGCTTGTACTTCTCGTGATTTGTAGACATTACATATAGGTTCACCTTGTGCTCAATACCTCCGGACTCTTGCGTGATGTTCCTTACCAACCCCCTCTTTTCGTTTTCATACAACCAGTCTGTAGTGTAGTGTAATCTGTCGGAATAGTCATTTATTACTCCGTTTCGGTATCTTATGATCTGAAGATTTTTTCCAAACTTTTCAAATGTGGGATCTCCCTCTTTAACAGTTTTTGAAAGTGCCAAAACTGTCTCTACCAGGGTAGTGCAATCAAGTTCACGCAGGTTAATGATCAGTTGTTCAGGCTCTTTTTCAAGTGTATGACCAACATAGGGTGTCTCCAGAAAAAAGAGGGCACTTTTAGTAACCAAATCTCCCATGCTTATCTCTGTTGCATCTCCTATGTGCTGAATGTATCTTTCAAATATCTCTTTGTCCTTGTATGTTTGTTGAGTTTGATTCTGTGCATTTACAATATGTGTAAAAAATACAAAAAATAGTAATATGGCTAATCGCTTCATTATTTAGTGGTTTTAAAAGATAACTTATCCCAAAGATCAATTTTTTTTGGAAGGGAACCAAAAATAAATTTTAAGGAACCATTTTTGCATATTACTTTAGCCGTTCAGATTTACAATTAAGAATTCTGCCTTATGAAAGTTAAAAAGGAGTCACTGGGTTTTTTTGATAACCCACAGCAAAACTCAAGAGAGTACATTCATCAGTACATAAAGCTAAGACTGGAAGCACTTGGTCTTGTTGATGAGGAGTTTGGAAGCGATGATTCTCAAGGTTTTTTACACCTTGCAAAATCGTTGATTATCAATTACAGAGAGAGGGAGAGACAGTTTAAAAATTATCTTTGCCCTGCAGATCAGCGAATTCAGAATTTTATTCGCAACTACTATAAAGGAGTTGATGTTCCTGAAATACATATTCCATCATTCACCTTTACGTTGGATTTCTATGGTATTGCCAGAGAGCTCTCTCTTCCTGAAAAAAAGGAGGAGTATGCCTCACAATATCTAAGTTCGTACAGAGTAAAACAGGGAATCCTTCATAATCCTCGCCATGACAGAAGAACCACGAAAGGGGTATTTCATATTGCCGAGGGTGGAATGCCAATCCCCGATGATAAAAAGGCTGTACCTATGCTGGCTGCTGCCAGGCTGCTAAAGAGAGCCACTGAAATTGATGGAGATATATTTAATCTGCCATTTACAGAAGATAATAGCAAAAAGGCTAAAATATTTGTATCTCTGCTACTTAGGCCTTTAGTAAGTCCAAAGGTAGATGGGATATCTCCTGAAAAGAGCATGGAGGTGAGATTCTTTGCTCCAGGGTCATTGGTTTCAAATCTTGATTTTGTTGAGTCAATCTTTGGAAATGGAGGTTCGCCATACCATATTTCAAATGATGCCGCACTTGACTTTGATTCATGGAGCGGCCATACAGGTTGCATAATTCTGGCTCCGCAATTGAGTAAAATGACTAAGAAAGAGCTTGGATTGCCACATATCTCAGAGGCAACAGAGAGGCAGAAACGTGACGGTATGTGCTGGGAGAGTGAAACAGAGTTTTACAACGAAGGAGAGGCTTTTAAACTAACAATGAGAACCGATGAGGGTGTTATTGTTACAGTTATTGCTGACAACTACTTTGGCTACTCCAAAAAGGAGATAAAGACCTTTATCTCTTATGCTGCAAACCTTCTTGGAAATGCAGAGGAGGAGCACGCAGGTGGGGCACTTATCTTCCCATCGTATAATCAAGGTGAAGGGCAGCTGACTAAAGCCGAAAACTTTGTAAACTCTCTGGAAAAGGTTGCCTCGATATTTCCTGACATAATTGAAATGAAGCCGGAGGGATACGGTATAGATAAAAACTATCCGAATATCTTTTATGTTCCTGAAATGAGCAAATTTGACATTAAAACTCAAAGGGTCAGCTGGAGTAAGAAGAAACAGGATTACAATATAAAGCTACTTCCCGGAAATATATACATTCTGCCTAACGGAAATAAATACCGTATGGAAAAGGCAGCAGCAACGCTGAATTATCGCCTTGTTGAGACAAATGCAGAGGGACTGCTTGTTCATAAACCCAGCACTGTATCGGGGGGAGGTAAATCAGAGATTTCAAAATCAATTTCTGATTCAATAATCTCCGGATCGTTCTTCATAAAGGATTTTGAATCAGACTTCAATAAGGTAGATGAGATAATAAACTTCAACTACTTTAACAGATTTAAGGTCCTTCCCGAAAAGGGAAAAACAGACAGTCGTTCGTTTCTGAGCAGTAAAAGATCAATGGGGTCGTCTATAAAATTACTAACGCCCTCTCCTGAGTTTACTGATCAGTACAATGCCTGGCTTGAGTCTATTCCGCAGTATATAAAAGGGATATCTTTTATTGTTAAAAGGTTTTACCGTGAAGAGTGGGGTAGTGACTGGAAGAAGTTCTTTTCTGTTGACATTCTTAACGGACAGCCCGGAAATGAACTTAAATATGCAAACCGCAAACTGACAGCTCGTTATTTAAGAGTTGGCTATGATGATAAAGGGGCATGGAGAACTTTCAAGCTAAGACAGGATTATGTTCACGCCGATAAGATTCAGATGGAAGATGATATTACCGTATCAACTGTTGTTCCGGCATCGGCATTGTCAAATTTAAATCCAATTGTAAATAACAAGAGCGTTAAGATAATCGAGAATTGTGAATTCAGATTTTTCCAGCGTCCAGATGAAGCTGTAAACAGAGGATTCGATAAAAAGGCCGAAATAGACCTATCATCTCCAAATACATTTATCTCTAACTTTCAGCCTCTTACTTTTCAGGATGCAAAGGATATGTCAGAAGATGTGATAAATTTCGATTTGTTCACTCCTCCGATGAGTAATATGATTAAAGAGGTTGCCGAGTCAGGTACATCAAAATATTTTGTCTCTTCGGCAAATCCACGTATTGTAGATGGTAAGCCGACTAAAAATGTGAGATATCTTCAAACCAGAGACGATTTGATTGATCCTAAACCAAAATATATTGCTGAGGTAGGTATGAGGTTGTCCCGCACTCTGGAAACATCAAAGCCACTATATGTTCCAGTAAACGCTGTTCTGCCCGGACGTAGGAACAACCCTTCTGAAAAGGGTATCCGACCGCTTTCAGTGTATAATCCTGTACATTATCAGGAATTACCAGAGCTGTTTATGGATTTTATCTGCTCTCTTACTGGCAAGTCACCCTCTACTACAGGTGCGGGCTCCGAAGGCGCCCTTACAAAGGCACCGTTTAATGCTCTATGGCCGATAATTGACCTTAATAACTCACTTGTATCCTTCATTTTGACAGGGTATAACGGCTTCACGACTCCGGCGGGATTTATCGGACATAAATACAGAATTGACCATGACCTCAGTCTGCTTGTTCCTGAATTATGGGCAAGATTGAATAACACTGAGAGAGATCCAAAACAGATGATTCAAAATAATTACCTTGAGAAAATTGAGGATTTTGAGTACAATGGAAAAAGGATTCCGGCTTCTATTCTCGGTTACAGAATTACTGAGAAATTTGTAAATGGTTATTTTGGAAGGGTATTCGAGACGCCTAACGTAATATTTCCGGATGATATGCTTAAACCGGAACTCCAGTCTCTTGAGCAGTTTGCCGATGGCGTTTTAAATATTGTTGAGGCTCAGCAAAAGGTTGCAGAGGCTTACTTCAGAGATGGAAGTATTAACTCTGCCTGTCCGCCGTTGAAAGCGCTTTTAAACATTATGGCATACGGTAAATACGAGAATTTGACACTAACGTCACCAGAGCTGAGAAAGATGTTTACTTATGAATATCTGGTTGATTCTGATTGGTATAAAGGCAGAATTCTGACTAAACAGCAGTCAGATATAGCACTTTATGCAGGTCACATAAGATATGTAGAGAAGATTATAAGAGATGACCAGAATCTTACACCTGAAATGTATGAGAATCTCATTTCTAGTCTCAACACTCTTAAAGGAAATTATGAGTATATATGTTCATATGACTATGTGAAATACCTTTATGGTACAATCGGTAAGGATCACATAAAGAGTAGAAGCTAAAAGTTCAATTTCTTTTTGAAAAGATGAGAGGCTTCAGAAATGGAGCCTCTCTTTTAGTAATTTATAACCTGAAGTGCTTGCCCTGAGACAAACTCCATTTTTAAGATATACGCTGTAGCTCTCTTTCCCAAACAACTCTGCTCTTTGTATCTTCTCACTGTTCACAATGCAGGAACGGTGGATTCTAATAAAGGTATCCGGTAGATTTGCCTCAAAAAATTTCATAGTCTGCTCTTTGATATGTTTCCCGTTCCCTGTAAACAGCATAACATAGTCGCCGTAAGCCTGAATATAGCTAATCTCTTCGGTCTTAATTATGTGAATTTGTGTACCCTCCTTAACAGTAATTTGTCTAAGCTTTTCATGTTTAATTATCTCACTTTCATAACTTGCATCAGCCTCATCCTCTTCATAATATGCTTCATTATCAGATTTAGTTGATTTGGATAGTGATGAGTACCACTGAATTGTTATTATCCATACAGAAAGCCCGACAATATTCATTAATGGCAAAAATTGGGAGAAGTTGTATGGATGTGCCGAGGGTTCAAAAAAGGCAAAAAAGGCGTATGAAATTGCGGCAGATATTGTTGTTGACAGCACTGCAACAACGGTTTTGGCTGCAAGATTTTTAAAGTAGGAATTAATGTACCAGTAATAGTATAGAGCACCATACAGTGGCACCATATAGGATGTGCTTACGATAAAAGCAGTTAAAAAATTAGTCTGTGCATAAAATACAAGAGTAAACCACAGGAGAGCAATCATCAGTAAAGATGAAGCTGCTCCTGTGATTTTCCTTTCGAATGACTCTTTAATAGGTTGTTTTAGCATCTGAGCCTAGTTTTTTACCTCAAGACCTCCGAATGAGATATGACCTCTTATTATAAGTTTTTTTGTTGTGTCGGTAAACTCTATTGATTTGTATCTTTTGTCATCTGTTCCGCCGAAAAAATTCTGAGTGGTGACTTTAACCATCCAGTTATCCGGAACATATATCTCTATGCCTCCGAATGAGCAATCAATATCAATATAGGTTTCAGTTGAATCCAGAGTAGTGTGTCTCAGGTCAATAATTGTTCCTCCAAAACGGTTAGATATTCTGGCTCCCTTGAAAACAGGTGCTAGAACTATCTGTCTAACCGACCCGAAAGAGATATCAGAAGTAACAAAGCCCTCATCTGTAGTGTACTCGGCATCTGCCTTAAACATTTCACCTCTATGCCATCCATAATTATCTCTTTTGCCGCTAAACATTTTTATAATCATGACTATACCTATAAAGACGAATATTAGTGGCCAGTAGTCTCCTACCCAGTTTTGTCCCAGTCTTGTAAAGTGCGGAATCAAAAAGAAAGATCCTACGCCAATCATTACTATTCCACCTGTTGTCTGTCTGCGCACTATAGAGAGGCCTATTACTATTAATAGCATCTGCCACGACAGAAGTATTCTGTAAATAGAATATTCTATGAATCCAAGGTTTTTGCCGATTAGAATGGCTCCTACAGCTATGAAAATTGCTGCTATAAGAATTGAGTTACATTTGTTCTTTGGGTTACACTCCCCGTGATGTTTAACTTCCATAATTGAATAATTTTTTAAAATTAATACTTTTTTGATTGCAAAAGTATTGTCGGTCAATCGGGAATTCAACCATTTCCCGATGAACACCGGGTGAAAATCTGTAAATGCCCCCATTTTTAACATAAAGCTAAATCCCACCTGCCGATTTTGCCGGACGAAACCGGTGAAATTTCTTATAGGATCATAAGCAAAAGTTGAGTGATTCGGTATTTAGGTATAAATTTTAGATAGTCTAAAAAGGAAATATGTTTTATTTTCCCATATCACTCAACTCCGGCAACAGATTGTTTTAGGGTACCCTCAAATTTTCCTGGTACTTTTCGGCGACTGCGGAACTCCTCCCTGCGGTCGTCAAACAGTCCTCGTCGTTTCCGAAAAGTAGCCGCGGAAAATTATCGGAAAACAAATGTTGCCTTTGAGTTGAGTGATTTGTGAATTTAAGTGTTTGCATAACTATCTGCCTAAGTGGGTTATACAAAACAAGATTGCCCGTTTTTTGAATTGTTCGTGATCCTATATTAATCCGGGAGATATTTTTTAAACAAAAAAGTCTGCAAGATTAAACTTACAGACTTTTTTTCTGGCGGTATGGACGGGACTCGAACCCGCGACCCCCTGCGTGACAGGCAGGTATTCTAACCAGCTGAACTACCACACCAGTTTGCCCTTTTGGGACTGCAAATATAGGCACTATTTTAATATTTGCAAAATTAATTGAGCCAATTTCTGATATTTCTATTGACTTTTCTCCATTGTGAAGAAGGAGAAGTGAACATTACCATACTTTTTTTCTTTCAAAAAACTTGGATGTTTCTTAAAGTTATGAGCTGCAGGATGTTCAAATATAAGAAGGCCCTCCTCTTTTAAAACTGAGGAGCTGAGAATTTTATCCGGAATAGATTTTAAATTATCCAGATCATACGGTGGATCGGCAAAAACGATATCATATTTTGCACTACACAAGTTTAGAAAATCAAATACATTATGCCGAACCACATGCAGACCCGTAATTTTTAATGATGCGGCGGTGTTTTTGATGAAGTTTGCGTGTGCAATATTCATTTCAACTGCAGTTATTGCAGGGCACCCGCGCGATGCAAATTCAAGACTAATACCTCCTGTGCCGGAGAATAGATCCAGTACAGCTATCTCTTCAAAATCATATGAATTAACAAGTGTATTGAAAAGCCCCTCTTTGGCAAAATCGGTAGTTGGTCTTGCTGCAAAATTCCTTGGCGGAACTATTTGCCTTCCTTTATGTTCTCCTCCTATTATCCTCATAGTAAACTAAAGATCAAACATCATAGATGAGTATTTCATCTCTGAAAACTGGTCGGGTAAAGGAATTGATGGATTTCTAAAATACTTGACTGAAGAGAAATACTTTGAAATATCAAAAATCTCAAGGTCTTTGATGTTCCCTCCTACATAGACGGTGGTCAGTTCCGAATTGAACTGAGTCTCCTTTAAGGCAAGTAACAGAAAATATAGTGCCGAGTTAAAATGAACAACAGGGAAGGTATTGCAAAAGATAACTCTGTTGCCCTCTGCAGCAACTATGTTAACCGCACCTTTTATGTAATGGAAAAGAATTTTATTGTGTTCGCTGAAATGTGGCAAATACTTTACAAATGGGTAAACTGTAGGGAATATGCTGAAATGTGGCTGATACTTCTTAATTACATTAAGGAAAGTACTGTTTACTGCAAAGAGAATCTTCATACTCTCTCTCTTGACCTCGGCAATGTTTATTTCATCAAGATCATCAAGTTTGTGGAGTGCAGAAAGCTCTTTTAGGTCGTTGCCTGGTTCATGCAATGAGGCTGGGATCAGAGAGTATTTTTCTGTTCCGTAAATTATTTCAACTTTTTTGAAATTGCCCCTTAAAACCGGTGTGTTTTTTAAAATCTCAGAGCACCTCTTTGAAAACAAGGCCATATCGTCTCTGTCCATTGAAAAATCGGAAGCATACACATAAAGTGGTTTGTGTTGCTTATCATCTACAATCGAAAAAGAAAATCCATTCAAGTCAGCTTGAATGGATAGTCTATATTCCGTTGTCTTCCCCAGCTGAAGCTGACTATTGACAATTACAGGCATATTATTTATTCCCAGTTTCCGGCATTGTTGTTAGGAGCGTCAATACTACCAACTTTCAGACCCGGAAAACGACCTGCTATTTCACGATCGGAGTTTAGATTAACAACAAGCTGCCTTTCAAGACCTTTAAGGAGTAAGTCGTATGGGGCTGCTGCTTCAAAAAGAGGCACGTCAACACCTGATACCTTTGCAATAATAGCTTTCATTAGCATCTTCTGACCACCACTGAAAGGAACGTATGCAAGCGAATCAACAGAAAAACCTGCTCTCTTCAATAGAGTATCTTTCACAGGAATTGGAATACTGTCACGAAATACCCTTTTCTGAGCTACTGCTACCGAGTCGTCGAAAGATCCGATCTGTCTGATGATTGTGATTGTTCCGTTCTTGTAGAAGTCAATCAGCGAATCCATATCGGAGGTAAATTTATTGTACCTTGATTTATATGCAACTTGCAGCGTACGAATGTCTTTTAGCCTTTCGATGCAGATAGTCTCTCTGATTCTTCTTTGCTTTTCGAATTCAACAGGCTGCTGAATGCTTTTATAAATCAAAAAGCCTAAAACTATTATTAGTACAGGCAGTACAACTAAAATTAAGATCTTTTTCATTTGTTATAATTGAATTTATATTAATCTTCTTTGACGAAAACGGGGTCTGGTGCTAAATAAGTTCCACAAAAGTAAAATAAATATTTAGACCCCGCAATATATTTTTCTAAATTTGTCCCAATTATTTTAATATGAGTCAATACATCTTTATAAAGGAGGCAAAGCAATTTTTTGCGAGGGTTAAAAGCTCTTCCCGTATTCTGCTTATAAGCCATTCCAACCCGGACGGCGACGCCATTGGTTCAGTGATCGGTCTGAGAAACTACCTGAAGGACAATGGTATAGATTCTGAAATTGCAGTCCCTAATTCATATCCTGAATATCTATCTTTTTTGGATGAACCAAGAAAAATAAAAGTTTTCTGTGATAAACCCAATGAGACAATCGATCTTGCAGATAAAGCAGATTTGATAATTGCTCTTGACTTTAACCAACTATCCAGGGTAGATGAACTTGAGAAGCATGTGCTTGATTCCAAAGCCTTCAAAGTACTTATCGATCACCATCCTATGCCGGATGTAAATTCTTTTGACCTTGTAATTTCAAATCCCGAGGTTTCATCTACAGCAGAACTGATATTCTGGATTTTGATGACTATTGAAGAGGGAAAGAACGATAAAGCAGTACAAAACCGCAAACCTATTATAAACGAAGAGGTTGCCCGATCGCTTTATGTAGGAATGATGACTGATACCAATAATTTTTCAAATTCAGTCAATTCCGCTACCTTTTTAATGGCCTCTATTCTAGTGGAGTCGGGAGTTGATAAAGATATGCTGCAGCATTTGGTGTTCGGAGGTTTTTCTGAATCAAGAATGCGTTTGCTCGGGCATATGCTGTTAAATAAAATGGTGATAGTTGGTTCTTATGGAGCAGGTTACATTACTCTTTCAGAGGAAGAACAAATGAAATATGATTTCTCGGAGGGAGATTCCGAAGGTTTTGTTAATCTTCCACTGAGTATAAAAGGGATAAATATTTCAGCTTTGTTTACAGAGAAAGGAGACCACATAAGGGTTTCTCTCAGGTCGACAAATGAATTTTCTGTTAACCGCCTCTCCCGACTCCATTTTAACGGAGGAGGACATGAAAGGGCTGCCGGAGGTAAGTTGTATATCCCTTTCGAAGAGGTTTCAGCCTATTTTGAGCAATCTCTTGCAGTTAGTTTTGATGAATGCATGAAAAAGAATTAATTGTGGAACGGTATTTGGATATCATAAGCCGGATGAAAAAACTGATTTTAATACCTTTTTTTGTTTTTACTGTTGCCTTTCTGGTGCTCTCATGCGCAAAAGATGACCGTGAGATCAATCTGCTTCAGCAGGAGACCTCAATAGAGAGTTATGTTAAGACGTTTAGCGAACAAAGGGTAGAGGTTTACAATAAAGTGTGGAGAGTGGTTCTGGAAGAGGGTGCAGAGTCTGCAGAGGCTCAAAAAGGGGACTCTGTTTTCTTTGATTATGCGGCTTATATTTTCAGTTCAGGAAAAGGGTCTCTTTTCTCTACAAATAAAAGATCCATTGCAGAGAGTGCTAAAATGACCCAGGATGTCTCTCTTTTTAAAAAGTGGAAAGTGCTCTTAGGTAACGGTGAACTTATAACCGGTTTGGAAGAGGGTCTTACAGGAGTAAAAAGAGGCGAAAGGTGTTACGTGGTTTTCTCTTCAAGGAAAGGTTTTGGCCCTGTTCAAATTGGCTTGGTGCCAAAATTGTCACCTTTAATTTATGAGGTTTGGATTACTGATGTAAAAAAGAATTAAATTTTTCTAACTTTGTACGATTTTTATAATAATCAACTGGAAATAATTTACCGAATGAATACCAAATATTTACTGTCTCCTCTCTTTTTCGCCTTTGCGGCAATGTTAATAGTGTCATCATGTGCAAAAGATGTAGCCGAAAGTGCAGACTCTATCGAAAAGAAAGTTTTGGATGCACACATAAAGGTTGTTTACAATGATACAATAACACCCTTGTCAACAGGAGTATATGTTATCACTAATAAAAAAGGTACTGGAAGACAGATCAAGGACGGAAGTTCATTTTTTGTAAGATATTCTACTCTTGACCTTAAGAATAATTATATTACAACAAACAGGGATGATATTGCAAAACAGGTAGGAGGGTTCTCATATGCAAATTACTATGGGCCAGTGCTTTTTGAAATGAGCAACTTCACTCTTGTAAGAGGTCTCGAAGAGGCCTTCAGAACACTTAGAGAGGGAAGTGTAGTAAGAATCATTCTTCCATCATGGGCTACAGATTTCGGTTACAAAAACAGTGACAGATATCACGCTACAACTACTGTCTACGATGTCGAAGTTGTAAAGGTAATTGATGACTATCCGCAGTATGAGCTTGACACACTCCAAAGATTCAGCAATAAATATTATGACGGCATCGATTCTCTTTTCAGAGGGTACTACTATTATTCATTGAAACAGGGAACAGGTGATTCACTTAAGGTTGGAACAACTGTTAAATACAATTATGTAGGGAAACTCCTTAACGGATTCGTTTTTGATACCAATATTGAGGATACCGCCAGGAAATACAGAATCTACAGTTCAGATAATCCAAGCAAATACAATCCTTTATCGCTGGAACTTCACGAAGTTGGTAAGACTGGCTCTTCGGGGTCGTCAGTTGTTGATGGTTTTGCTCAAACTCTTTTGCTGATGAAGAAAGGGGGAAAAGCTGCAACATTCTTCTCTTCAAGATGGGGTTATGGAGACAATGCCCAATCCACCGGTAAAAAGCAACAGATGATGTTTTATATTGAAGTTCTTACAGACTAACCAGAGTTATAAATATTAAAAAGTAAAAAGAGGATGACTTTAACAGTCATCCTCTTTTGCTATTGTTCCAGGACAATATTTATTTTGGTTTGATCAGTCTTGGAAAATGTTAGCCCTTAAAGTGAAAATGAGGTCCGAATCTTTCAAATGCAGCTTTGTCAAGGGTCTCTCTGTGGTCAGGATGGGCAACACTAATAATAAGGCGTGCTCTCTCCTGTAGCGATTTACCATAAAGATTGACTGCACCGTGCTCTGTTACGAACCAGTGAATGTGGTTTCTTGTGGTAACTACGCCCGCTCCTGAATTAAGTACAGGAGCAATTTTACTTAGACCTTTATTGGTAACAGATGGCATGGCAATAATTGCCTTTCCTCCTTTAGACATGGAGGCTCCGTATATAAAGTCCACCTGACCTCCAACTCCGGAATAGAATGTTGTTCCAAGTGAATCTGCACAAACCTGTCCGGTAATATCAACCTGCAATGCAGAGTTTATTGCAGTAACTTTTGGGTTTTTTGCAATTATGAAAGGATCGTTTGTGTAGGCAACGTCCTGCATAAGAACCATTGGGTTGTCATCGATAAAGTCGTAAACCTTTTGCGATCCCATTAGAAATGTTGCAACCATCTTACCTCTGTCAATCGCCTTTTCGGCTCCGTTTATAACTCCGCTCTCAACAAGCGGAAGCACTCCGTCGGCAAACATCTCTGTATGAATTCCCAGGTTTTTATGGCCACCAAGCTGTGCAAGTACAGCGTTTGGAATAGCTCCGATTCCCATTTGGAGTGTAGCTCCATTTTCAATAAGGGCTGCACAGTTTCTGCCAATAGCAGTCTCAAGTGCATCAGGTTCGGCAAAGTGGGCCGGTTCGAGTGGTGTATTATCTTCAACGAAAAAGTTTATCATACTTAGGGGAATCATGGCATCCCCCCACGCTCTGGGAACATTGCTGTTTACTACAGCTATCACATAATCTGCTGTTTCGATAGCAGCAAGTGTTGCATCTACAGAAGTACCAAGTGACACAAATCCGTGCTTATCGGGTGTTGAAACTTGAATCATTGCAACATTGCATGGTAAAACTCCTGATCTGTAAAGCTTCTGGGTCTCACTCAGAAAAATGGGAATATAATCGGCGTAACCTGCCTGAACGCTTTTTCTCACATTACCTCCAACAAAAAAGGCCTGATGGAAGAAGATCCCTTCGAAACGTTGTTCGGCATATGGTGCTTCTCCTTCGGTGTGCAGGTGGTGAATTCTGACATCTTTGAATTCGGCTCTCTCTCCCCGGCGTATTAGCGCATCAATCAGGATTTTTGGAGCACTGGCTACACTGCTAAGGTGAATGTGATCACCCGATTTTACCACTTTTACTGCTTCGTCGGCGCTGACGAATTTTAGACTTGTGTGCATAATAAGTACTTGAAATTAAATTATATAGAAGCGTTTTTTGATTCTCAAAACTAAGCCGCAAATGTATTAAAATTTTCTATCTTTGCATAATATTTACATCTATCAGATGACCACAGTTACAATTACAAGCGACTGGAAAAACGGCGACTACTATCTGGGTGCTCTTAAGGGCGCCCTTCTCTGCTTAAGTTCCGATCTTCGTGTGGTCGATATTACAAATTCCATTCCGAATTTTGATGTTTTACAGGAAATTTTCATATTAAAGGGAACTTTTCGCCACTTTCCAAAATCATCTATTCACATTATGGGTGTTATGAGTGAACCAAGGCCGGGTGTCCCAATGGTAATCCTGTACGGGGAGGGTCACTATTTTGTAGGTCTCAATGATGGTAGGTTTTCGCTCCTCTTTAATACCGTTCCACCTATTTGTTTCGAAATTCTAAAAGGAAGAGAGAGCTCAGGCACATTCTCTTCACTTGAACTTTTCAGAGAAGCTGTTGATATAATTATCACTAATACTTTCGAAAAGAGGACAATAGCATGTGATACCGTGAAAGAGACCGTTACAGGAGTTGTGAGTACTGCTGACACAATTACCGGAAGGGTGCTTTATTGTGACTCTTTCGGAAATGCGGTGACAAATATCGAGAAGGCCATTTTTGATTCAACCAGGAAGGGGAGAGGTTTTACTGTTTTTGTACAGGGACCTTACATGAAAATTACCAAGATAGTAAGAGGATATTGGGATAGCAGACCGGGAGAGGTTATTGCCCTGTTTAACTCATTGGGATTACTTGAAATTGCGGTTAATCAAGGTGATGTAACTAAACTTGAGAACCTTACACCATCATCTGAAATTAGGATAAAATTTACAGAGAGATGAACTTAAAATTGAGAATTTAAATATTATAAGATAAGTGATAAATGATAAATGATAAATGATTAATGATATGAGCAGAGAGAAGGCAGTTAAAAGTTTTGAAAAACTTCTTGATATTATGGACAGACTCAGAACTGAATGCCCATGGGACCGTGAACAGACCACCGAATCGCTAAGACCTCTTACAATCGAAGAGACCTATGAACTAAGCGACGCGATAATATCAGGGGATAATTTTAATATTAGTAAGGAGTTGGGCGATCTTCTTCTGCACATAGTATTTTATGCAAAAATTGGTTCCGAAGAGAGGGCATTTAGCATGGAGGATGTTATCGAAAGGTTGTGTGAAAAGCTAATCTACAGGCATCCCCATGTCTTTTCAGAGATAGAGGTTTCGGGGACAAAAGAGGTTATTCAAAACTGGGAAAGCCTTAAGAGCAAAGAGAAAAACGGAAACAAAAGCCTTCTTTCAGGTGTGCCGGCATCTCTTCCATCATTAATTAAAGCATACAGAATTCAGGATAAGGCAAGGGCTGTCGGTTTTGACTGGGATGAAAGAGTTCAGGTATGGCAAAAGGTAAAAGAGGAGATTAGTGAGTTTGAAGAGGAGGTTGAAAAGTCGGTAATTTCAGGTGCAGAGGGAGGGTATGGAGGAAAGGCAGAGGAGGAGTTTGGAGATCTCTTGTTTTCGCTTGTAAATGCTGCAAGATTATACAATATCAATCCCGATACTGCTCTTGAGATGACAAATAAAAAATTTATAAAAAGATTTGCCCACCTTGAGAAGATTGCAAAAGAGCGAGGTGTCTCTCTAAAAGAGATGACTCTTGAGGAGATGGACAAAATATGGGAGGAGGCGAAAACAATTGATTAGTATGGATGGTAAAACAGAGTATGAAACGGCATCATGGCTGGAGAGGAGCGAATTGCTTTTGGGAAAAGAGAGTTTGGAGAGGCTCAGAAACACAACTGTTGCAGTTATAGGCCTTGGCGGAGTTGGTGCGTTTGCTGCAGAGATGGTAGCAAGAGCCGGTACTGGTAGAATGGTTATACTGGATTCAGACGTTATTAATGAATCCAACAAAAATCGTCAGTTGTTGGCTTTGGAGAGTACAATGGGAAGGTCAAAAGCAACCATTATGAGAGAGAGGCTTCTGGACATCAACCCTCATCTTGAGATTGTATCTATCGATAGATATCTTACCGAAGATAATGTAAATGATCTGTTGGGTGGCCAGAAAATTGATTTTCTGATTGATGCAATTGATACTCTCTCTCCAAAAATTGCACTTATTAAGTTTGCCGTAAATGCAAAAATTCCTCTGGTGAGCTCGATGGGTGCCGGGGCAAAAACTGATGCAACAAAGATTAAGATAAAAGATATATCCAAATCGTTTAACTGTCCTCTTGCATATGTTTTAAGGAAAAAATTGAGAAAAGAGGGTATTTCAAAGGGTTTTAAGGTTGTCTTCTCAGAAGAGCTTCCTAATAGTGAGGCAATAATACCGGTTGAAGAACAAAACAAGAAATCTAGAGTCGGCACAATTTCATACCTCCCTGCAGTATTTGGTTGTATTGCAGCGCAGGCTGCAATAACAGCCATACTTGAGTTGGACACTCATGAACAACCCTAAGGAATGAATTTTTTGTATATTTGTAATGGATATCTAACCTAAACTTACTTCTGATGAATTTTGCCATAAAAGAGATTAGCACCTCTAAAGAGATAAAAGAGTTCGTAAAATTTCCACATAAACTTTATAAGTCCAGCAAACAGTATGTGCCGGTTTTGGATTCAGACGAAATAAGGGTACTTACAAACAGCCCCTCTCTGGAGTATGCAAAGATTAAACTGTGGGTTGCTGTAGCTTCAAATGGAGAGATTGTAGGAAGAGTTGCAGGGATTTACAATCCAAGATCAAATGAATATCATAACCAGAAACGTATTCGATTCGGGTGGTTTGATCATATTGACAGCAGGGAGGTTGCCGGAGCTTTGCTAGAGTGCGTAGAAGAGTGGGGCAGAGAGATAGGAATGGAGCAGATACATGGCCCTCTTGGGTTTAATACTTGGAATCGCCAGGGAACCCTTACAGAAGGCTTTGAAAATACTCCACCTGTTAATTGCCTGTACAACTATCCATACTATTCTCAAATACTGGAGGAGTTGGGCTTTGAAAAACAGGTTGAATGGATTCAGATAAAACTGAGAGCTGACGGTGGTGTGCCGGATAAAATAAAGAGAATTAATCAGTTACTGCTTGAAAAGCACAAGCTAAGAATTTTAGATGTAGAAGAGTTAAAGAGAGATCCAAAGTTTCTGAACAACTTCTTTAAAAGCTATAACCAAAGTTTTAGGGATATTGATAATTTTATTCCTCTTACAGAGAGTGAAGTCAGGAAGATTGCTAAAGATTATATTCCTAAACTGAGAAAAGAACTTACATGTATAATAGTTGATCAGCAGGACAATATTGCTGCTTTTGGTGTCTGTTTCCCGAATCTGTCAAAATCATTTCAAAAAGCAGGGGGTAAATTGTTTCCATTTGGCATTTTCCACATACTTAGGGAATTCAGAAATTATGATACTATAGATCTAATGATTCTGGGTGCTGCTCCGGAATGGCAGAACAAAGGAATATCATCGATTTACCATACATTTATTGCAACCAACCTGGAGAGAGGAACAATAAAGTATGCAATTACAAATCCGCAGGCAGAGGACAACTCTGCATATAAAGTTTGGGATAGGTATGGTTATGAACCATATATGAGAAGAAAATGTTTTATAAAAGATATTTAATATGTTACTCAGTGAGATTTGTGAAATTGTTAACGGAACAGTTGTTTCGGGTGAGAGCAGGCTTAATCAAAAGGCTGAGTATGCCTTTGCTTCAGATCTTATGAGTGATGTACTCACTCTTAAGGTTGACCATTTTGTTCTTATCACAGGGCTGGCAAATGTGCAGTCCGTTCGTACAGCTGAAATGTCGGATGCCCCTTATTTACTTTTATGCAGAGGTAAAGAGGTTAGTGAAGATATGCTCAAATTAGCCATTGAGAATAATATTCTAATTATCAAAAGCCCTTTTTCTATGTTTAAATGTGCCGGACTTCTTTACAGTGCGGGCATAAAACCTGTTTATTAGTATGCATTTTGAATACAAGGTAGAGGGAGGAGATTTTACACTGGCAGGATATGCCTCGTCTCAGATAAAAAAGACACTTAAGCAACTAGGGGCTGACCCTGCTGTGATAAAAAGGGTCGTTGTTGCTTTATATGAAGCGGAGGTAAACATAGTTGCCCATGCATACAGGGGCGTTATTTATGCAGATATACAGCCTGGAGGTATCATCTTAAGGCTTGTTGATGAAGGTCCCGGTATCCCGGATGTAGAGATGGCTATGACAAAGGGCTTTTCAACCGCATCGCCTCAGGTAAGGGAGATGGGCTTCGGAGCAGGAATGGGACTACCCAACATCAGCGAGAATGCAGACTCTTTTTCGATAGAGACAGAGGTTAACAAAGGAACCACTTTAACAATAGAAATTAACTTTAAATAGTCAGTTTAAATTGCAAATAGAGACAACTTGAATATCAGACACTCGACATATCACAGAGCTCTTGAGATTACAGAAAATATCTGTATTGGGTGTTCTCATTGCATAAAAGTCTGCCCAACCGAAGCTTTAAGGGTTGCCGGGGGAAAAGCGGGCATACATGCAGATTGGTGTATAGATTGTGGTGAGTGTTACAGGGCGTGCCCAACGAGAGCAATAAGGGTAATGGATGATGACTTCAACAAAATATTCGACTATAAGCATCGTGTTTTGCTGGTACCTTCAGTCTTTTTTGCCCAGTTCAGTGAATCTGTATCCAGAGAGTCAATTTATAGTATTATTGGAGAATTGGGATTTACAGAGGTGTGTGCAGTTGAGCAAAGTGTTGATTCACTTATTGACGAGATCAACGAGTATGTTAAAGCCGAAGAAAAACCTGTAATATCATCCTTCTGCCCTGCTGTTATACGGCTTATTCAGGTAAGATTCCCATCACTGGTAGATCATATTATGAAGCTGCTTCCTCCAATTGAAATTACCGCTCAATATTACAAAAAGAGGTTTGAAAGAGATGGAATCTCAGAAAGAGACTATGGAATCTTCTATCTGACACCTTGTATCGGCAAGATTGCTGCAGTCAAGTCACCTGTTGGAGGCTATACCTCCCCTATACATGGTGTAATTAATATGGACTTTTTTTACAATAAGGTATATCTTGCCTACAAACAGAGAATCCCAATAACAACTACAATTATTATTAATAGTGAGTTGTCATCAAAGGGAGTTCTTTTTCCTACTACAGGAGGCGAATCTTCTCATATTAAGGGGAAGTCTCTTGCTATTGACGGCATGAAAAACGTTATAGATTTTCTGGAGATGCTGGAAAATGAGGAGATTAAAAATGTTGATTTTCTGGAGATAAGAGCCTGCGATGAATCGTGCGCCGGTGGAATACTCTCTCATCGTAACAGGTTTCTTACCGCCGATAGCTTGAGAAACTATGCTGCTAAAACCCCTGAAACACATAAGTTGGTTGAAGATTATAAAAATTACTGTTCAGCTGTGGTTCATATGGATAAAATTGAGCCCCGGTCAATGGTAAAGTATGACAGAGATATTGAAGTTGCAATAAAGAAGATGGAGAATGCCCGTGAGCTACCGTAGTTTCCTACAAAATTGCTATATTTCTTGAAAGCCGGGTAGTAGTTTGCAGGTAGCATCTCAGAGTGGGTGTACACATCAACTCCGGTTCCCTCTGTCTGCTTGAGCAGATCTTCCATATCTCTGAGGTCATGACCCGAAATCAGGATAGCAGGGTTGTTCTTAACTCCAATGTTGACTTTGGTAATCTCCGGATTGCCGTATGCAGTTGTATTGGCTTTATCAAGCAGAGCCATTACCTTAACTCCATGATCACCTGTCTTTAAAACCAAAGCAGTAAGTTCGTCTGCACCCAGAGAGTCATTTGTTGTATCTACAAGAGCCTGCTGCATAAACGCATATATTGAAATATCCTCATGTTTCAAATTAAAGGCGTGCTCTGCATAAGCAGCCATTCCTTTCAGACCATATATCGTAAGTTCACGAAGTGATCTTATATCTTCGTTTTCTGTAGCAAGAACTCCAACTTCAGTAGCCTTTTGTTCCATTACTGCAACATCTCTTGAAGACCAGAAGGCTCCTTCAAAAGTAATATCTTCAATCTTTCCCCCTTTGGAGATAAACAGAGCTCTTGTTGAGTCTCTCAGATCAATGGCCTGATTTAAGCGTGTAATAAATCTGTCTCTGTCAAAGTTTGCATTGGTGATAGTCATAAAGAGAGAGTCGGTAACAAACTTATTTACCTCGGCACTCTCTATTCCCATATCTCTCAAACGGACAGAATAGTGTGAAATTCCCTTGCACAGGTACATCAGCAAATCCTGAAGATTGGCAACATCAGAGGTTTTACCGCATACACCATTTATTGTACAACCGGTATTCTTTGCTGTCTCCTGGCACTGGTAACAAAACATTTTACTCATAATGTATTTTTATTTAATGGTTAATATTTGATTTGTGATACAAAAGTACCCGGTTATATACTAAGTTAGTGTAATAGTTGTTACACTTGACTCTTTTTTTGTATTTTTATTCGCCAATTTAAACATCAAATTACATTTAAATTTAGACAATAGAGTTCGGAGCAAGGCCAAACATTCAGCCAAGAGATGTAATTACACAACCAAATCATAAACACATTGTTATTATTACTCAGGTTCTTTTTTAAAATAAATTAAGTCATATATAATAACCTAATTAAGTCCAATAAAGTGATAGAAAATTTTGATATCTCCCAGTGCCCGTTGTGCAGTGTTATCCCACAGGATAGGATACACGATTTTTTTTCAGGTATCAACCTTAAGGTAAATCAATTTTCAAAAGGAGATACCATTGCCCGACAGGGAGATATGTGCAAACACCTGTACATTTTGGTAAAGGGAACAGTCAAAACTGAAATGGTAACAGAGAGCGGAGGTTTACTGACAGTTGAGGTGATTAAGGCACCTAAACCTCTTGCCTCGGCCTTTCTCTTTGCTGAGAACAACACCTTTCCGGTTGATGTTACGGCAACAGAAGACTCAATTGTACTAATGATAAACAGAGATGATGTAATAGAACTCTTCCGAAAAGATGCAAAGTTTATGGAGAGGTACCTCAAGTACAACTCCAATAAGACACAATTCCTCTCAAACAAGCTTCAGATTTTAACCATTAAGACAATCCGTGGTAAACTAGCCCATTATCTTCTGGAACAACTCTCTTTATGCCACTCGGCAAGCCCATCAATCAACACATTCGAAATGGATAAAAATCAGACCGAACTTGCCAAGTACTTTGGGGTAAGCAGACCTGCCCTGGCCCGCACATTCTCTGAATTACAGCAGGAGAAGATCATCTCAGCCGACCGCAACAGAGTAACCGTTCTTAAGATACAGGCATTACGCAATTTAATTCTTTAAGTCCGTTACTAATCATTTTAACCAAATTTACCAAACAGTCTCTTGCCTCTAAAATACAGAATCAAAAAAAGCAGTCTTTCGACTGCTTTTTTTGGGTACGGATCAAGCCCTGTTGGACCAAGCTGGAAATCTAAATTGGCTTTCCCTGCTCTGCCTCTTTGATCATCGTTTCATTTGCTGTGATATAAACCTCCACCCGGCGGTTCATTGCCCTACCGCTAACAGTAGTGTTATCCCCCACGGGAAAGTCCCAAGCTTTCCCCTCTGTGTCCAAACGCTTCATTTCGACACCGTTTGAGTTGAGAAACCCTGCAACAGCCACAGCTCTCTGAAGAGAGAGTTTCACATTGAAGTCTCTTGAACCGGTATTATCTGTATGCCCGTATATTGTTATATCAGTCTCTGTTGTGTTTTTGAGAGATTCGGCAAATTTCAAAAGGGCATACTTTGAAGTAGCATTCAACTCACTCCTTCCAGTTGCAAAAAGTATTCCATTATCGAATGTTACTTTTATTGCCTTTAGATTGTTCGCATCAGTGATAAGCTCAACCTTAGCTCCTTCAATCCTCTCAAGTTCGGCCTTCTGCTTATCCATCTTATTGCCAATAAGGATTCCGGCACCTCCCCCCACTACTCCGCCAATTGCAGCTCCTATTACAGCACCTTTCCCGTTTCCGACAAGAGCTCCAATACCTGCTCCTACTGCAGCTCCGGCACCACCACCTATTAAACCACCTTTAGTTTTATTATTCATTGTTGCACAACCACTGAACATTATGACGGCAATCATTGATACCGCTAAAATTTTTTTTGTTTTCATTAAACTCGTTTTTTAATTTAAATAATCTAAAAACAAATGTGAAGATATAATATGACCCCTAATAAAAAAAATAATATTTACTATTTGCACAGTTCACATAAATTAACAAACTCTTGACGAATGCATATATAAACAGAGGCTGCCTACTTTTTAGACAGCCCCTATCAAAATTT
>Ga0351858_1001_pt1 | contig 48973 bp, 43 predicted proteins | sample BONcelFGM3001D10_FD_206797 | JGI IMG/M metagenome (GOLD analysis project Ga0351858, IMG submission 206797) | Enriched cells from coal bed in the Powder River Basin, Montana, United States - BONCAT cells FGM rep2 HSBNCT.FGM.300.1.D10 ... | reverse complement strand
ATGTTCTCCTTTGAATGCCATAGTAAGCGCATTTACGCTTTGAAGTTCGGCGCATGTCCTGACGCAACGCTGACACCTTATACATTTACTGTCATCCTTAATGATTGACGGCGAAAATTTGTCAACAGTGTAGTTTTTAAATGGAACAAGATGGATAAAATCCTGATTCATAATCTTGTAGTCCGACGCTAAAGTTTGAAGCTCACAGTTGCCGTTCTTGTAACAACTCGTACAGTCGGCATTGTGCTCGGTAAGAAGTAGTTCAATAATGTGCTTCCTAGAGTTTCTTACTTTTAAAGTGTTTGTAAGGACCTCCATGCCGCTTTCGCAAGGGGTGGCACAAGCTGTTGCAAGCCTCTTCTGGCCTGCGAGTTCAACCACGCAAACCCTGCAGTTACCTGCAATGCACAGGTCCTTGTGGTAACACAGGGTAGGGATGATTACCCCAGCCTGAGTTGCAGCATCCAGAATAGATGTTCCGTGCTTCACATCAACTTTTTGGCCGTTGATTGTAATACTTATTTTATTTCCCATAAATGTAATTTTTTCAGCATTAATAAATCATCTCTTCTCTGAAGTTCTCAACAATTGAAGAGAATGAATTGGCAACGGATTGTCCCAGTCCACATTTGGAGGTTATCTGCATTGTCTCGGCAAGTTTTAAAAGCTTGTCAAGATATTGAGCATTTTTATCCCCCCTTTTAACCGCTTTAATACCCATCAAAAGCTGTTGGCATCCTACCCTGCATGGGGTACATTGACCACAAGACTCTTCGGCAAAAAAGTTAAGATAGTTATCAAGTACGTTAAACATAGATCTGGAGCTGTTAAACAGCATCATAGACCCTCCTGTCGGGAGTGATATTCCAACGAGTTTGCCTTGAAAGCCTATGTTTGTCTCTGCAAACTTCTTTCTTGGAACAAGAAAACCTGACGCTCCACCTACCTGAACGGCTTTTGTATCATCGTCGCCAAACTCCTCTACGAAGTCTGACAGACTCATACCAAGCTCAAGCTCATAAATGCCCGGTTTTGGAGTATCTCCCGAAACTGAAAATAGTTTTGATCCTCTTGAGTATTGAACCCCAAGATCGTAAAATCTTTTTGATCCGTATCTGAAAATTGTATAGGTATGTGCAAGAGTTTCAACATTGTTTATAACGGTTGGCTTACCCATGTAACCGAATGATGAAGGATATGGAGGTTTGTTTCTTGGTTCTCCTCTTTTTCCCTCCATTGACTCGAACAGAGCTGTCTCTTCACCACAGATATACGCACCGCTGCCCATAAAGATCTTTATGGAAAAATCAAAATTGATCTCTTTGCAAAAATATTCAAATTCACTTATTGCCTTGTTAAGTTCAGGCTGAAGGAAGTAATACTCTCCTCTTAGATATATGTATCCCTTTTTTGCTCCAATAACATATCCGCATATGGCAATAGCTGTTAGAACCTTAAAGGGAACTCTTGAGAGAATCTCCCTGTCCTTGAAAGTCCCCGGTTCACCTTCGTCAGCGTTGCAAATAACATATTTTACATCGCTTTTCTCTTCGGAGGCAACTTTCCATTTTAATCCGGTTGGGAAACCGGCTCCACCTCTTCCTTTTAGTTCAGAGCTTATCAGCTCGTTTATAAGCTCCTGGGGAGGACGGGTAATGCTTTTCTTAAGAACATCTTCCCAGTCGTTCTCATTTTTAAAAATGAAATCGACTCTTTTTAATAGATAATTAGTTGACATTTTCCCCTCCCTCTTTTTTATTCATGTACATGGTAAGAATTTCCCGAATTTTCTCGGGGGTGAGATCGGTGTATACCTCGTTGTTGATTAACATAGCCGGGGCCTTATGGCAAAATCCCAGACAGTTGGTCTGCAGAAGTGAGAACTTTCCGTCTGAAGATGTTTCGCCGACTCTTATTTTCAGCATATCTTCAATGGTAAGCAGTATCTGTTTCTCTCCCTTCATGGCACATGTTATGGTTTTGCATATACGAATAATATATGTGCCCATTTTCTTGTGTTCAAGAAATGAGTAGAATGTTGCCGTTCCGAACACTTCGGTGGCCGGCATATCTAACTCTCTTGCAATTTCGATCATGGAGTATTCAGAAAGATACTTCTCTTGTTCTACTACGCCCTGCAGAATAGGCAATAAATTATGCCTTTCACGACCATGTTTATCGGCAAGGTCTTTGATGAGCTCAATAATTGGTTTCATCCAAGTTTGTTTTGTATGTAAAAGTGGGTTGACTAGAGTGAGCTTCGCTGCTTTTCTATGCAGGAAACTTTTTTTGCGATGCCTCTTAATTTAAGGCCTTTTCAACGCCATAGACATTGGGTACATTGACCGGTTTGTCTATCGGGGTAGAGTATTCTAGTTAGACAAAAAATGATAGGGTAAATATAAGAAAAAAAAGAGAGAAACTCCAAATTGAAACCATTCGATTCACAATTGCAATTTCTCTCAAACTGATAATGTTTGCTATATTTTTACCACCAGCCCCGAATGTTGTAAATTACCCTTGGCTGGTTACTGCCGTAGGCGACTCCAATGTCTCTCATTGCCCTTATTCTAAGCTTGCTGATATCTACGTTATCTTGCTGAACTTTCAGTAAAAAGTTCCATTCTCTCTGATCCACCTCTTTTATTCTTTTGGCAATTCTCTCTGATAAGGCTATTGCACTTGGAAAGCAGGATGCCTGTGGGTCAATTCCTGCGAGAAACCTGATAGCACGCTGGCCGGCATTGAAGTCTTGCCCGGAATTCCATGCATTTGTTGCCTGAGCTAGAAGAACCTGACAATCATGATCAATTTTTTTGTCAAAAATCGGTCCCAGAAGCTGCATACACTTTTCATAACACTCTTTACATACACTTGGGACTCGGAACAGAGTGGCAAGTGCAGCGTTATATTCATGCATACTTTCCAATGCCTTTGCTTCGGAAATAATCAGATCGCAGTTTGCGTTGTAGTACTCAATAATTTTTCTTTTGGCGTTTTCAATAAAATTTTGATACTGAGGATCGCGAGTCTTTATGTTTTTGATAGCGTCCAAATAGGCTTTGGTTTCATTATCACCTACACCTCTAACATTTACAGAGTGTGACGCAAACATAATTCCATCAATTCCATCACCGATATACAGGTTTACCTCCAGGTTGTATGCATGCATTGGTGGAACGGTTGGAGTGATATTCTTTGTAGTAGCTACAATATTGGCTGTAATAATGAATCTTGGATTGTATGAGGCGCCACCCATCCCGTTTTGAGAGGCTATTTGGCTTAACTTGTTTGCGAGAGAATTTTTAGTTACTGCAGAAATTCCCTCTACCTGATCGGGAATATAGGTGTTAAGCACAATTCTTGCCTCATCATCGGCACTTCCGTATGTATTTTGACATAGCACATAATTGCCGGTTAAAAGGATACAAATTATCAGTAATATCTTTTTCATATCTAAAGTATTCAAGTTATAGTTATTTTTCTCCGACTGTAAGAGTTGCCTGTCCAAGGCCTCTCATGGTTATTCTGGAATCGATCATAAACCGGTCCTTTAAATAGCGCTGTAATCCTCTTACCCAGGTACGGGCATCAACGGCTCTGTTGTTTGCATCGTAAAGAGGGATTCTTACCTGCTCGAATATCATTCTGTTTTCAGATGCATCTGCTGTACTGAATCTTCCCTGAACAGTATTATCCGAAACCCAGCTCTCTATCTGAAAGCCTAGTTCATCTCCACCGTATTCAGTCATAAGGTCACCATCGAAAGAGTCCCATTTTCTGATTCTTAGTGTAATCTCTCTGCCGTTTTCAAACATGTCATCAAAATGTTGTTGAAGCTGCCCGTTGAAATTGTCAAGATGAGAAAGCACCGCCGTTTCCAGCATAATAGGCAGCTCTGTTGCTATTAGCTGATTTCCGGTTCCGGAAGCCCCTGCAACCTGTTTGTCGGTATAGGCATCAAGCCCTTGCAAGACAAATGTCACAGACCTTCTTGGACCCATAGTATTTATTGTCCATGTCATCTGTATCCATATATCTGCCCGTGCAATATTTTTAAGTTTGTCAATAGGGCTTTCGCTTAATTCAGCTCCGCTTCTGCTCGAACTCATAGCTGTTTCAGCAGCTTCTGTTTCAAGAGACTTTAGTGATGATTCGAGGTTTTTAAGCGGGAAACCTCTCTGGGTCATAAGCTCATTTATTTTGCTTATTACCACCATAAGATCGGCATTCTCCTGCAGAGCTCTTTTATAATCTGGTAGTTTAACCCGGGTCCCCTGATTGTCAAACTCCATCATATAGCCGTTTGTGTTGCACCACAAATCACTTGGAACAACCATGATTGTGGGCTTTTTTGCCTGAGATAGTGCAGGCAAAACTGAATAAATAATCAGTATCGTTGTAATTATCAGTTTCTTCATAGTTAAATAGTTATTAGTAATATCTGATTATACCGTCTTCTGCCATCTTTTGTTTAAGTTGGGCATGGTAAATTCTTACAATAATTCCGGCAGTTAATCCGCTTCGGGTAGATTTTAGATCTCCATCCTGGATATTCCTGTACCTTGGTTCTACAAAATTGAGATAGGCACCTTTGTCTGTAAAGAATGAATTAAAATATGATGCATATTTTTGTCTTGCATTAACTTCGGATACAATCGGTCTCATTTCACAGCCGTTTACACCCTCGGTTATACCTTTGAATAACACATCATTTACTGCATTTTTCATTGCTTGATCAACAGCCTCTGCTCTCCTTTTTCCGCTCCCCCAGGCTTTTACAATTTGAGTACCATCCTGGTCGTTTCCAAGACACTCGGTCTTGTATGTATAGTTTCCTGCTACAGTTACCGGAGCTGCGCATCCTGATGCGAGTAAAATAATAGATGCAATTATCAGTAAGTTTACCTGTTTATTTTTCATATCTGTTTATTTTAAATTAAAATCCACGTCCCAGACTTTTAATAATTCCTGCCTCTTCAAGATCTTTCCTGAGGGCATCTACATTTACAGACATTATTACTCCAATTTTATACTCTTTTCCAACTCTTAGTCTGTCCTCTGCAGCAACGGCACCATCGTTAGTGAGCGACACAAACTTTAAATACTTACCCCCTTCTGCAAAAAACAGTCGGAAGAAATCTTGCTTCTCCTCCTCCAAATTGGGATTTGTAGCGAGTGCCTTTTGTCCGGGAACCCTCCCTGTTCCAGCAAAACCACGAAATATAATTCCGTGAACAGCATTCTTTTTAGCTTGTTCAACTGCCAGGTTTGCATTCGGAGAGTATGACCAAACCTTTATCAAGTATGTCCCCTGAACACCTGTTTGAACGCCTTCTATTTCGTACTTCCAGATGTCAGTGTTCTCTTTTTTATTTCTCCTTGACTGCCCATACATTGCCTCAGAGGCAATTAATAAAAAGAGGAGAGTAATAATTAATGTAAGGGTCGTTTTTTTAAATACTTTCTTCATAGTGCAGGTTTTTATTTATTTATATCTATTTTATCTGTTTAATCAGTAATCCGGGATAGTAATTTTTACCACCTTTAAATGTGGTGCGATCCAATACCGGTTTTTTGCTGTTTTCATCACCGTTATCGGGATCTTCTGAACCGAGATTAAATCTGTTATCCCAAATGAGATTCTTATCAACCTCTATCTTTCCCATGCTTTTATATGATATAACACCTGTCTTCTGATCCATTACCTGTTCAAAAACTTCAAATTTTTCACCTCCTTCAAGCCCCTCTTTCATACCAATTTTTGCAGTTATTGGATTCCCTGTGTAAAGAGGAGTTTTAGGCATGAAAATGTCATAACTTTTCTGAAGTTTTGCAAAAACAGCATCAATGTTTCTTATTGTTGCCAATTCAACAATTTGCTCTTCTGTCCTTTTTGTCTTGAGAGAAAAAGTGACAAGACTTCTTGATTTTTCCGCTCCAATAAATTTCAACTGAAACAGGCTTGTCGTATCAAATACCTCTCTCTTTGCAGCATCAATATTTGTGGCGTCAATATACAGATCATTATAAAAGACGTGCTGAATAGAGTCATTCCAGTCAAGCTGGTACAGATAGGAGGTTGTCCACACAGAATACCCCTCTTTTGCCTTTTTGTAAGCAACTTCTGCTGCAGTGATAGCGGCTGCCTGCAAAAGCCCGTTTTTAATCTCTTTCGCGGCAAGAATTGCACCCTCCCTAATTACAGCTGCAGGAATCTCATTGCTCAGAAAATTCATTTTTGAGACAACCACAAATGTGTTGTATATGAGATCGAGGCCGGCTGTTTTCAAAAGGCTTATCCCGTCTGATGATGCCATGGCTGTTTTTGTATCAAGAAATGAGGCATCAAACATCCCTCTGTCGGCAATAAGTTCTATGTCAAAACTCCCGTCAGGCTGTCTGTTGAACCATTTTGCAACCATCTTGTTTGCAACTTTCTTATCTTTAAAGAATTTGCGAATAACAAGTGTGTCGTCATAGCTGGCAGGATCGTCGTTTGCCTCTCCCGGTTTGGCAAACATACCCTGCTTTAGGGCTCCTCCGAATGTTTTTTTAACGCCTGAGGAGGCTCTCTCTTCGTCTGATATCGGGTAGAGTTTTGGATTAAATGATTTTACATCAATTGTGTGATCATTATATTTATCCGGGAAAGGAGCATTATAATATGCCTTTATTACCGTATCCTTTTTGGGGAAATTGTCCAGCTCCATAAGTATTGTATGGAGTGAGCTCCGTCTGTACTTAAATTCAGAAGATCCGTTAATATTCTGAGATAAAATTTGTGTCACAGAGAGAGAGAACAACAATATCAGAGTAAGAGAGAGAAGTTTTTTCATAATTTATTTTAAGTCAGTAAATAAGTTTATAGTTTAGATCAGTAGATACAATATTGATAAATACATTATTGATAGATATGATATTGTTTGAACTATGTATCTGTTTCCGTTTTATTTTCCGGATTACTTTTTTCTTTCACTTACATCAAGTGGGCTTATTGCAGTGCTTCCCTTTGTAGGTGCTTCAAAGGCCCTTAGTGACGTGCGTGTCTCAGAAAAATAATCAGAATCATAAAATACCCTGCCTTTATCGTTTTGCATGTATCCGGCAAATCCGTGATTATCTAGCATAAAAATAGAATAGTTCAGGTTGTTGATCCCATTTACTGCATAGGTTCCTGAAATGATGTAAACCAAATCGGCATACTCTCCGGTTAGTTTTGATGAAACAACCTTTAGAAATACTGTAAAAAGGGTTCCGTTACCAACGATGTATCCTTCAGAGGCGGTGCTGCTTCCTGTTTCAACACCAGTGGTGTAATTAACGGAAAGATCTTCGTAGCCAATTGTCAGATTTATGTTATTCTGAGTATGAAATCTTATCCTAACATCGTTAAATCTGGTTTCAAGGTCATAATCACCTGAAAGATTTGTACCCTTAAGTCTTAGAGGTGATATGTTGTAAGTCCCATTTACTGTTGGAGGTGTGCTCTCTGCATATATTGGCATACCCAGTCTTTTGAGTTCGGTTATTATGGTTTCAGGAACCATGTTATTTATAGCCTCTGTAAGCCCATTAGACCTCCGCTCACTGCCGTACGCAGTCCCAACTCCGTTTGTCGCATATGCCCTTATATAGTAGGTTGTTCCGGCAGTAAGGCCTGTAACATAGCTAGTGAAGAGCCCGGTGCCTGTTCCGTTTGTAGTTTTTGAATCGCTAACAGTAGGGTTTGGTAATGTGCTCCAGCAAACACCTCTAGCACGGACTTCAGAACCACCGTCATAAGTTACATGCCCTCCGGAGACAAAAGATGTAGCAGTAACATTGGATAGAGCTGAAGTTAATACAACCGGTAAAACTGCAGGAGTGGAGAATGATACCTGATTTCCGTAAGCTGTTCCGATGCTGTTTGATGCATAGGCTCGGGCATAATATACCCCTCCCGGAGACAACCCTGTAAGTGATACGGTAAATGTTCCCGTTCCTCCTCCCATGGCTATCTTTGAATCGGCAGTTGTAGGATTTTGGGATGTACTCCAGCAAACTCCCCTTGTATAAACAACCTCTCCACCGTCGCTCGTGATGTTACCACCGCATGTTGCAGAAGTTGATGTAATTGCAGTTGCCTCGGAAGTTGTTAAAATAGGAGCGGTTGTAATTGTAGTAAACTGTATCTGATTCCCATATGCTGTCCCAACACTGTTCGTAGCGTATGCCTTAACATAGTATGTGTACCCCGGAGTAAGCCCGGTGAGTGAGCTTGTAAAGGTCCCGGTCCCGGATCCGTTGGTTGTTTTTGAATCAGAAAGGGTAGGGCCCGGATTGTGACTCCAGACTACACCTCTGGCGGTAATTGCAGCACCTCCGTCATTTGTAATAACTCCACCAGTGGTTGCTGTTGAAGAGGTTATTGATGTTGCAGCTGCTGTAGTAAGGGAAGAAAGAATTGCAGAGGTTGCAAATGAGACCTGAGTTCCGTATGCTGTTCCTACGCTATTTACTGCGTAAGCCTTAACATAATATGTTATTCCCGGGCTTAGACCACTCAAAGTGCTGGTAAAAGTGCCTACACCTGCACCGTCATTTGTCTTTGAGTTTGCCACAGTAGGATTCTGGTCTGTACTCCAGCAAACGCCTCTTGATGTGATAGCTGCCCCACCGTCGCTTGTAATATTCCCACCTGATGTGGCTCCGGTTGATGAGATATTCGTAACGGTAGCAGTTGATATTGAGGCGAGTAAAAGTATGATTTTTTTACAACTGTATAAAAATGCAGATACTGCTCCAATAAGGAGCAGCAGTCGGGTTAACTGACTCTTTTTCATGATTTGAAGTTTAGGTTACGTTTAAATTCAAATACTTATTAATATGTTCCGGATCCAGATAATGAGAATTATCGTTATTAATGGAACTACTATTGCTTTCTTCTTTAAATAAAATTCTGCCCTGTTATAAAAATTACGCATGCTTCTCTTGTCGGTAATTATATCAAAAATGAGCCAAAGAGGTAATATAACCAACATTAATGCAAGTATAAAACCTATAGGATTGTAAAGCATTGCTTGGCCAAAATCACCGTCAACAATCGAAAGAACCGATCGGGTAGAACCACACGAGGGGCAGGGAATACCGGTAACTGTTTTAAAAATACACAATCCCGGGGCAGATAAATCAGAGTGTTTATTAATTGTAAGATTTAAAATAATCCAGGCATATCCGGTAACTACCGACAAAACAGCAAAGGGATAAAACCTGTTTTCCTTTAATGGCATCAGTATAGTAATTGCTGAAGCGTTATCATGTTTTTTTCGCGGGTTGCCCTCATTATCAGAAACCAATCAATAAATGTCCAGATGCCAAGGCCTCCGCAAGTAAGTAATTTCCCGATACCTAGGCCGGTATCGCCAATCAGGAATCGGTCAATGCCAAATGTTCCTCCAACTAGAGATACTATGAGACTTATTGTAGGATCTTTAAATTGCACAGTCTGGAGAATGAACCATTTTGAATCGTCCATGCTCAAAAGCCTGTCTCTAATTTGTCCAAGGTGATAACTTTCGAAAAATCTGCCGTTGGTCAGAATAAACATATCCACTTTTTGTGAATCCATATTATATGAGTTTAATGTATATTTACACTTGAAAACCCCATTATTCTATATCCCCACATAAAAATAGCTGATTTTTTACTACCATATTTTATTACTTGTTTCCATATTGTATAATTGACAATATGGTTACAATTTGATCTGAAATACCAAATATTACGCATATGAAAAAAACACTGATTTATCTTGCCGTTCTTCTGGTGATCTCTTTCACAGTACCCTCTCCACTTTCGGCTCAATCAAATGATACGATAGATAAGATTGATAAAATATTTGCACAGTATCATAATGCAATGCCGGGAGTTGCCGTTGCAGTTACGCTTAACGGAAAGGTTTTTTACAACAAGGCTTTTGGCCTTTCAAATCTTGAGTTTCCCTTGCCAAATACTACAGAAACGATTTTTGAATGTGGCTCTGTTTCAAAACAGTTTACTGCTGCCGCAATTCTGCTGTTGGCTCAGGAGGGAAAGCTTTCGTTAAATGACGATGTAAGAAAATACATCCCGGAGCTACCTCAGTATGATGCCCCAATTACAATTCAACACCTGCTGAATCATACCAGCGGACTTAAGGACTGGGGCGCTCTCTATTCATTAACCGGCTGGCCCAGAACCACCAGGGCATACACTCAGCAACTGAGCATTGACATTGTCTTTAGGCAGAAGAGTCTCAATTTTACACCTGGCAGCAAATACTCATACAGTAACTCAAATTATGTAATGCTAGTCTTGATTGCTGAAAGGGTTTCCGGAAAGTCTCTGGCGGATTTTACTTCGGAAGAGCTTTTTAAGCCACTGGAAATGACAAAAACACAATGGAGGGATAATTTCAGGGAGATCGTTCCAGGCAGGGCAGTCGCCCACTCTGTGAAGAACGGAGTCTTTTTCCAGGATATGCCATTTGAAGATGTGCACGGTCCCGGAGGACTTCTAACAACAACCGGCGATCTTCTTAAATGGAACAGGTTGCTGGAGACAAATGATATATTTAATGCTCATATTGCGCATCTTCGCATAACACCCGGGATGCTCAATGACGGCTCCTCTTCGGGCTATGCCGCCGGTCTTATGATAGGTGAGTGGAACGGATATAATGAGATAAGTCATAGCGGAAGCACTGCCGGTTATAGGGCATGGCTGGCCTGGTATCCGGATGAAAAGCTATCTGTCTCTATTCTTAGCAACTATGCGGCCTTTAATCCAACAGTAGCAGGAAGGGCAGTAGCCTCTGTTTTTTTAGGGACACCACAGATCACAGCTACAATAAGAGATGGTTCTCAACAGATCAAACAACCTGCCTACGAAAACTCAGACCTGAAAAGATATGTAGGAACTTACTACAGTGAAGATATTGATGTAACTTATCAAATCAACTTAAAAGATGGTGAGCTTGAGGTTTATCGTAAAGCAGGAGATACTTTCAGGCTGATCTCAACTGCAAAGGATGAGTTCTCAACCACGGCAAACGGTCGATTTATATTCACAAAAGACAAAAGGGGTAGAATTACCGGATTTACTGTTTCTGTGAGCAGAGCGGAAAATGTGCCGTTTAAAATTATATCTGGTTGATATTATAATGTATTGGATCATAAGTAAAAGTTGGGCTGTATGACATAAATAAAACAAAAAACACCTACACATTTTTGTGCAGGTGTTTGTTTTGCTCCTCGTCTAGGACTTGAACCTAGGACCCCCTGATTAACAGTCAGGTGCTCTAACCAACTGAGCTAACGAGGAATTTATTTTCCCGTTTTGGGACTGCAAATGTAATGTGAAAATTATAAAACTGCAAATCTTTTGTATCAATTTTACAATAAAAATAAATAATGTATTTGTTTATCTCTTTTTTTAACTTTGTACAATAGCATTTGCGAATGGAACTTAATCTTTTGTCATCAATTTTAAGAGAACTGATACTCGAGCACGATAGAGTATCTCTGCCCGGAATGGGCAGTTTTATTGCAGAAATGGCTCCCTCTGTCTTTTCAGACAAGGCAATGGTCATTCATCCCCCGTTTAGAAGAATTCTTTTTCGTACATCTGAGGTGTGGAACGACGGTTTACTTGAGAGCAGATACGCTGCCGAAAGGGGCATAAGCGATAGTGAAGCTACTGCAGAAATTTCTGTATTCGTAAAGATGATGAAGATTGAGCTTAACTCAACCAAACATTATAAAATTCCCGATTTTGGCTCGATGAGGGCTACAGAGCAAAACGACTACTTCTTTGTCGCAGAGAAGGGGTTGTTTAACTACCTTGAAGGCTTTGGCCTTGAACCTCTCAATCTTAAAGTTCTCAACAAAAGAGGCGCTGTAGAGACGCTTACCGGGAAATCCACACCGTTTGATATTCCAAAAGAGACTGAGCAACCTGTTAGAGAGGCAGATCCAGCGCATGCTTCAATTAATGAGAAGTTGACACAGGATGCTCCACAGGTAGAGGATAAAGAGACACAGATAATAACTCCGGTGGTAACTCCAAAGGAAAATCAAAAGGAAAGTAAGAAGAGTTCGTCTGAAGAGGGGAAAAAGACAACTACTTTAGCAGATAAGGAGAAGCCTGTAGCAGTAAGTGAAATGGAAGAGGAGAGAGAAAAGGGAGTGAACATAGAGAAAGTAGTGAAAGGAAAGAAGGCTGAAAAGGTTGAGATAGTTGAAAATGATGTAAAGGGTGCAAAGGATGAGAAAGTAAAGAAGGCAGAGATGGTACAGAAGAGTGAAAAGGATGAGAAGAGTTCAAAATTCGTTAAGCGGGTTGTTTTAATTCTCGCAACGATCTTCATGATAATTGTAATTGTAGCCCTGCTCTTTATTTTCAAAGATGAAATGAGGCCATTCTGGGAGTGGTTGTTATATACTCAGGAAGAGCGGGAAATTCTCCGCGCCAATTAGTGGTAATCACTTGTAATTAAATATGTTGCAAACAAGCCAGCTCTTCAGGTATGAATCCTTAAATTTTGACTGGTTAATATTAATTATAAAAGCAGAGAGCCCGGTTAAATGCCGGACTCTCTGCTTTTTAGTCTCAAAACGGGTGGGTGAAAATCAGCTTATGCTGCTTCCGTTACCAAGGCGCTCTTCGGGTGTAATTATGCGCATTTTACCGTTCTCTTCCTTGGCCATAAGAATCATCCCGTTTGATTCGATACCCTTGATTTTGCGGGGAGCGAGGTTTGCAAGTATGCAAATCTGTTTGCCAACCATCTCTTCGGGTGAATAGTATTCAGCAATTCCTGATACTATCGTACGGGTGTCTAATCCCGTGTCAATAGTCAGTTTAAGCAGCTTGTCAGTTTTAGGGACTCTCTCTGCCTCAAGAACAGTAGCAGTTCGTATATCCATCTTCATGAATTCGTCATAGGTGCATTCATCTTTAAGAGGAGCAAGTTCCTGCTTAACGGTCAATTCCTCTGATGAAGCTGCTGATGATGCCTCCGTCTGTGAACTCTCCTGATTCATCTCTTTTGTTGCTTCCAGCTTTGCAATTTGAAACTCTATTGCGGCGTCCTCAATCTTATCGAAGAGCAATCTTGCTTCATTGATTTTGTGTCCCGGATGTAAAATTGACTCAAGGCCAAACTCCTCCCATTGGCTGCTTTTCATATTTAAAATGTAACGCAGTTTTTTAGTGGTATGAGGCATAAAAGGTTCAAAAGCAATGGCGAGGTTTGCACATATCTGAAGTGATACGTTCAGGATTGATGCAACTCTCTCTATGTCTGTTTTAACAACTTTCCAAGGCTCAGTTTCGGTGAGGTATTTGTTACCAAGGCGTGCCAGATTCATCGCCTCTTTGAGAGCATCGCGAAATCGATAGTTCTCAAGACTATCTTCAATATTTTTCTTTATCTGAGGAATCTGTGCAAGAGTCTCTTCGTCTAACGGTTCATTCTTAACGGGGGCTGGAACCTCGCCCTCGAAATATTTGTGGGTAAGAACAACAGCTCTGTTTACAAAGTTTCCGAAAATTCCTACAAGTTCACTGTTATTTCTTGTTTGAAAATCTTTCCATGTAAAGTCATTATCCTTTGTCTCAGGTGCATTTGCACAGAGTACATACCTTAGAACATCCTCCTGACCCGGGAATTCATCAAGATACTCATGGAGCCAAACAGCCCAGTTACGGGAGGTTGATATTTTGTTTCCCTCAAGATTTAGGAATTCATTGGCAGGAACATTTTCGGGGAGGATATATCCGTCACCGTATGCTTTTAACATTGCTGGGAAAACTATGCAGTGAAATACGATATTGTCTTTCCCGATAAAGTGTACCAGCTTGGTCTCTTCGTTTTTCCACCAAAGTTCCCAATCATTTGGCATCAGTTCAATTGTGTTTGAGATATATCCGATAGGTGCATCAAACCAAACATACAGAACCTTACCCTCTGCCCCCTCTACCGGAACAGGAACTCCCCAGTCCAGATCACGACTTACCGCCCTTGGCTGAAGACCTCCGTCAATCCAAGACTTGCACTGGCCGTAAACATTCACCTTCCACTCTTTATGTCCCTCAAGTATCCACTCTTTAAGCCATGGCTCATATTGATCCAACGGAAGATACCAGTGTGATGTCTTTTTCATTACCGGTGTGTTTCCACTCAGGGTAGATTTCGGATTAATCAGCTCTGTGGGGCTGAGCGTGCTTCCGCACTTCTCACACTGATCTCCATATGCATTCTCGGCAAAACATTTTGGGCAAGTACCTGTAATGTACCTGTCAGCCAGAAAGTGCTTTGCCTCCTCGTCATAGTACTGTTCGCTCTCTTTCTCAATAAACTTGCCCTCTTCGTACAATTTTCTGAAGAAGTCGGATGCGGTTTTATGGTGAATTTGTGAACTTGTTCTTGAGTATATGTCAAAGCTAATACCCAGTCTCTCAAATGAGTCTTTTATGATAAGGTGAAATTTGTCAACTATCTCCTGAGGAGTGCAGTTTTGCTGTCGTGCCTTAATTGTAATTGGAACTCCATGTTCGTCTGAACCACATATAAAACGGACATCCCGGCCTCGCATTCGCAGATACCTTGAGTAAACATCGGCTGGGATGTAAACTCCTGCCAGGTGGCCAATGTGTACGGCTCCATTTGCGTAAGGGAGAGCTGCAGTGATGAGGTGTCGTTTATAGGTACTTTCCATCTTATGAAATTTTAGGCGACAAAGATATAAAAAATGTTAAATGGTAAGCCGTTTGAGCTCTTTGGCAAAAGAGTTGCGAATCTGCATCAGAATCTGAATTTGTTGCATATAGCGGTTTCGCTCATCGGTATTCTTCTCCTTTTCGGCCTCTGCAAGGTGCTCACAAAGATTGTGATAGGCAATGGCAGTGATTTTGGCTTTGTATATTAGTATAGATTTGGGAACCACAGTAGATAGCAGATGCTCTTCTGGCGGAATCTCTGCAACGAACTGCTTTATTGTGAGACTGTGCTCCTGATGAAGAAGATCGAGTACCACCGTTACAAATTCTTGATTTTCATGGTTCAAAAAATGCTTTTGAACCTCTGCCTGTCCTCTGTCTTTTATTTTGAAATATTCGTTAAAGATGCTTTTATATACAAGATTTTGTAATTCAAGGTCATCGGTTTGAAGCTCACTGAGAACAAATTGAGAGACTGTTACAGATATCGGGTTTTCGTCGTCTGTACCATACAGGGGATGCTCTCCGAATTTAATCAGGTAGTAGAGAAGCTCTCTCTCGGCAGGCTCACAGTATGTGTTTGTAATAAATTGTGGAAGGCGCTCTCCTGTTTCAAGTGGGGGAAAATATTTGGGAACACCGGGTTCGTAATACTCATCTGGAGTATTGGAATATGCTCCGTACTGTCTTTTCCTGCGTAGCTTTTTTACCTCTGTAGATAATATCTCCTCTGAAATATTCAGTCGATTTGAGCACTCCTCAATATAAACTGCTCTGGAAATAGCATCCGGGATAACGGCGATACTTGCCACGATTTCTGATATCAGCTGAGCCCTCTTTACCGGATCTTTTTTGGTTTCCGAAGAGAGTAGTCTGGTTTTGAACTCAATAAAGTCCTCTTCGGCCTCCTGAAGGAAACTTTTTAATTTTACGGGACCAAATTTTCTTGCGTATGAATCAGGGTCTTCGCCGTCGGGGAATAGTACAACTTTTACTCTTAGCCCCTCTTCAAGAATCATATCAATGCCGCGAAGAGAAGCCTTTATCCCGGCTGCGTCGCCGTCATAAAGAACAGTAACCTCTGGTGAAAACCTCTTTATTAGACGAATCTGTTCAATAGTCAGAGAGGTTCCGCTTGATGCGACAACATTCTCGACTCCGCTCTGATGAAATGATATAACATCGGTATAACCTTCAACCAGATAACACTTCTGAAGTTTTGTTATAGCGCTTTTTGCAAAGAAGATACCGTAAAGAGTACGGCTTTTTACGTAGATTTCGGTTTCGGGAGAGTTTATGTATTTTGCTATGTTTTTATCGCTGCGAAGGGTTCTCCCTCCAAAAGCTATTACTCTTCCAGAAATTGAGTGAACGGGGAACATGGCCCTTTCGTAAAACCTGTCATTAAGTTCTCCATCGCTCTCTCTCTCGACCGACAGCCCCGAACCTATTAGAAACTCCTTTTTGTAGCCGGCCTTCTGTGCCGCTTTGCTCATATTGTCCTTTCCTCCCGGTGCCCAGCCAAGCATAAACTTTTTAACAGTCTCCTCGCTAAAACCTCTCTCCTTGAAATAGCCCAGACCTATTGATTTTCCCTGATCTGTATTCCATAGCACGTTTGTATAAAACTCCTGCGCATACTGGGATACAGCCATAAGGGACTCACTCTTCAGACGGTTGTCTGCCTCCTGTTTTGACTCCTCTTTGTCAGTAACCTCAACACCATACTTTCTGCCAAGGTATTTTAGAGCATCTACATAACCGAGCTGTTCATGCTCCATTACGAAATTTACAACATTGCCTGCCTTGCCGCAACCGAAACATTTAAAGATTCCTTTTGATGGAGATACCGAAAAAGATGGGGTCTTTTCATGATGAAAAGGGCAGCAAGCTGTAAAGTTTGCCCCCCTTCTCCTCAGCGCCACAAAATCACCGATAACATCTTCGATTTGTGCCGTATCCAGTATTTTGTCTATAGTGTCCTTACTTATCATCAAATCCAAGGAAGCTCCTGAACCCCACAGCTTTCCTTACCTCTTTAAGAGTTGCGACAGCACTCTCTCTTGCCCGATCTGTGCCCCTTTTCACAACTCTTTTAAGATACTCTTCGTCGTTGTAAATCTGTTCAATTTTTGCCTTTATAGGCAAAGTTTGTTTGCAAATATCCTCTGCAAGCTGTTTTTTGAGGTCGCCGTATCTGATTGTGCAGTTGTTGTAACTCTCTTTAAAATGATTAACTGTATCGTTTGACGATACAATACCAAGAAGGGTAAAGAGATTGGCTACTGCTTCGGGCATGGGGCTGTTTGGTTCCGTAGGACCGGCATCGGTCACAGCCTTCATAACCTTCTTTCTGATTGTAGGTTCGTCGTCGCATAGATAGACTCCGTTTCCTTCACTTTTGCCCATCTTTCCGCTACCGTCAAGACCTGGAACCTTAACAAGGTCATCTCCGAAATTGAAAGCTTTTGGTTCGGGGAACACCTCGCAGTTATAGAATGAGTTAAATCTTCGTGCAAGAACTCTGGCAACCTCAAGGTGTTGCTCCTGATCTTTACCTACAGGAACCAAATTGGCCCTGTGTATCAGAATGTCGGCAGCCATAAGAACAGGATAGGTGAGCAGACCTGCGTTTACATTGTCAGGGTTCTGCCTTACCTTGTCTTTGAAAGAGGTTGTACGCTCAAGCTCTCCCTTGTATGATATCATGTTAAGCAGAACGTACAGCTCAGATATTTCGGGAACATCACTCTGAACAAATATTGCAGATTTATCGGGATCAAGTCCCGAAGCTAGGTACTCTGCAAGAATTGTCCTCACCCCTGAATGAAAGTCATCGGGGTGGGGATGTGTTGTCAGAGAGTGCAGGTCTGCTATGAAGAAAAAACAGTCATAGTTATCCTGCATTTTGATGTAATTTCTCAGCGCACCGTAGTAGTTACCAAGGTGCAGGTGACCCGTTGAGCGGATTCCGCTTAGTACAATTTCCATTTAATAAGAACAAATTTATTCGTTAACTTCGAGCAGTTTAACCCTAATCTTCTGCTCAATCTCTTCCATTAATGCCGGGTTATCTAAAATTATCTGTTTAACAGCGTCCCTTCCCTGTCCCAGGCGGGTTTCACCGTAACTGAACCATGAACCGCTTTTCTTAACTATTCCAAAGTCAACGCCAAGGTCAATGATCTCTCCGATTTTAGAGATTCCCTCTCCAAATACAATATCAAATTCAGCCTTTCTGAATGGAGGAGCAAGTTTGTTTTTTACAATTTTTGCTCTAACCCTGTTGCCGGTTGCTTCATCGCCATCTTTAAGCTGAGTTATTCTTCTCACGTCCACCCTTACTGATGCATAAAATTTAAGAGCATTACCACCTGTTGTGGTTTCGGGATTTCCGAACATTACTCCGATTTTATCCCTAAGCTGGTTTATGAAAATACAGCAGGTATTTGTCTTGCTAATGTTTGCAGTTAGTTTACGAAGTGCCTGACTCATCAGCCTTGCCTGAAGACCCATTTTTGAGTCACCCATCTCTCCCTCTATCTCTGCTTTTGGAGTCAGTGCCGCAACCGAGTCAATTACAATAATGTCAATTGCCCCGCTTCTTATCAAAGCATCGGTAATCTCCAATGCCTGTTCACCATTGTCGGGCTGAGAAATGAGCAGAGTATCAATATTAACACCAAGATTTTTGGCGTAAGTTCTGTCAAATGCGTGTTCTGCATCAATAATTGCAGCAATACCTCCGCTTTTCTGAGCCTCTGCAACTGCATGAATTGCAAGGGTTGTTTTACCACTCGACTCAGGCCCGTAAATTTCTACAACCCTACCCCTGGGGTAACCGCCTATTCCCAATGCATGGTCGAGGCTGATTGACCCTGATTGAATCGTAGAGACTTCCCATTTTGGCTGCTCTCCCAACTTCATTACGGTGCCTTTTCCGTAGTCTTTCTCGATCTTGTCCAAAGTGGCCTGTAACGCCTTTAACTTTTCGGGACTGATTTCAGCACCTTTCTTAATAACTTCACTCTCCTTTGCCATAATGTTTATGTTTTAATTACTGCAAAAATAGCAAATGATTTTCAATTTCTGTAAATTTGCAGAATGAAAAAATGGTTACTCGGGAACACACTTCCTGAACTGAAAATAATAACTGAAAATCTGTCTCTTCCCTCATTTACGGCAAAGCAGATTTCTGACTGGATCTATAAAAAAAGGGTTACCGAAATTGACCTTATGACAAACCTCTCTGCATCCACCAGAGAAGTTCTGTCAAGTACATATGAGGTTGGGGGTTTTGCCCCTTTGAAAAGGACTCTCTCTAAAGACGGAACAAAAAAATACCTCTTTCCCTCATTAAGTTCAACACCTATAGAGGCTGTAATGATTCCTGACGAAGAAAGATCCACACTTTGCATTTCGTCTCAGTCGGGTTGTAAAATGGGATGTCTCTTTTGCATGACAGGGAGAATGGGGTTCAAAGGGCACTTGTCAACAGGTGAAATAATATCTCAAATTATGAATGTAGATGAGGCTGAAAACCTCACCAACATAGTTTATATGGGAATGGGTGAACCAATGGATAACATTGAGAATGTTCTTAAAAGTACAGAGATCATGACTGCGGATTGGGGATTTGGCTGGAGTCCAAAGAGGATAACAGTCTCTACGATAGGTGTGCCTGCTGCATTAAAATCTTTTCTGGACAGATCAAAATGCCATTTGGCTTTATCGCTGCATAACCCTTATGATAACGAAAGGGCAGAGTTAATGCCTGTACAAAAAGCATGGCCTCTCGAAGATATTATCTCACTAATAAAAAGTTACGACTTCACGGGACAGCGGAGAGTAAGTTTTGAGTACATTATGTTCTCGGGGTGGAATGACACAAAGCGACATGCAGATGCTCTCACCAGAATGCTTAAAGGGCTTGAGTGCCGGGTAAATCTTATAAGGTTTCACCAGATTCCCGATTTTTCTCTGAAAAGCTCGCCCGACCTTATAATTGAGAACTTTAAGAATCGACTCAATTCTGCAGGAATTATGACAACCATTCGTGCTTCCAGAGGTGAGGACATTTTGGCAGCATGTGGTATGTTAAGCAGCAAAAGTCAGGTGAATTAATATGGCGAACAAATCAGAAACAAAACATACCGGGCTTACATCTCTCCAGGTTGCGGAGAGCAGAAGATTGTACGGGAGTAATGTTCTGACTCCTCCTGAGAGGACTCCTCTATGGAGACTCTTTATTCGAAAATTTTCCGATCCTATTATCAGAATTTTGCTGATAGCAGCGCTTCTTTCATTTGTTATGTCTATAAAGACGGGAGAGACAATTGAAACACTCGGAATTATCTTTGCAATAGCTCTCGCAACAGGAATCGCTTTCTGGTTCGAAGTGGATGCCGGTAAAAAATTTGAAATACTCAACAAGGTAAACGACGAAACCCCAGTTAAAGTGATAAGGGATGGTCATGTCACCGAAATTTCAAAGAGGGAAGTTGTAAAGGGAGATATTGTAATTCTGGAGACAGGGGAAGAGATTCCTGCTGACGGTTATCTTAAGGAGGCTCTCTCACTCTCTGTAAATGAATCTACTCTTACAGGAGAACCAATGACAAGAAAGGGTATGCCGGATTCATTTACAGGAAGGGAGTCAACCTATCCTTTTAATATGCTGTTAAAGGGGACAACAATACTGGAAGGATATTGTGTTTACGAGGTATCTGCTGTGGGTGATTCTACAGAATACGGAAAGGTAGCACGAAAATCTGCAGAGGTAACAAATGAGCCAACGCCTCTGAATAGCCAGCTTGAGCAACTCGCAAAATTTATTGGTTTTGCAGGATTTACGCTTTCTGTATTGGTTTTTGCTATTCTCTTCGCAAAGGACATAATATTTGGAAACATTGAGCTTTCAAACGCAAATATTTACACGATTGTTGCTGTGATGGCCGGAGGTTTTGTGGCAATGTCCAAATTCTGGATGCCAATTCTGGAAGATGGATTTGACCTTCTTGGAATAAATTTGAAAATACCTGATTACTTTTCTTCCAAAAGTTGGAAATTCTGGTTTTTAGCCGGGTGGATATTAACTGCCGTAATATTTATAATTGCGTACATAGACGGATACACTCCCTTTTTGGCGGAATCATGGATAGGCAGTGATGTTGCAGTGAGGTTACTCAGATACTTCATGGTTTCGGTAACTTTAATTGTTGTCGCGGTACCGGAGGGGCTTCCAATGGCAGTAACACTTGCATTAGCCATGAGCATGAGGAAAATGCTAGCCAGCAATAATCTTGTACGCAAGATGCACGCAACAGAGACAGTGGGAGCAGCGACCGTAATTTGCACAGATAAAACAGGCACACTCACTATGAATCAGATGAGGGTTGCTGAGGAGTATTTCGAAGGCCATAGCGCATTGGTTTATGAAAGCATTGCCCTTAACTCAACAGCACATCTGGACCTAACAGATATAAAAAACATTAAAAGCCTGGGCAATCCCACAGAGGCAGCACTTCTTATCTGGATGCAAGACAAAGCATCAAACTATCTTTCATTAAGAGAGGAGTCTTCAATACTAAGTCAGTTAACATTTTCAACTGAGCGAAAGTACATGGCAACAGTTGCATTCAGTAAAACGCTTGGTGCAAATGTTTTATATGTTAAAGGAGCTCCTGAAATCATTGCTGGCTTTACCGATAGCTATCCAATTTCGGCAACTGAACGTCTTGCAGGATTTCAGGAAAAAGCAATGAGAACACTAGGGTTCAGCTACAGATTAGTTGAAAGTGGTGAGAACACCTCAGATGTTGAGGCTATGGTTTCGAAAAAAGGGTTGAAATATTTGGGAATCGTAGCGATTTCAGATCCATTAAGAGCCGATGTACACGATGCTGTTGCAAGATGCATCATTGCCGGAATAAAAGTCAAAATGGTTACAGGCGACACCATGGGTACCGCAAGAGAGATTGCCAGAAGGATAGGAATTGTTTCAATTGATGAGAAGGAATTCGAGATAATCACCGGGGATGGTTTTTCTCAGATGAGTGATAGTCAAATTCTGGAGCTAAGGGATACAATAAAGGTAATGTGTCGGGCTAAACCATCAGATAAAGAAAGATTTGTGAGACTATTGCAAAGGGCTGGAGAGGTTGTTGCTGTAACCGGAGACGGTACTAATGATGCCCCGGCATTAAACTATGCACACGTAGGACTGTCAATGGGTTCAGGCACATCAGTGGCAAAAGAGGCAAGTGATATTACCCTTATTGACGACTCATTTGCATCAATTGTATCGGCGGTATTGTGGGGCAGATCTCTCTATAAAAACATTCAACGATTTATAATATTTCAGCTTACCATTAATTTTACGGCTCTGATAATTGTACTTCTCGGATCAATATTCGGACACGAACTCCCGTTAACGGTAACCCAGATGCTTTGGGTAAATCTGATAATGGACACATTTGCAGCAGGAGCACTTGCGTCGCTTCCTCCCGAGCAGAGTGTTATGAAAAGCAAACCAAGAGCCCCGGGTTCATTCATTGTTACTCCGGCTATGAGGGTAAACATTTTGTTAACCGGTGCATTTTTCACCTTGGCAATGCTCACTTTACTCTACCTCTTTACAGGTGAAAACGGCCAGATTTCAAGCTACAATCTTTCACTCTATTTCACCATTTTTGTAATGCTTCAGTTCTGGAATCTGTTCAATACAAAGGCACACGGCTCAACCAAATCGGCTTTTAGCAATCTTAAATCAAGCAAAGGATTTTTAGTGGTTGCGTTTTTAATACTGACCGGTCAGGTTCTAATAGTTCAATTCGCCGGAGAGATCTTCAGAACCGTCCCACTCTCATTTGTAGACTGGATAAAGGTAATTTGTGGTACATCGGTTGTGCTCTGGACGGGAGAACTTATAAGAATGATATTAAGAATGCGGGAGAAAATAAACAGATAAAAGCTTATTCATTTGTAAACAGAAATAACACAATATTTAAAATTTAATCGATTATGAAAAGAGTACTCTATTTGACAATAATTGCCTTAATGGCACTAATCTCATGTAAAGAGTCATCACCTACACTTACTCCCGGAATGTGGAGGGCCTCTCTTATGACACAGGACTCTGTTGAAATACCATTTGTTTTTGAAGTTAAAATGGCAGATAATGACACTGTTTTTGAAATAATTACCGGTGAATACCGTTATGAGGTAAAGGATATTAACGTTACAGGCGATTCGCTGTTTGTAAATATGCCGCTTTTCAGTTCAAGTTTTAAAATACTTTTGACAAAAAGCGGGATGCAGGGTCATTTAATCAGAAGTTCCTATACTATGCCATTCAAAGCAGAGTCAAATAATTCAGCCAGATTCAAAGAGGCACACTCAATTAGAGGCGTAGCCGCCGGCAGATGGCAAATAGCATTAGATGAGAAGGAGCTTATTGGCGAGTTTGAAGAGAATGAAAGCAGTGTAATAGGATCCTTTCTTTCACCTTCAGGAGACTACCGTTTTTTTGAAGGAGTTGTTAACAAAGATGGCAAACTAATGATGTCATGCTTTGACGGAGGCTTTATCAGATTGTTTGTTGCAGACATTGAGGGTGATACTCTGCGCAACATAAAGATGCATTCTGGATTCAGCACTGTTGAAGAGGGAAAAGGGTTCAGGAATGCAAATGCAGCACTTCCGGATGCCTACTCGGTAACAGGACTTAAAAAGGGATATACAACTCTCGGATTCACATTTCCCGACATGGATGGTAACCCGGTGAGTCTATCGGACGAAAGGTTCAAAAATAAGATAACAGTTGTTCAAATAAGTGGGTCATGGTGTCCCAACTGTCTTGACGAAAGTCGTTTTCTTATGGAGATGCTGGAGAAGTATTCAGCAAACATGGAGGTTATATGTTTGACATTCGAAAGGTCAGATGATTTTGAAACTGCAAAAAGAGAGGCAATGAAGCTGGTTGATGTTGCCGGCATTACATACCCGGTTCTAATTACCGGTCATACTCCAGCCAATGTTAAGGTAGCATTACCCGAACTTGATAACTTCAGGGCTTTTCCGACATCACTTATAATTGACAAAAAAGGTAAAGTACGAAAAATACACTCGGGCTTTTCAGGTCCGGGAACAGGAGTTCATTACCGTAATTTTGTTACTGAATTTACATCATTTGTTGATTCTCTTATTGCAGAATAATAAATAGTCAGTTATTAATTACTTAATTGGAAGATAAGTTAAAAAGAGCGCTTTGGACTGTACAGAGAGCCTGCTCCGGCAGGGAGCTCTGCAGAGATGATATTGCATCAAGGCTCAAACGTTTTGAACTGACAGAAAAAGAGCTAGATGATATTATATCCTCTCTCGAGAAGGATGATTTTTTGAGTCATGAACGATATACCCGTGCATTTACAAGGGATAAATCTTCACTTAGTGGTTGGGGGCCGGCAAAGATTGCATGGGCGTTGAGAGCTAAAAAAATTGAGGAAGAGCTGATAAAAAGTGCACTGGAAGAGATCTCCGGAGAGAGTACAACCGAAAAATTGAATGACATACTCTCAAAAAAGTATAAAACGCTTGAAAAAGAGACTAACAAGCTTAAGGTTAAGTCTAAACTTGTAAGATTCGGTATTTCAAGAGGTTTTGACTATGGTTCAGTAATCTCTCAGGTAAACAAATTAATGGCTAACTTTGTTACAGAAATAAATAACTAAAAAATGATAAATACGGATCAATACAAAGAGATCCGTCAGCGGATAACGGCGCTGGGGAGGTCTCTTTGACATCGATAAAAAGAGAGAAAATTTAAAGGAATCTGAGCTGAAAACTCAGGAGAGTGACTTTTGGAATAATCCTTCCGAGGCAGAAAAATATCTTAAAAAAGTATCCTCAGTAAAGTTCTGGGTAAAAAGTTTTGACGAGATAGAGTCTCTTAACAGAGATCTTGAGGTGCTAATTGAATTTGCCAAGGAGGATCCCGAGGCAGAGTCAGATGCGGGAGAGGGCTTCAGAGAGCTTGAAAAGGCGGTAGAAAAACTTGAGTTGAGAAGCATGCTGGGGGGAGAGGGAGATAATCTGGGGGCTATTCTTAAGATAAATTCAGGAGCCGGTGGAACAGAGAGCAATGACTGGTCTTTGATGCTGATGCGGATGTATGTAAGGTGGGGTGAAAGAAACGGTTACAAGGTTCATATCTACGACATGATTGAGGGAGAGGAGGCTGGAGTCAAATCGGTAACTGTTGAGTTCGAAGGTGAGTTTGCCTATGGATACCTTAGAGCAGAGAGCGGGGTTCATCGCCTGGTAAGAATTTCGCCATTTAACGCACAGGGCAAGAGACAGACAACTTTTTCGTCTGTTTTTGTATATCCTGCAGTAGATGATACGATTGAAATAGAGATAAGTCCGGCCGATATTGAATGGGATACATTCCGTTCGGGTGGTGCCGGGGGACAAAATGTAAACAAGGTTGAAACAGGAGTAAGGGTGAAACACCTTCCAACCGGTATCTCTGTAGAAAATACTGAGAGCCGGTCCCAGTTGGACAACCGTCAAAATGCCTTAAGGATACTCAAATCACACCTCTATGAGTTGGAGTTGAGAAAGAGGAGAGAGAAGGAGGCTGAGTTGGAAGGGAAAAAACTGAAAATTGAATGGGGGTCACAAATCAGAAGTTATGTGCTTCATCCCTATAAACTTGTGAAAGACCTTAGAACCGACTGCGAGACATCAGACACTCAGGCAGTTCTTGACGGAGATATTAACGATTTTATGCGTGCCTTTCTGATGCAGAATACTCACGCATGATGCTAAAAAGAGAGAGAGATGAAATTTAAATTTCACGAAATGTTCCCATTGGGAAAGGACAAGACAGATTATCATCTGTTAACAAAGGATTTTGTATCTACAGCCATTTTCGAAGGCAGGGAGATGCTTAAAGTTGATCCGCGCGGGCTGAGGCTTTTGTCAGCCAAGGCGATGCATGACATTGCATTTATGCTTCGTCCCGAGCATAATGAAATGGTTGCCAAAATATTAAGTGATCCTGAGGCGAGTGTCAATGATAGAGCAGTAGCACTTACAATGCTTCTGAATGCACATATCTCTTCCAAAGGGGTACTTCCGTTCTGCCAGGATACAGGAACAGCAACAATTGTTGCCAAAAAAGGACAATTTGTATTCACAGGCGGAGGTGACGAAGAGGCTCTATCATACGGGGTGTATGACACATATACTAAGGACAATCTTAGATACTCCCAGACAATTGCATTTGATATGTATACCGAGAAAAATTCTGGCAACAACTTGCCTGCTCAGATAGATATCTACGCAACCGACGGTGATGAGTACAAGTTTCTCTTTGTTGCCAAAGGTGGCGGATCTGCAAATAAGAGTTACCTTTTTCAGGAGACTAAAGCGCTCTTGAACCCGGAATCGCTTGAAAAATACCTTACCGAAAAGATGAAACTTTTTGGAACTTCAGCATGTCCTCCATACCATATCGCTTTTGTGATAGGGGGAACCTCGGCAGAGCAATGTATGAAAACAGTAAAACTGGCCTCTGCAAAATATCTTGATGAGCTCCCGGTTAAAGGGGGAGAAGAGGGGCACGCCTTCCGCGATCTTGAGATGGAGGCAAAACTATTAAAAGCTGCCAACTCGCTGGGTATAGGAGCACAGTTTGGAGGAAAGTATTTTGCACATGATATTCGGGTAATCAGACTGCCAAGACACGGCGCCTCCTGTCCTGTTGGAATGGGAGTATCCTGCAGTGCCGATAGAAATATTAAGGCAAAAATAAATAAGGAGGGAATCTGGTTGGAGACACTAGATTCAAATCCCTCAAGGCTGATACCTGAAAAATTTATGGCTCCAAATGCAACACATCAGGGTGGGGTAAAGATAAATCTCAACAGACCAATGGATGAGGTTTTAGGAGAATTGTCAAAACACCCGGTATCTACATTTTTGCTACTTTCAGGAACCATCGTGGTGGCTAGAGATGCTGCCCATGCTAAACTAAAAGAGAGACTTGATGCCGGAGAAGATCTGCCGCAGTATATTAAAGACCATCCGGTTTACTATGCCGGTCCCGCAAAAACGCCAACCGGTTATGCAAGTGGTTCATTCGGGCCTACCACTGCCGGCAGAATGGATTCCTATGTAGAGTTGTTCCAAAGCAAAGGGGGTAGCAAGATTATGATTGCCAAAGGGAACAGAAGCCAGCAGGTTACTGATGCATGTAACAGACACAAGGGATTCTATCTGGGCAGCATTGGAGGCCCGGCTGCGATTCTTGCACAGGAAAATATAAAAAAGGTAGAACTTCTGGAGTATCCGGAACTGGGTATGGAGGCTATCTGGAAAATTGAAGTAGAAAATTTCCCAGCCTTCATATTGGTTGACGACAAAGGCAACGACTTTTTCAGAGGATTACTTTAGGCTGTTAACAGGGTACTCAGATAGGTTCGGTATGAATGCTTATCTGAGTGCCTTTACCAAATCGCTTTCTCAGTTCCCGTTCAATTTCGGTAGCAACATCATGAGATCTGACAAATGTCATGTTTCTGTCTAATTTTACATGAACATCGATGGCATATATGCTGCCAATTTTTCTTGTTTTAAGATGGTGATAGAGCTGTACCTCAGGGTGATTTGTAATAATTGCCTCAATTTCATCTACAACATCACTATCAAGAGAAGACTCAAGCAACTCTTTAACGCTGGGTAGCCCAAGGTCGATTGCCACCTTCATAATGAAAAAACTGACAAGCACTCCGGCTATAGGGTCAAGTATTCTCCATGAATCGCCGAGGAAAATTGCCCCCCCGATACCTAGAGCTGTACCCAAAGAAGAAAAAGCATCAGACCTGTGGTGCCAGCCATTTGCTATAACGGCGTCACTATTAATCTCTTTACCCTTTTTTATGGTGTACTTAAAAAGAATCTCTTTTGAAATAATTGACAGAATAGCCGCCCAAAAGGCAATCATACCCGGTTTATCCAGCATTTTTCCATCAAGGGCTGCAATAATGTTTTCTGCACCATTTATTAATATTCCCAGCCCGACTCCAAACAAAACGAGTGAAATTATGAGAGTAGCAAATGTTTCAAATTTGCCGTGACCGTATCGATGATTATGGTCGCTATCCTGACCCGATATGTTTACAAAAGCAAGAACCACAATGTCGGTTGCAAAATCAGAAAGAGAGTGAACCCCGTCTGCAACCATTGCCGAACTTTTACCCAGAATACCGGCTAGCAATTTAGCTGCTGTCAATGCAAGATTGACAAAAAAACCGACTAAAGTTACTTTTTTTGCGATTTTTGTTCTGTTTTCCACTTTTTAAACAGTTTTTCTAAACAAAGGCTTAAAGATAAGTGTTAAATTTGTTACTTATATATGAAATGGATATTTTTTTTGCTGGTACTTGGGGTATATTTTTCCCTAAACAGCTATGTTTACATAAGAGGACTTCAGATACTTCCTCATAATATTTGGCTTAAATTTACCTATTCGGTTTTTTTCTGGATATTGACCGCACTTTTTATGGTACGGATGATATTGGGAGAGAATATTCCGGAATATTTAGCTGCTGTTGCCAACTCAGCAGGCTATACATGGATTGTCGCAGTAATATACTTTGCTTTAATCTCATTGAGTATAGATATCATAAGAGTGTTTAATCACTTTTTTGATATCTATCCACTTTTTATCAAGAGTAACTATTCGTTTGTAAAAACAGCAACAGCTACAATTTCGGTGTTAACTGTTGTTTCTCTGCTTATATACGGAAACCTCAATTTTAACAATATCAGAACCGTTAAAATAGAGATTACTACTGATAAACATTTTCCAAAAGAGAAAATACGTGCCGTTTTGATAAGTGATCTCCACTTAAGTTCATATATCAGAGAGAGAGAGGTGATGCGCATTTCAAAACAGATAGAGAAGGAGAAACCCGATTTATTGCTGATTGCGGGAGACATAACTGACAGAAGTCTCAAGCCTCTTAAGGAGTGGAGGCTTGCAGAGTTGCTTGGCGAAATTAAAACCACCTATGGGATCTATGCGGTCAGCGGGAATCATGAGTTCTACGGTGGAGAGAGAGATGATATTTTTAACCATCTAAACGACAGCGGTATAACCGTTCTGCTTGACTCTGTTATAACAATAGGAGGTATTGTGCAAATTGCCGGAAGAGACGACAGAACAAATCCAAAAAGAAAGAGCCTGAATCAACTTCTAACCAATGTAAGCCGTGAGATACCAATAATTTTACTTGACCATCAGCCCTATAATCTTGATGAAAGCGTAAAAGAAGGTGTTGATATTCAGTTGTCCGGTCACACCCATTATGGTCAGTTCTGGCCCGGAAACCTTATTGTGGACAGAATGTACGAACTTGCCTACGGATATATGAAGAGGGGTAATACCCACTTTTATGTCACTTCCGGTGCAGGTATATGGGGGCCAAAAATCAGAATAGGCACTCAATCTGAGATTGTGGTACTTGATATTTTTCCCGGGATTAAAAAAAATAAACAACCTTATTAAATTAACCGATTATGAATAAGAGACTATTGACCATTTTGTTCGCTTTTGCAATAGCCATCCCGCTATCGGGCCAGGTATATGTACAGCTGACGCTTAACGAATACCTTGAAAGGGTAAGAAAAAACAATATCGAATATGCCGCGGAGAGGTTGAATATGGAAATATCTGATGCAGAGATAATTTCAGCTTCAGTATTTAACAATCCATATATTTCGTTAGGTTACTACACTAATGAATTCAATAATATGCAGATGGGTCAGGGGGCAATGGTCGAAATTGGAAAGACTATCAGCCCGGGTAGAAGAGCTGCAGCAATAAATGTCGCCAAAAGTGAGAAAGAGCTTAACGAAATACTGCTAACTGATTTTATGCGAAAATTGAGAGGCAATGCTGTCTTGACCTGGCTTGAGGCTGTTAAACATCGTCAGATTATTGAAATCAGAAAAAACAGCTATCACGACCAGATTAAGATGATGGTCAGCGATAGTATAAGAAGAGAGGGCAATATCGTAAAAGATTTAGATGCCATGCAAAGCAGAGTAGAGTCAGGTCTTCTGTATAGTGATATTATTGACATGGAACTTTTATTAACCCAACTTTATCAGGAGATCTCGATCTATTTGGGAACGGGAGGAAAGGACACTGTTTATATCCCCGAAACTAAAAACATATGGAATTCAAAAGTTTTTAATTTAAGCGAGATAATACAGACAGCAATTGCAAGAAGAGCGGACATACTTGCTGCTAAAAAAGAGATAGATGTATCAAAGTTATCTGTCGTTGCTGCAAAGAAGGAGAGAATTCCCGAGTTTGATATTTTCCTGGGTTATGGTTTTAATTCTGAGGTAAAGAACGAATTGGCTCCGGCACCAAGACATGGGGGAGTTGAGTTGGGAGTCTCTTTCCCGATACCTCTGTTTAATAGGTCAAAGGGTGAAATTCAATCAGCAGAGGTTAGAAGAAAACAGGCAGAGCTAAGATACATTCAGGCCGAGAGAGAGGTGACTTCTGAGGTAATAAATGCTTACAATGAGTATATGGCAACCGATAAGAAATTAAAATTCTTAACTGCAGGTATTGTCAGAACAGCAAAAGAGGTATTGGATGAGAAGAGAAAAGATTACAACAATGGTGATATTCACCTGATCGAAGTGTTGGATGCACAAAGAAGTTACGACGAAATTCTACACTCGTTGTATTCTGTAATATACGATAAGTCAATGGCTCTTGTAAAACTTGAGACAGCGATGGGTGTTTGGAATATTGAATAGATGGTTAATGGGGGAGGCTTTTACCAGCTTCCTCCGGCACCGCCTCCACCAAATCCTCCGCCACCGAAACCACCGAAACCACCACCACCGAATCCTCCGCCACCGAAACCACCTGAGCGGCCTCTTCCGGCAGATGAGAGAATTGAACCCAATAACAGTAAATCCAGTGCGCTTGGACCTCGTTTATTACCTCCACCAAGGTTGGTTGTGCCACCACCTTTTTTGGAAATCATAGAGACTATAAAAATAATTACGAAAAATAGAACAGCTATTGCCGGGAAAAAAGAGCCATCTGCTCCTTTAGTGTATTGACTATGACTATATTCACCGGCAGCAATAGGCAAAATAACATCCAGAGATGCCATCAGTCCGTCGTAGTACCTGTTCTGACGAAAAAAAGGAATCATCTCGTTTTCAACAACTCTCTTGCAAACTGCATCCGGAAGTGCCCCCTCCAGACCGTAACCTGTTGCTATAAAGGCTTCTCCCCTCTCGGATCCTTTTTTCGGTTTAACCAGAATTACAAGACCATTATTGAATTTGGAATCACCCACTCCCCAGGTTTGCCCTATTGAAAAGGCTACCTGAGCTTTGTCGTTTCCGTCAAGAGTGCTAAGGGTAACGATTACAATTTGATTTGAAGTGTTGTTGGCGAATTCTACAAGCCTTCTTTCAAGTTCGCTCCTTTCAGTAGATGTCAAAACAGACGCCAGGTCGTTTACAAGAACAGGAGGTGAGGGTCTTGAAGGAATCTGCGCATATGAGTTACTCCAGGTTAGAATCAAAGCGGTGAATACCGCCAGATATCTAATCGCCAAAAGAGATTTCGTTGCTTTGTTCATTTGTATCGTCCTGTTGGTATGGGAAAAATTCTTTAAGCTTATTACCCGCAAGTTTAATAACTTCGGTGAGTCCATCTGCAATCTTGCCCTCCTTTAAGAATCCAAGCAGGATCTCCTTCTCTTCCTCCCAGAAATTTTCAGGAACCTTTGAATTTATTCCGCTGTCGCCTATGATTGCAAACTTATGGGATTTCCATGCGATATATATCAACACGCCGTTCCTTTCCCTGGTTTTGTGCATACCCAGTTTACCGAAGAGATAAACAGTACGGGCAACAGGGTCACCTGCACATGTTGATTCAAGATGAACTCTTATCTCTCCCGATGTGTTGAGCTCTGCAGATTCAATAGCCTTAACAATCTGACTTTGCTCACTTTTTGACAAAAATTCCGATGAGGCCACGATTAAAACTGAACAACAGGGGCAACATCTGCACCCTCTTTGGCCTCGAAGTTAATCTTTCTCTCAAATCCAAATATGCCGGCAAGAATATTTGACGGGAAACGGCGGATATTTGTATTGTAAACTCTTACAACCTCGTTGTATTTCTGCCTCTCAACTGTGATTCTGTTCTCTGTTCCTTCAAGCTGAGCCTGTAGTTCCAAAAAGTTTTGATTGGCTTTAAGATCGGGATATCTCTCAACAACGACCATAAGCCTGCCCAGTGCCTGAGAGAGTTCTCCCTGAGTCTGCTGGAAGTTAGCCATCTGTGCCTGGGTCATGTTGGCAGGGTCAATTGTAGTTTGAGTTGCCTTTGCCCTTGCATTTACAACACCTTCAAGTGTCTCTCTTTCGTGAGAGGCATAACCCTGAACTGTTGCAACAAGATTTGGGATAAGGTCAGCCCTTCTTTGATATACATTCTCAACCTGCGACCAGGCTGTAGTTACCTGTTCCTCATTGCCAACCATACGGTTGTAGCCATTTTTAGCCCACATAAAAGTAATTAATACCACACCGAGGACTACCAATAATGCAATAATGCCTTTTGACAGTTTCATAATTTCTTATTATTTAAGTTAATAAACTATTTAGCGAGTTTAACACACCTGACAGATGCCCCGAAGTTTGCCTTGTTTGCGAAGTTATAAGGGAAAGATGAGTTGTCAAAGTGGATAAAACGATATTCTCCGTTAGTGGAGTCTTTTTGGGATGCACTCCACCAGAAACCAAACATATTAATGTTGGTAAAATAGTTGAAGTTATTGGTTGAACTGCCTGCAGGAATTGCATTCCAGCCTGAGTTGTTCTCTTTCATATTGTCGGGGCTGTATTTCCACATGCTTTTTCCGTTAAGCATTGCGTTTACTGCTGCTTTTGAACCTATTCCTGCCCAATTATCATCAAATGAAAGTGGAGCTCCTTTAATTGCCGAGCCAAAGTTCTCCCAATCTTCTCTTGTTGGCAAAGACCAACCTTGAGGGCAAACACCCTGAGGCCCGTTCCCAAGCCCTGTTCTGTTTACACCTCCTGTAGCTTCACTCCAGGAATATAGCATACCTAAAACTTCTGAAAGGGCAGACTCGTTCTGATAAGGTTTTCCTGCGCCTTTCCATTTGAGGTTACTAACAAACCAGTTTAGTTTGTCAAATGTTTTGTAATAGTAGACACTTCCGTCTCTGGAGTCAATAATAGAATCATTGGTCTTAACAATTCCGGAGAAGCTGCTTTTTGAAGAGGGGTCAATTACAGTTGTTGATTTTGTTATAACAGCGGAGTTGTATTCGGGGTGGGTTGCAGTGACTATCACCGAATAATCTCCCCAGGCTGCAGGTGCAGTTACAGTTACCTTTTGTCCAACTATCGAGTCAACGCCAAAACCTGTAGTATTCCATTTATATGTGATTCCTGATGCAGGAAGGGTAATGCCGCTTACTTCAAGTTCTACCGGCGATTTTGCAATCAGATATTTAGGTAAAGCAAAAACCATAGAACCCTCCATGTACTGAGAATCATCAGCAGGATCATCTTTTTTACAAGATGAGAAAGCAATAAGTGTAATAACTAGTGTTAACGGAAGAAGACCAAAATATTTTTTCATATAATAACCGCTGTCGAATTAGTGGACAAAGATATGCTTTTTTATTCTAAATTTGTGCCAAAATGATCCTCACAATGAAATATTACCCCCTCTTCAGAAAAATTCTACCCCTTTTATTCATAACAGCGGTAATTGCAACAGGTTGCAAAGAAAAAACAGAATACAAAACCATTGATGGATTTACACAAGGTACCACATATCACATTGTCTATTCCAATGATGTAGATTTTGTTCCCGATTCATTGACAGAATCGCTTCTTAAGATGGTAGATTTCTCAATGAGCGGATATAATCCCGAATCAATAATTTCACAAGTAAACAACGGTGACTCTGTTAAGGTAGACATTATGTTTGCCGATGTCTTTAACCGTTCTGTTGAAATGTATAAAATTTCAGAGGGTCTGTTTGATGTGTCAGCCGCCCCTTTGTTTGATATATGGGGGTTTGGATTTAAGAATAAAGCATCAGTAAATCAACAGATTATAGACTCTGTTATGCAATTTGTCGGAATGGATAAAGTTGCCCTTGAGGGAACGAAAATTATAAAGAAGAGCCCGGGAGTAAAGCTGAATTTTAACGCAATTGCACAAGGCTACACTGCAGATGTGATAGGGAGGGCATTTGACAATCTGGGAATAAAAAATTATCTGATCGAGATTGGAGGAGAGATTTTTTGCAAAGGGGTTAATCCTAAAGGCAAAAGCTGGAGCGTGGGAATAGACAAGCCTGTAGAAGGTAACATGATTCAGGGTCACGAAATTCAGGACATATTGTTACTTAGCGGAGGTGGACTTGCCACATCCGGAAACTACCGGAAGTTTTATGAAGAGAACGGGGAGAAATATTCTCACACAATAAATCCCAAAACAGGATATCCGGTAAGAGATAATTTACTGAGTGCAACTGTTATTGCTGCCGATGCCATGACTGCCGATGCTTACGGAACATACTTCATGGTTGCGGGACTTGAGAAATCCATTGAGGTGATTGAAAAGACTCCCGGAATAGAGGGATACCTTATCTATTCAAAGGATGGTAAACTTGAAGTTTACAGGAGTAAAGGAATCAAAACCAAGTAATAAACCTTAAAAAACTTAAAATATGGGCAGTAAAATTTCCAGAAGAGACTTCATCAGGACATCTGTTATTTCAGGAGCAGCTCTGGGCCTTGGTTTTGCAGGAGGCACAATTATCAGGGCTAATAACCGTTTTGATACAATTATCAAAGGCGGAATTATTTACAACGGAGAGGGAGGAAGACCCTATCCGGGTGAAATCGGAATCAAAGATGGTAAAATAACTGCCATGGCCACCTCTCTTGGAGAGAGTGCCGATATTGTTGTTGATGCTAAAGGGGCTGCTGTCTCACCTGGTTTTATTGACATACACACTCATACCGATGACAACATGTTTTCTGCCCCGCTTGGTGATAGTAAAATCTATCAAGGGGTAACAACAGACATTGCAGGCAATTGTGGCGGATCTCCTTTCCCCGGTAAGAAATGGGAAAACTTGGACAACTTCTTTGGCGATATGTCAGCCCAGCAAAACGGAATTAATCTTGGATCTTTTGTAGGTCAGGGACAGTTGAGGGAATTTGTAGTGGGAGAAAATGATGTAAGGGCAACCCAGGAGCAACTGGAGAGAATGAAGAGCATTCTTGAACTTCAGATGGAGCAGGGAGCTATGGGAATTTCATGCGGACTGGAGTACACTCCGGGTTCATACGCAACAAACGAAGAGATTGCTGAACTTTGCAAAGTGGTAGCCAAATACGGAGGGCTGTTTGCAATACATATGAGGAACGAAGATGACAGAGTTGAAGAGTCTGTGGCCGAGTCAATAGATATTGCAAGAGCGGCCGGAGTAAAGCTCCAGATATCACACCTCAAGGCACAAAACGCAGCAAACTGGCATAAAGCTCCTGCTCTACTTAAGCAGATTGAGAGTGCAAGAGCCGGCGGATTGGATATTGCCTTTGACAGATATCCATACACTGCATTTTCTACCGGCATGTCAACATTTATTCCGTTAAACGAAAGACAAGGCACTAAAGATGAGATAATAGCAAGGCTAAAAGACGAAGCAATCTCTAAGAGAATCGGGGAGTATGCAATGTCAAGAATTCAGCGCCTGGGTGGACCTCAAAATGTTGTGGTAACCTCGTGCAGACAGGAAGATAACAAAAGGTTTATCGGCTTGAATGTTGAGGAGTGCAGTAAACTGACAGGAAAAGATCCATGGCCATTCATCAGGGATTTGCTGATTGAAGAGAGGGTCTCGGTTAGTATAATTGGATTTGCAATGACAGAAGAGAACGTGAAGATGTTTCTTTCACATCCTCTTGGAATGCCGTCATCTGATGGAAGTGTATATTCACCGGAAGGTCCGCTGGGGCAGAGTATGCCACATCCACGTTCTTACGGCACTTTTCCACGTTTTATTGGGAAATATTGTAGGGATGAGTCACTTATGAGCGTAGCAGAGGCGGTCAAAAAATGCACAATGTTGCCTGCAGAGAGACTCGGACTCAAAAACAGAGGATTGTTGATACCGGGTTATCAGGCAGATATTGTTGTGTTTGACACCGAAAAAATTATCGATACAGCAACATTTGCACAGCCACACCAGTTTGCCACAGGGATTAATGAGGTGCTTGTAAATGGTATATGGACAATTTCTAAGGGTTCTCCGACCGGTAAAATGGGAGGAGGAGTTCTTCGCAGAGGATAACAGCTCTGAGATTAAATCTGTTACGGATTTACTCTCCGCTATCTTCAAATGCCTGAACAATTTTTGAAACAAGGGGGTGTCTTACGATATCCCCTTTGTCAAACTCAACAACCGAGACTCCAGTTATTTTACCTGTCATCTTAACCCCTCTTAGCAGTCCGGAGTCACTCTTTTTTGGAAGGTCAATTTGTGTAGCATCTCCTGTGACAATGAATTTGGAGTTATTGCCCATACGGGTAAGGAACATCTTTAGCTGACCCATTGTTGTGTTCTGTGCCTCGTCAAGTATTACAAAGGCACTTTCAAGAGTGCGGCCTCTCATATAGGCAAGTGGGGCAATCTGAATTATTCCATCTTCCATAAGTTCGGCAAGCCTCTTTGCAGGAATCATATCCCTGAGGGCATCGTACAGAGGCTGAAGGTATGGGTCCAGTTTGTCACGCATATCGCCAGGAAGAAAACCCAGCCTCTCGCCTGCCTCAACAGCAGGCCTGGTAAGTAGCAATCTCTTTACCTCTCTGTTTTTTAATGCTCTTACTGCCAGGGCAATGGCGGTATATGTCTTGCCTGTACCGGCAGGGCCGATTGCAAAAATAAGATCACTTTTCTCATAACACTCTACCAGCTTTTTTTGGTTGATTGTTCTGGCATTAATCACCTTACCCTCATTCCCGTAAACGATTATCTCATTTTCCGGAAGTTCGTTAATCACCTCTCCTGATTGTGTGACAACAAACAGAGAGTTTACATCATCTTCGCTCAGCCGCCTTTTTTTGCTGCGAATCTCTATCAGTCTGTTAATTTTCTCTTCGAACAACTTAATATCTTTCGCACTTCCCTTTAGATTAATTTCTGAACCTCTGGCAACAACTCTCATTTTGGGGAAATATGCCGCCAACAGATCTATAAGCCTGTTTTTTACTCCGTAAATATCTACAGGATCTATCTCTTCCAATCTAATAACTTTCTCTATCATCTCTTTTCAAATGTGTTGTAATATCTTTCGATTAATTCATGCTCTCCATTAATACCAAAGGCAGAGGGTGCCTGCAAATACTCTTTCATCGGAACAATGGTAAAGTAACCTCCAGTTGCCGCAGGTCTTGAGGTCCAAATATAGTGAACCTTTGGTTGAAGTATCTCTTTTTGTTCAAAGCAGGTTTTTACAAGACTAACCTCCAGCATTATACCTATTCTGGTGTTTTTTGCTGTCATATTTGAAATTGCATTACCCAGCGAGTATGCAGTAATGTGCTGAATGTTGCCGTATGGGTCTGGATATGTCACTACATCCTGAGGAACATGTGGGTGTGATCCAATAACAATATCAGCTCCGTTAGCATAAAAGAGAGATTCCCAATTGAATTGGCTTACCGAAGGGCTGAGCTTATACTCCTCTCCCCAGTGAACCGATACAATTATAAAATCGGGTTTTGCAAAACGGGCAGCAGCAAGATCTCTGCGAACAGTTGACGAATCCAGAAGTTTAACAATGTATGGAGAGGGTACTGCTATGCCGTTTGTGCCATAGGTGTAGTTAAGAAATGCAATTTTTATGTTCTTTTTACTTAGTATAAGCGGGTGATTAGCCGACTCCTCATTACTGTCACGATAAATACCTGTAAATGGGATACCCAACTGCTCATACAGTTCAATTGTCCCTTTTAATCCGGCAGCACCTCTGTCAACCGAATGGTTATTAGAAGCAAAAAAGAGGTTAATTCCGCTCTCTTTAGCCTCTTGAGCCAGAGAAGATGGGGAGCAAAACGCAGGATAACCGGCAAATGGAGCAGGTCCAAAAGTTGTCTCCATATTAGCGGCAACAATATCTGCTTTATTAAAAAAGGGTTTAAGATATTGAAAATACTCTTTGTAACTGTATGATTCGGGGCTGTTTTTTGCTCCTTTCCCTATGTATGCGGCATCGAGTTGAGCAGAGTGCTGCATCACATCACCAATAAAGAGAAGTTTCAGAGTATCTGAGCTTCCCACCGCGAGAAGCGAGATCAACTGAAAAATAACTACCGCAATAACCTTCATCTATTTAAGTTGTACAATTTTAACATTTGTTACATTTAATCTGACAGATAGCCACTCCTGTAATTTGGTTATCTCTGCTGCAGAGAGCTCCACTTTCCATTTAATTATTGCAACAACCTGATCCTTTGAGGCATAAGGAGCTGATGATATTTCAGCACCACGTGCAATTGTAAGTGACATTATTTCAGGATGTTGAGCTTTTATCTCTTTTGTAATTTGTTCGTATGGAATCTCTCTGGTTCTGTATGAATCAAGTTCTTTGCGGAGCTCATTGATTAGTTCATCCTTTCTGGCAATTTCCAGATCGGTCCTTTCAAAAATGCCCTTTAGCATCTCGGTCTCTCTCGAGCCCTCCTCATAAAGTGAGTTAAACTTAAGGTTAACCTGACTTCTCATTATTCCGTGGCGTTCGAGATTAGTGAACAATATCTCTCTCTGGTTCTCGGAAAGCCTCTCTCCGGCAATAGAAATTTCCAGATGAGAAGGTTTTACCTTATGATTAACAGAGTAGTCGTAAATATATCCGTTTGCAAGAGTTTTGTTCTCTGCTATAAATCTCTTGGCAGACTGGTTAAAAGAGTTTTCACGTATAACAAGAAAACCCGTGTAGATACTTGGAACAACAAGAATTAGTGTAAAGAGACTGATTGTCCTTCTGACTCTTCGCTGTTTTGCAGGATCGGCAAACTGAACGTGGGGGAACTTCATATACCTTACCATAAGATAGGTTGCAAGGGCAATGAATATTGAGTTTATAGCAAACAGATACATGGCGCCACCAAAATATGACATATTGCCGTTAGCCAGGCCATAGCCGGCTGTACAGAGCGGAGGCATAAGGGCCGTTGCAATGGCAACACCGGCAATTACTGTTCCTTTATCCCTCTTTGACCCCTCCACGATTCCTGCCAGACCACCAAAAAGTGCTATGAATACATCATAAATTGTAGGTCTTGTTCTTGCAAGCAGTTCTGTTGGTTCTGCAAGTGCAAGAGGAGAGATAATAAAATATGCAGTCGATGCAAACAGACTGATTATGACCATTACAGCAAGGTTTTTAAGAGCCTTGCGAAGAAGCTCAGTGTCATTTACCCCAATTGCAAGCCCTGCTCCCATTATTGGACCCATAAGAGGTGAAATTAACATAGCACCAATGATAACAGGAATTGAGTTTACATTGAGACCAACCGATGCTACAATTATCGCAAAAAAGAGAATCCATGCATTAGGTCCTTTAAAATCTATTCCTTTTTTAATACTATCCGTAGTTCCCTCAATATCTATGTGGTCAGAAAAATTGACAATAGATTTAAACTGCTCTAAAATGGTTGCCATATGATTGTGTATTTAAAAACCGTTACCAAATATACATTTATTTTTCTCTTTGCTCCAAAAATGTTAATTTTGTCTCTATACAAAAATCCTTAACACTAATCAATTATGAGAACGGCAAAATTAATAGCAATGCTTATGGCTGTTACATTGCTTCTTACCGGATGTGACTGGACAAGAAAGCAATTGGGAATGGCTACATCAGAAGACATTGCTGCTCTTAAGAGAGAGCAGGAGAGAGCAATCGCCGAAAAGAGATCAGCAGACTCTTTAATGAGGGCAAAAGAGGATTCAGTAAGCAGAGCATTTCAGGATAGTCTTGCTCTTGCAAAGGCTTCAGGTATGGTTGACCTGTCAAACACCAACAGATATCACGTTATATGCGGCAGCTTCAGAGAGTTTTCAAATGCAAAGGGAATGGTTGAAAAGTTAGAAAAGAACGGATACAAACCATTAACCATTGACTTTAAAAACGGGTTCAGACTGGTTTCTGTCTCATCCCATCCAAACCTCTCTGCAGCATATGATAAAATGTATGATCTTATGGGTTCGAAGTTTAACCTTGACGGAGATATCTGGATATACGACGTAAGACAACAATTACACATAAAATAATTTCATTAAAATATTTATGAAAACAACAGCATTTACTGCTAAGCACATTGAGCTTGGTGCCAGAATGGTGCCTTTTGCCGGTTTTAATATGCCGGTAGAGTATGTAGGGATTAACGAAGAGCACAACCATGTTCGGGAAAAGGTTGGTGTGTTTGATGTCTCCCACATGGGAGAAATCTGGGTAAAGGGCCCCAATGCCCTCGCCTTTATCCAATATGTAACATCTAACGATGCATCTCTTCTAACACCCGGTAAAGTTCAATACTCTTGCTTTCCCAACGGTAAAGGCGGTATTGTTGATGACCTTCTTGTTTACTGCATAGACAGCGTTACCTATCTTCTTGTTGTTAATGCATCAAATGTAGACAAAGACTATGCACACCTTTGCGAGCATGCTCCCAAATTCGGTATTACTCCGGGCAAAGAGCTGTACAATGCATCTGACGAAATTTGCCAGTTAGCTGTTCAGGGTCCCCTCGCACTAAAGGCTATGCAAAAGATTTGCGATACAACTGTTGAAGATATGGAGTACTACACCTTTAAGAAGCTTACAATAGCTGGTATTAAAGATGCAATATTCTCTACAACAGGATATACCGGATCGGGCGGTTGCGAAATTTATGTTGCCAACGAAGATGGAGAGAAGCTTTGGAATGCAGTTTTTGAGGCCGGGAAAGAGTTTGACATTAAACCTATAGGTCTCGGCGCCCGCGATACACTCCGTCTTGAGATGGGTTTCTGCCTCTACGGGAACGACATTGATGACACTACTTCACCAATTGAGGCCGGTTTGGGATGGATTACCAAATTCAGCGAAGCAAAGGGTGAGTTTATCGACCGTGAGTATATGCTTAAGCTAAAAGATGACGGTGTTACCAGAAAGCTTGTTGGTTTTGAACTTCTCGACAGAGGTATTCCAAGACACGGATATGAGGTTTGCGATGCAAACGGCACGGAAATTGGTATTGTAACATCCGGAACAATGGGCCCTGCAGTTAAAAAGGCAGTAGGTATGGCATATGTCAAACCTGAATTTGCAAAATCCGGCACAGATATTTTTATCAAGGTGAGGGATAAGCTGCTTAAAGCTACAGTTGTAAAAACACCGTTTTACAAGAAGTAAAGTTTGAATGGAAAATTTTGAGTGGGCAAACGAACTTTCGTGCGCCGTTACAGTTTGCGATTGCGAAGGCGTTGTCTTATGGCAAAATATCAAGGCTGTAAAGACATTTGAGTCATATGGAGATCTGATAGGAAAAAACCTAAAAGATTGCCATGCTGCCAAATCCTGGGAGGTGATTCATGAAATGATTCAAAACGGGACGTCAAACTCATACACTATTGAGAAAAACGGAATTAAGAAACTGATTCATCAAACTCCCTGGTATAAAGAGGGTGGTGTTGCAGGACTTGTTGAGTTCTCAATAGAGTTACCTCTTGAAATACCACACTTTAAAAGATAAGGGTATGGCAAAATTCAGATTTGTTCACAATAACATAAACGTAAAAGATCTGGAGAAGAGCATGGCTTTTTATAAAGAGGCTCTCGGTCTGGATGAGGTGAGAAGAATAACCAAGCCTGATGGCTCATTTATTATAGTTTACCTTTCTGACGGCTCTTCGGAGCACCAGTTGGAACTTACTTGGCTAAGAGATTGGGACAGGCCTTATAACCTGGGAGATAATGAGTTCCATCTGGCATTTCGTACCGATGACTTTGAATCTGCACACAGGAAACACACCCAAATGGGGTGCATCTGCTACGAAAATCCCGGGATGGGCATATATTTTATTAACGACCCCGACGGTTACTGGCTTGAGGTGTTACCACCAAAGAAATGATTATGACAAAAAGAATTTTTATAACAATAGCTCTGCTGACAGTATGTTATGCAGGGCTTTTCTCTCAATCAGCAGCGCTGTTGCGAATGAAAAGAGATGTCGCCGTACTGGCAGCTGACTCGCTTAAGGGAAGAGAGGCAGGTACTGTGGGAGAGGCTAAGGCAGCAAGACACATAGAGAGGGAATTTCTAAAGGCAGATGTTACCCTTTTGTACCCCTCTCCCGGTCAGGATTTTTCAATTATTGCGGCAGAGGGTGACACCTTAAAGTCTTCCAACATTATTGGTGTGGTAGAGGGATGGGATCCAAAACTCAGAGATCAGTATATTCTTATAGGCGCCCATTATGACCATCTGGGCACAACAGTTATAAAAATTAATGGCAGGGACTCTCTTATGATCTTTGCAGGAGCAGACGACAACGCCTCCGGGGTGGCAGTAATGCTTGAAGTTGCAAGAATGGTAAAGGAGAGCTCAATGGAGTTTCGCCGTTCGGTTATCTTTGCTGCATTCGGTGCAGAGGAGAAGGGAATGACAGGTTCATGGTATTTTGCAAATCGTGCCTTTGCGCCGATCAACGACATCTCTTTAATGATAAACCTTGATATGGTAGGCAGAGCCGCAGGCAGACAAAACGTCTCGGCATATACTGTATTGCCACATACACAGCTTGTTACAATGCTAAAAGATGTTGCTGACATGCCACTGATGATTACTCCGAATATAAGAACAACAGACTATTTCCCGAGTGACCACAGAATATTTGCAACGCTTGGAATACCGGTTGTTCTCTTTACATCACTTATCCACAGAGATTACCATACTGTGAGGGATACTCCCGAAAAACTAAATTACAACGTGATGGAAGATCTTGCTCACTTTACATACAACCTTGTGAAGGTGGCTGCCAATACCCAGAAACCACTTGAAAAGACAGTATTTGCAGATCAGGCAGAGGTGCCGGAAGATGATCCCGAAATGGTCTATTCACAAAATGAGGTTGACAGAAGAGCAATTTATGACAAGGGAGACGAAAGGGTATTCCTGACTAAATGGGTTTATCACTACCTGAAATATCCAGCAGAGGCTATCAGTGAGGGAATTCAGGGAAGGGTAATTGTTGACTTTATTGTAGAGAAAGACGGTGAGGTGACAAATGTCACAATTAATAAATCGGCAGATCAGCTTCTTGACGACGAGGCGGTGAGGGTTATAAAAGCCTCTCCAAAATGGAAAGCAGCAATGATTGGCGGTAAGCCGGTAAGGAGCAAAATCTCCCTTCCTGTAGAATTCAGACTAAAGAGATAGCAATTTTTATTACTTTTGTGGCTGTTTTAAAAGCCGCGAAATGGAGTATAATTTTCTTGAGATTGAAAAGCACTGGCAGTCCCGCTGGTCGCAGGAGCAAACCTTTAAGGTTAAAGAGGATAATTCAAAACCAAAATTCTATGTGCTGGACATGTTCCCCTACCCATCGGGAGCAGGTCTTCATGTAGGACACCCTCTTGGTTACATAGCAAGTGATATATACAGCCGTTACAAAAGATTAAAAGGGTTTAACGTACTTCACCCGATGGGGTACGATGCATTCGGCCTCCCCGCCGAGCAGTATGCAATTCAAACAGGCCAGCACCCGGCCAAAACAACCGAAAAAAATATCGCAAGATATCGCGAACAATTGGATAGAATTGGCTTCTCATATGACTGGTCAAGAGAGGTAAGAACTTGTGAGCCTGAATATTACAAGTGGACTCAATGGGCTTTTCTCGAAATGTTTGCCCACTGGTACAACAACAATACACAAAGCGCTCAAAAGATAGAGACACTTATAAAAATTTTTGAAACTGAGGGTAATGAAAATGTCAATGCAGCCTGCGGAGATGTAGCCCTTTTCACAGCAGATGAGTGGAATGGAATGGGAGAGAAGGAGAGGGCGGAAGTTCTTATGCAGTATCGCCTTGCATATCTTGGTGAAACCTCAGTAAACTGGTGCCCGGCACTTGGAACAGTTCTGGCAAATGATGAGGTAAAGGAGGGAATTTCACTTCGAGGTGGCCATCCTGTTGAGCAGCGCAAGATGAAACAGTGGCAGCTGAGGGTTTCGGCCTATGCCGAAAGACTTCTTAACGATCTTGACACACTGGAGTGGACCGATTCACTCAAAGATATGCAGAGGAACTGGATTGGACGATCACAGGGAGCCGAGATGATTTTTAAGGTTTCAAACGGTAAAGAGGAGTTTGATCTTGAGATATTTACAACAAGAGCCGATACCATTTTTGGAGCAACCTTCATGGTCCTTGCACCTGAGAGCGAATGGGTGGAGAGGCTTACAACTGCAGATCAAAAAGCTGAGGTTGACGAGTACATCAAATATGCATCGAGAAAGACAGAGCGCGAAAGAATGGCCGAAACCAAAAAGGTTACAGGAGTCTTTAGCGGAAGTTATGCGGTAAATCCCTTTACCCTTGAGAAGATACCTGTATGGATATCAGAATATGTGCTGGCAGGGTACGGAACCGGAGCAATCATGGCAGTTCCTGCACATGACAGCAGAGACTACTTCTTTGCAAAACACTTTAATTTGCCAATAATTCCTCTGATTGAGGGATGCGATATATCTCAGGAGAGCTTTGATGCCAAAGAGGGAGTCATGTGCAATTCAGGTTTCCTTAACGGAATGTCAGTAAAGGAGGCGATTCCTGCTGCCATAGATGAGGTTGAGAAGAGAGCATTAGGCAAAAGAAAGGTAAACTTCAGACTAAGAGATGCAATCTTTTCACGCCAGAGATACTGGGGAGAGCCATTCCCGATTTACTACAAAGACGATATAGCAGTACCTCTTACATACGATCAGCTGCCCCTTGAGCTTCCTGAAATTGACAAATACCTGCCAACCGAGAGCGGAGAACCCCCTCTTGCAAGGGCAGAAAACTGGACACACAACGGTTACCCACTGGAAAAGAGTACCATGCCCGGCTTTGCCGGCAGCAGCGCATACTACCTTAGGTACATGGATCCTCAAAACAGCACAGCACTTGTATCAAAGGAGGCAAATGAATACTGGAGAAGTGTTGACCTCTACATAGGGGGAACCGAACATGCAACCGGGCACCTGATTTACTCAAGGTTCTGGAACAAGTTTCTTTACGACACTGGCAGGGTGTGCGAAGCAGAACCATTCCGCAAGCTTATCAACCAGGGGATGATTCAGGGACGCTCTAACTTTGTTTACAGAGTTAAGGGTACAAATAAGTTTGTCTCACTTGGGCTAAAAGATAGCTACGACACAACCGAGATACATGTTGATGTTAACATCGTGCATAACGACAAACTTGATCTGGCAGCCTTTAAGGTGTGGATGCCCGATTATGCAGATGCAGAATTCATACTTGAAAATGATGAATATATCTGCGGATGGGCAGTTGAGAAGATGAGCAAATCTATGTTCAACGTTGTTAACCCTGATATTATCTGTGACAACTACGGAGCAGACACCCTGAGAATGTACGAAATGTTTCTTGGCCCGCTTGAGCAGTCAAAACCTTGGGATACAAACGGAATAGATGGAGTTCACCGCTTTCTTAAAAGGTTCTGGAGGCTCTTCTTTGCAGATAAAACATTTGGTGTATCAGAGGAGAGGGCAACCGCTGCAGAGCTTAAGATACTCCACAAATTAATTAAAAAGACTCAGGAAGACATAGAGAACTTCTCATTCAACACAAGCGTGAGTGCCTTTATGATTGCCCTGAACGAACTATACGAAGTAAACTGCAACAAGAGAGAGATTCTGGAACCAATGGTTATATTGCTCTCTCCATTTGCACCACATATAAGCGAAGAGCTCTGGAGCCGCCTTGGACATACCCAAAGCGTATCACTGGCAGCCTTCCCTGAATTCAATGCAGAACACACAATAGAGGACTCTTTTGAATACCCGGTATCCTTCAACGGAAAACTGAGGTATAAACTAACTCTCTCCGCTTCGCTTTCCGCCGCAGAGATTGAAGCCGCTGCAAGAGAGAACGAACAAACAGCCAAATATCTTGCAGGAGCATCCATTAAAAAGATAATTGTTGTCCCCAAAAAGATTATTAACATCGTTTGCTGATGAAACTAAGAGCTTATCAGGTTGATGCATTTACAGAGACGGTTTTTTGCGGAAACCCTGCTGTAGTTGTTATGCTGGAATCAAAGCCGGACGACCAGACTCTGCTTAAGATTGCTAGAGAGAACGCCGTTCCGGAGACGGCATACATTTTACCCGAGGGCAGCGGTTACAACCTCCGCTGGTTTACCCCCGACATTGAGATGGACCTTTGCGGGCACGCAACACTTGCCTCTGCACATGTGCTCTTTACCGAAGAGGGCTTCGAGGGTGACGAGATAACATTCAGCTCACTCTCCGGTGAACTGACAGTAAAAAGAGATGGAGATATGTACCTACTTAACTTTCCCATAAGAGAGGGGCACAAGGCTGTACTCCCTGCCGAGATATTTGACAGCCTTAGCATTAAGCCGATTGACATCTATAAAGCCCGCGACTTTATGCTCATCTACTCAAAGCAGGAAGAGGTTGAACAACTGGAGATAAACAGAGGAATCTTTGACGAGATAAACATAAATCCCGGAGGAGTTATTGTAACTGCCCCCGGCACCGATTGCGACTTTGTATCAAGATTCTTTACCCCTCAGGCAACCATTCTGGAGGACCCTGTTACAGGATCGGCGCACTGCACTCTGGCTCCATACTGGTCAAAAAGGCTTGGCAAGACAGAACTGCATGCAAGACAGGTCTCTGAAAGGGGAGGAACACTCTACCTTACCCTCACTCAGGAGCGGGTGATAATCAAAGGGAAAGCAGTCACCTTTAGCCGCTCACACATATACATTTAATAACGCTCAGATGAACAACGGCATATTTAAAACAATAAAGTCCTATGTTATAATGACAGCAGGGCTCTTTATTTTTGTCTTCAGCTGGACAGCCTTTCTAATTCCCCACCAGATAGCAGGCGGAGGGGTGAGCGGACTTGCGTCTGTAATCAACTACTCAACCGGATTCCAGGTTGCCTACTCGTACATCATAATTAACGCAATTCTCCTCTTAATTGGATTTTTAATACTGGGCAAGGCATTCGGGTTCAAAACAATCTATTGCATTGCGGTGGCAGCGCTTATGTTTGAGTTTTTGCCCCTGATACCATGGGTATCTGATATTGAGGACAAACTTATAAATGCACTTCTTGGAGGAACATTAAGTGGAATTGGTATTGGAATGATATTCCTGCAAGGGGGCAGCACAGGCGGTACCGACATTATTGCGCTGATAATAGGACAGTTCAGAGAGACATCACCCGGCAGGGTGTTTTTGATGTGCGACCTTGTGATAATTGGCTCGGTCTATTTCATACCAGGCAAAGAGCTGTCAGATGTAATTTACGGTTACATTGTAATGGTATCATTCTCATATGTAATAGACATGATTCTTACCGGAAATAAACAATCGGTGCAGGTACTTGTTTTTTCATCAAAATATGCCCAGATAGCAGAGAAGGTAACCAAAGAGATGAAGCGCGGAGTTACAGCACTCAGCTCAATGGGGTGGTACTCTCAGGCAGAAAGTAAAGTACTGGTAATTGTGATGCGTAAATCGCAACTGCCGGAGATAACAGAGATAATTAAAAACACAGACAGAAACGCCTTCATGACCGTATCGTCAATCACAAGTGTTTACGGCGAAGGCTTTGATCAGATTAAAGGAGGGAAAATATCGTGGAGAAGAAAACCAGAACAATCTTTACAGGAATAAAGGAGTATCTACTCATAGCATTGGGGCTTTTGCTCTATTCTATCGGCTGGGTAGTTTTTCTTATACCCAACGGCCTGGTTGGCGGAGGTGTAACAGGCATTTCTGCAATAATATATTACATGACCGGCTTTCAGGTAAGCTACTCATTCTTTATCATTAACATCGTACTGCTTGCCTTTGCCCTTAAGATTCTGGGCAAGACATTCGGACTTAAAACTGTGTATGCAATTTTTGCCGTAACACTATTCCTTAAGTTCCTTCCAGGAATCATACCCCCTGAATTGATTCAGGATATTGCAATAGAGAACGGCAAGCTACTCTCTGCCATTATAGGCGGAGCCTGCGCCGGGGCCGGCATAGCCATAACCTTTACCCAGGGAGGCAGCTCAGGCGGAACCGATATTATAGCCCTCATAATCAATAAATACCGCAACATCTCACCCGGCCGGCTGATACTTATGATGGACATCATAATTATTGGCAGCGCAATACTAATTCCAACCGAAGGTTCATTAGGCAGCCGCGTGGCAACCATAATCTACGGTTATGTATTAATAGGGGTAACAAGCTACACAATTGACCTTGTACTATCGGGTGCCAGACAATCTATCCAGATATTCATCTTCTCAAAAAATCACGAAGAGATTGCCGACCGCATAACCACCCTTGGCCGCGGCGTAACCGTAATTGACGCCATGGGATGGTTCACAAAGCAGCACGGTAAGGTGCTAATGGTCATAGTAAGACGCACCGAAAGCAACTTCGTTTTTAAAATCGTACGAGAAATCGATAAAAACGCATTTTTGTCTGTTGGCAACGTAATGGGCGTTTATGGCCAGGGATTCGATGAAATGAAGAAGTAGAGCGGGTTTTACACATTCAGCATTAGAAAATAAACCTATAAACAGATAAATTAAAGATTCATAGATATTTAGTTTTTTCTTTCTACAATTTTATTTATATTGGTAGAAACAAATTTAAACTTAATACTATGCTAAACTTTAATTTGTGGGGAGAGATTTTTCATCAGGCAGAGTCTCTGATTCCTTTGATTTATCTTGTGATTTCAGCTTACATTGTCTATTTGTGCATCCTCAGGAAAGAGTTACCTTTTAAAGAGAGGCAGAC